>OJNZ01001011.1_pt1 | contig 17199 bp, 10 predicted proteins | sample 1598001 | NCBI WGS metagenome assembly OJNZ01 (sample SAMN01915225, study PRJEB22387) | human gut metagenome | isolation source: stool | host: Homo sapiens | place: USA | reverse complement strand
ATGCGGAAAATCTTCCTCTCAGTGATAGTGATTCAAGTGAATGGGGATTGAAGTATGCCAATAATGAGGTCTGTTATCCGGCTACTTTGATAGTTGGTGATATCCTGACAGCGCTTAAAAGTGGAAAATATGATGTAGCCAAAATAGCAGTGGCAATCACTCAAACGGGAGGGCAGTGCCGTGCTAGTAACTATATTTCTTTGATAAAAAAGGCACTGATGGATGCCGGATATACGGATATTCCTGTAATCTCTATTTCTGTGGGCAGTGAAATAGATAATAATCAACCTGCCTTCAAGGTCAACTGGATGAAAGTAATTCCGATTACTTTTCATGCTGTTTTGTATAGTGACTGCATTGCAAAGTTTTATTATGCGTCGGTAGTACGTGAGAAAGAGGCAGGTGTATCGGCTAGGTTACGTGATAAATATTTGCAGCTTGCATCTGAAGTGATACTGAGAAGAGATATAAAAGGACTTCATTCTTTATTTCCAAGTTTACCAGATTCCTCTCGCGCGCCGCATACCGTTTCGGTGTCATACCCGTCTGACGGACGAAAGCCAGATAGAAAGGACTCTTCGAGCCGAAGCCACTCCGTGACGGAACCTCACCCAGCGGACAACCGCCGTTGCGAAGCAACTCCTTAGCGTATTCCACCCGGTAGCGGTTAAGCAACTCCTTCAGGTGACAACCGAAGTAGCGGTTCACCGCATTGCTCAGGTAAGTCTGGTTTGTTTCGAGCATCATACTCAGTTTCTTTAACGAAAGAGAGGAATCGAGGAACGCCCGGCGTATCTCCAACTGATACAATATACCTTTATATATAAGGCTGTCTGCCGGACGAACATCCGACAGTGACGAGAACCGCGCCGTCCACTCGCGACCGGCGGCACGATAGAGCAATGCCTTCTGCCTTACAGAAGTGCCGCTCGTCTTTTTACGTCTCAGAAACAGGTATTCCATCTAAACTCGTTATTCGTTCTTATTGGCTTTTTATGCAGATCTCTTAGTAAGAGATCGACAAACAGACGATAACAAGCTTTAAATCAAAACATTAACTATACACATACAAGGTTAAACCAGAGCTGGCAGAACTAGAAGAAATACTTTTTTTCACAATATTCCATATTTTTTCCGCGAAAAGTGTACTAGTTATCAAAACTTTCCTTATTTTTGCACGTGAAATGTCGATCTCTTACTAAGAGATTTATATTTTTTCATCTTCCAGACATATAATAACCTATTGATTTTCAACCATCCACAACTAATCCCTACTTCCTCCCTTAACATATAGTAAGATAAATACATGAAACAAAGATTGAAAGGATTTTTTACAATTCTTAGTCTTCATGAATACGAGAGCCTTATATGGCCTCTTAAAAAGATTGACAAACGATAAGACACTTCCCACAAAATATAAAGCGCATATTTATAGAGAACTATAAAGACTACATAGAATGCCATATAGAATCTCTTACCTGAAACTAAGGCTTCTCATACAGCCACAGAGCAACCGTATGAAAAGCCTTAACCAAACTGAAATTGCTTATCAATTGAGCAATTTGGGAAGTATTTGTACCTGATTAATGAGCAATTTGCGTATATTTGTTGTTGTTAAACAGAAAAGATAACATTCATGAGAACCAGACATCACATATTTTCCCCATTGCATCCCGGTAAAAGTATCCTTTGTTCATGCTGCATGGCACTGATAGTGTGCCTGTTTACCGCCTGTGACAGTAAACAGCCCACTTCCAGAAAACCGACCCTGACTGTCACCCTGGAGCCCTTGCGCTATTTCACAGAAACCATTGCAGGCGATAAATTCAAGGTAGTCAGCATGGTTCCGAAAGGAAGCAGCCCCGAAACCTACGACCCTACCCCCCAGCAGCTGGTCAATCTGGATAAGAGTATCGCCTACCTGCGCATAGGCTATATCGGTTTTGAACAAGCCTGGATGGATAAACTGACCACGAATGCCCCTCATCTGAAAATATTCGATACTTCAAAAGGGATAGATGTCATACAGGAAGCAGGATACAACCACGGTGACCATCATCACGAAGGGGGGATAGAGCCTCATATATGGAACTCCGCACGCAATGCCTCAGTAATCGCCCGTAATATCTACGCCGCCCTGAGCGAACTGGACAGTGCAAACGAGCCCTATTACAAACATCGTTTGGACAGTCTGCAACAAATTATCGCACAGACAGACACGGAAGTTCGTAACCGGCTACAGAATGCCGACACCACTTTCCTCATCTATCATCCGGCACTCAGTTATTTTGCCCGGGACTATGGATTGAAGCAAATCAGCATTGAAGAAAGAGGAAAAGAACCCTCGCCCGCCCATCTGAAAGAATTGATAGAAACCTGCCGCCGGGACAATGCCCGGGTTATTTTTGTCCAGCAGGAATTCGATACGCGCAATGCCAGACTGATAGCAGATGAATTGGGGATTACCGTTGTTCCCATCAATCCGCTAAGTTACGAATGGCAGGAAGAGATGATTAATGTAGCAAAAGCACTTGCCAAATAATACAGCCTTATGACGAATCCCATTATACAACTTACAGACATTTCCGCTTCTTACGATGAGAAAACAGTGCTAAGCCATGTCAACCTCACCGTATATGAGCATGACTTCCTAGGTGTAATAGGTCCCAATGGTGGTGGAAAAACCACATTAATTAAAATCATACTAGGATTACTAAAGCCCATTTCAGGCACAATCCGTTTCTATAAAAATGGAAAAGAAATACCCGAGATAGCCATGGGATACTTACCACAATACAACAGTATTGACAAGAAATTCCCCATTTCGGTGTACGAGGTGGTATTATCAGGGCTCAACAAGCAGAAATCCCTGTTCCACCGCTACACTCCCGAACAGCACGAACTAGTGAGCCGGATTATTGCCCGCATGGGATTGGAAGGTTTGGAAAGCCGTGCCATCGGCGAACTGAGCGGAGGACAACTGCAACGCGCGCTCTTGGGACGCGCCTTGGTTTCAAATCCCGAGGTTGTCATTCTGGACGAACCCAATACCTACATTGACAAACGGTTTGAAGCCAAACTCTACTCCCTGCTGGAAGAAATCAACAAGGAACGGGCCATCATCCTGGTAAGCCATGATATAGGCACTGTGCTGCAAAATGTAAAAACCATAGCGTGCGTCAACGAAACGCTGGATTATCATCCCGATACGGAAGTACCCACCGAATGGCTGGAAGAGCATTTCGGATGCCCCATCGAACTGTTAGGACATGGAAACTTCCCTCACCGCATCTTGAAATGCCATCATCACGACGAATAAATCCGATTATCGTGACCTAATTCTTTTCATGCGGCAGGTTAAGCCCTATCCACCTTATCATTAAGCATTTTCTTACGGTAGGCTTCTACAGTCGCCGGCAGTGGTCTGTACGGTCTGTTGCAATGGACTGTACGGACCACTATAGCAGACTGTACAGTCCACTGTAGCGGTCTATACTAGTTTACCGTATAAAAGACCTTAACCTAGCCATTAATCAAGCTTAATCATAGAGTAGAAAAAGGTTAGGAATCCAACGATTCCCTCCATCTGCACAAACTGAAATTTCAGAACACAGCATACAAACCAGCAATAAAACATAGAAATTCTGTTAAGGACTGAAAGAAACATTTTCTGCCGCATCCCCGAAGGATAACACTAAATAACAGACCATTGTACCCCTATTCCAACTTTCTTTCGTATCTTTGCGCCCATTGAACGTTAACGAAACAATAATATATTCATGAAACAGTACAAATTAGTCAACAACCTGGTAGGTTGGTTAGCTTTTGTCATCGCAGCTTATACTTACTGCATGACTATAGAACCGACAGCCAGTTTCTGGGATTGTCCGGAGTTCATCACCACCGGCTATAAATTAGAGGTAGGCCACCCGCCCGGTGCACCCTTCTTTATGCTTACCGCCAACTTATTCAGCCAATTTACAAGCGACCCCAGTCAAGTAGCCAGAATGGTCAATACCATGAGCGCTCTGATGAGTGCGGCTTGTATCCTGTTCCTTTTCTGGAGTATAACCCATCTGGTGAAAAAACTGATATGCCCCGATGACAAGGAGATGACCTTAGGCAAACTCATCACCATTATGGGGTCAGGACTGGTAGGAGCCTTGGCTTATACATGGAGCGACACCTTCTGGTTCAGTGCCGTAGAAGGTGAGGTATATGCTTACTCCAGTCTTTTCACCGCAGTAGTCTTTTGGTTGATTCTAAAATGGGAATCCGTTGCCAATGAGCCTCACAGCGACCGCTGGCTGGTTTTGATTGCTTACCTGACCGGACTTTCCATCGGTGTGCACTTGCTGAACTTATTGTGTATTCCGGCCATTGTACTGGTGTACTATTATAAAAAGAATCCCGATGCTAACCTCAAAGGCAGTCTGTTGGCACTTACAGGCTCCATGGTGTTGGTTGCAGCAGTGCTGTACGGTATCGTGCCGGGCGTAGTAAAAGTGGGAGGATGGTTCGAACTGCTGTTCGTCAACAGTTTCGGTATGCCTTTCAACAGCGGTCTGATTGTATATATCATTCTACTCGCCGCATCCATTATCTGGGGTGTTTACGAAAGCTATACGGAAAAGAGCCGCAAACGCATGAATATCTCCTTCATGGTAACTATCGCCATGCTGGGCATCCCCTTCTATGGCTACGGATGGAGCAGCGCCTTGATAGGCATTATCATACTAGGAATCTTGGGCGTTTATCTGTTTGCTGATTTGAACAAGAAATATCAGATTAGTGCACGTACTTTAAATACCTCTTTGCTGTGCATCATGATGATTATGGTAGGATACTCCTCGTACGCATTGATTGTGATTCGTTCTACCGCCAATACTCCGATGGACCAGAATTCTCCGGAAGACATTTTCACTTTAGGCGAATACTTGGGCCGTGAGCAATATGGAACCCGTCCTTTGTTCTACGGACAGACATACGCCTCCAAACCGGCACTGAAAGAAGTGGACGGAGGATGCGTATATGATGTGACGGAAGGCGCTCCCGTGTATCAACGGAAGGAGAAAGCGACTCCCGATGAAAAAGACAGCTACGAAATAGTGCGTCATAAGACCGATTACAAATATGCACAAAATATGCTCTTCCCACGCATGTACAGCGACGCACACGCACAGGCCTACGAAGACTGGCTGGGCGGCATCAAAGGCGTGCAGGTTCCTTACGACCAGTGCGGACAGATGGTGATGGTGAAAGTCCCGACCCAATGGGATAACATCAAGTTCTTCTTTATCTACCAGTTGAACTACATGTACTGGAGATATTTCATGTGGAATTTTGCCGGACGCCAGAATGACATACAGGGACAAGGTGAAATAGAACATGGCAACTGGATTACCGGAATACCGTTTGTGGACAAGTTCCTGGTGGGCGACCAAAGCCTGCTCCCCTCCGACCTGAAAAACAACAAAGGACACAATGTATTCTATTGCCTGCCGTTGATTCTGGGACTTATCGGTCTGTTCTGGCAGGCTTACAAGACAAGACGTATCACGACTCCCAATGGGGAAGAAATAGAAGAACCAGTAGGTATCCAGCAATTCTGGATCGTATTCTTCCTATTCTTCATGACTGGTCTGGCCATCGTACTTTATTTGAACCAGACACCGATGCAGCCCCGCGAACGTGACTATGCATACGCAGGTTCATTCTATGCATTTGCCATCTGGATAGGCATGGGTGTGGCGGGTATTGCCCAATGGCTGCAAGGCAAACTGGGTGAGAAACCAGCTTCCGTCATTGCAACTGTAGTTTGTCTGTTCGTACCCATCCAGATGGTGAGCCAGACCTGGGACGACCACGACCGCAGCAACCGTTATGTGGCACGCGACTTCGGACAAAACTACCTGAGCACCGTACAAGAAGAAGGTAACCCGATTATCTTTACCAATGGTGACAACGATACTTTCCCCTTGTGGTACAACCAGGAAACGGAAGGTTTCCGCACCGATGTACGTGTATGTAACCTGAGTTACCTGCAAACGGACTGGTACATCGACCAAATGAAGCGTCAGGCATACGACTCTCCGGCAGTACCTATCGAATGGAGCCGTCTGGAATATGTACAGGGGCATAATGAAGGAGTGGCTGTACGACCGGAAGTGATGGAAAGCATCAATAACTTCTACAAGCAGAATCCGGAAGAAGCCGCCAAGGAATTCGGAGACAACCCGTATGAATTGAAAAATATTCTGAAATACTGGGTACGCTCACCCAAAGAAGGTTTACAACTGATACCTACAGACAGTATTGTCATCAAGCTGGACAAGGAGGCTGTGAAACGCTCGGGCATGATGATTCCCGACTCTTTGAAAGGTGAGATTCCCGATTATATGAGTATCTCATTGAAAGGCAAACGTATGTTGTACAAGAGCGAACTGATGATGCTTGAAATGCTGGCGAACACCAATTGGGAACGTCCGTTATACATGGCTATCACAGTGGGTAGCGACAACCATCTGAATTTAGGTAACAACTTCATGCAAGAAGGTCTTGCCTACCGCATCACTCCGTTCAACACCACCCAGCTGAACGCACGCATCGACAGCGAGAAAATGTACGACAACCTGATGAACAAGTTCAAGTTCGGAGGAATCAACAACCCGGATATCTATATCGACGAGACTGTGATGCGTATGTGCCAGACCCACCGCCGTATGTTTATACAGCTGGCTACCCAGTTGATAAAAGAAGGCAAGAAAGATAAGGCGTTGAAAGTTCTTGACTATTGTTCGGAAGTAATCCCAAGCACTACCGTTCCTCACGATTACATCATGAGCAGTTCCAAAGAGATGGCCGACGATTATCTGACATTGGGTGAAAAAGAGAAAGGTGAGGCTATTCTGAATGATTTGGCAAACAAATCGGTGGAATACATCACCTGGTACCTGAGTCTGAATGACCAACGTCTGCAAGGTTCATACGAGGACTGTCTGCGCAATTTCTATATTCTAGATGAAATCAACAAGAGCCTTGCCCGCGCAAATGCTGCCGGCGGTGTACAAGGTGAAGGCGAACAACAGAATAAATCGGATATGGCAAGCCACTATGCCAAGAAGTTTGAAGAGCTCTATGAGGTGTTCAACAAACGTGTAGGCGGCGGAGCAGGCAGAAAGTAAATAAAAGGTGTGGATTCTGCGGTGAATCCACACCTTTATATTTGTATAACCAACAAAAGCACACACATTCATGTTTATAGAACAACCCCCGCTGATACTCCGCTGGCTTTATCCACGCGCCTTCTGGCGAATGGACAAGAATGAAAAAGCGGTCTATCTGACTTTCGATGACGGGCCGATTCCCGAGATCACACCGTGGGTACTCGATTTATTAGACAAGTACAATATTAAGGCTACCTTCTTTTTGGTGGGCGACAATGTGCGCAAGCATCCCAAGGAATTCCAGATGATTGTAGAACGAGGACATCGTTTGGGAAATCATACTTTTAACCATATCCGGGGATTCGAATACCGAAGCAAGAATTATCTGGCCAATACGGACAAAGCAAACGAACTGATCCATACCAACCTGTTCCGTCCGCCACATGGCCACATGCGCTGGATGCAGTACATGGTGCTGCGCCATAAGTATCAAATAGTGATGTGGGACTTAGTAACCCGTGACTATAGCAACAAGCTGAATGGGAAGCAGGTACTGAGGAAAGTAAAACATTATGTGCGGAATGGTTCCATCATTACTTTCCATGATTCCATCAAGGCAGAGAAAAACATGAAATATGCCTTGCCCCGGGCCATAGAATGGCTGCTGGAACAAGGCTATGAGTTCAAGGTATTTGACTGATAAAGCCAAATACCTTGAGTTATTTATTTAGTATATGTAAACCCCAGTTTATTCAACCCATTCTGTACATCGGGATGGCTCATAAACAGTTTCCATAACAATCCCGAACGATAATTCTCTATCATCACTGCTATAGGGCCCTGGTCAATAGCCAGATAACGTTTCGGATACCAGTTATCCGTTTCACTGAAAGCATCATAAAAGCCATACGGGCCGAATACTTTCTCACCCATTCCATACAGATGACGCATTACCTGCAAAGAATATTCAGGAGTATAGACAATAGAGGATAAAGCGGCAGTCGGAGAGATCACTCCCAAATCTTCTTTCTCATTAGGAGCGTGTGCCGCATAACCGTTTACCGAATAACTGGCAGTCAATCCCCAACAATCCGGGCCAAAGCCGGTATAATGCTTGGGATTACGGATGCAGTAGGCACGGTTGACCAAGGTAAGATTACGCATTTCATTGAAATAACTGGGACAATATTTATCCTGCAAACCGTTGGGATTCATGCCCAGAAAAGAATATTGCGCCCAGAACAACGGTCCTGCTTCCGTACCCTGATAACGAAGATGTAATTTAATCCCCTCTACCGTATGAGGAGAAACAATCTGTCCATTCTGTGCCCAGCCCTCATTATAAACCGTGGCAGGTATCCCATGAGTAGGAGAAGCAGCAGCCAGAATATACATAATCATACATTCATTGTATCCATGCACCGGAAAGTTCATGGCCCAGCCATCTGTGGGGCTCCAATGCCAATAAAGCACATTTTGCCCGTTCTGACGGTAAAAGTTCCAGTCTACCTCACGCCACAATTTATCAATACGTGCCGCCAACTCTTTTTCATCCGAAGTGCCATTTACATAATATTGATGCACAGCCAGCAAGCCTTGCATCAAAAAAGCAGTTTCCACCAAGTCACCGCCATTATCTTTGGAACCGAAAGGCAATACTTTGCCTGTCTCACCATTCCACCAGTGAGGATAAGCCCCATGAAAACGGTCGGCTTTCTCAAGGAAAGTCACAATCTTGTCCATTCTTTCGAGCCCTTCCTGCCGGCTCACATAGCCCCGGTCTATACCGGACAGAATAGCCATGATGCCAAAACCACTTCCTCCCGAGGTTACCACCTCGGGTCCTCCTGCGGGGTATACATTATCTATATGATAACGCTCACGAGCCATACCGCTATAAGGTTCGCCCCCCTCCCAGAAATATTGGAAAGTACGACGCTGGACAGTATCCATCAAAGCATCATCGGAAAGCGTGTCGGACGCCGATGCCGGACGCTTGTCAGAAGAAGCTGCCGGCTTGTTTTTACAAGCCAGCAATGAGAAAAGCAGCAACACCGCTGCACATAAGGGAATTCTTTTCATTTTTTCACAGGCTTAGGTTAGTGCAGCACAAATGTTGCTGTTTTCACATGCTGGCTGTCCGTACCAATCATCAAATCGAAAGCTCCGGGTTCGGCCACGTATTGTAACTCGTAATTATAATATTTCAATAAATCGGGAGTAATCTTGAAGGTTATCTCACGGGATTCACCTGCTTTCAGGAATACTTTTTGGAAACCTTTCAGTTCTTTTACAGGACGGGTACTTTCAGCTACCTTGTCACGGATATACAACTGCACTACTTCCGCACCATCCCTGTTTCCTGTATTTGTCAGTATCACTTTAGCTGTCAGACTTCCGTCCATAGGTATTGAAGTACGGTCCAACGTAATATCTCCATAATTGAAAGTAGTGTATGAAAGCCCATAACCGAATGGATAAAGCGGTTCGTTGTCCACGTCCAGATAGTTGCTACGGAATTTCTCAAACCATTTCCCTTCGTGCAGCGGACGTCCGGTATTCTTGTGAGCGTAGTACAAAGGAATCTGCCCCACATTCTTCGGGAAAGTCATAGTCAGTTTTCCACTTGGATTAATAGCGCCAAAAAGTACGTCACCAATAGCATAAGCAGCTTCGCTACCTCCAAACCATACGTTCAGAATCGCAGGAACATGAGCCTGTTCCCACTCCAACGTCAGCGGACGTCCGGTGAAAAGTACCAAGACTACAGGTTTTCCAGTTTTTAGCAGTTCCTTCAACAAAGTACGTTGTACATCGGGGATATCCAGTGAAGTACGGCTGCTGCTTTCACCGCTCATTTCTGAAGATTCGCCCAAAGCAGCTACTATGACATCGGCTTTCTGAGCTACCGTCAATGCTTCTTGCAACAGTTGGGCATCGGTACGGGCATCCCGATGAAGGCTGCGCCCGAAGAGAGTCGCCCGTTCTTCATAGGCGGCATCACTGGTCAGATTGCTGCCTTTAGCGTATGAAATGGTAGCTTTTCCGGCAGTCATCTCTTTCAAACCTTCTATCAGTGAAGGGGATTTATCCAGTATGGCAGCCACGCTCCAAGTTCCGGGCATATTGGTACGAGTATCTGCCAACGGGCCTATTACGGCAATATTACCCTGCATCTTCAAAGGAAGTACAGGTTGCACTGTGCTTCCGGACGGATTCGATCCCGCCCTATCGGTAGAAGGTTCGTTTTTCAGCAAGACAAAGCTTTCTCCGGCAATACGGCGGGCTACGGCACGGTGTTCCGGAGTGAAGATATCACGTGCGGGACGTTTCAGATCACAATATTTATAAGGATTGGCAAATAACCCTAATTTATACTTTGCCTCCAGAATAAGACGACAGGCAGTATCAATGGTCTGCATGGATACCTTTCCTTCCTGCACCGACTGTTTCAATGTTCCTACAAAAGCATCGCTCACCATGTCCATATCTACTCCGGCATTGACAGCACGGGCAGCTACGGTTTGCAAATCACCGATTCCATGGTCTATCATTTCATAGATTCCGGTATAGTCCGTCACCACAAAGCCCTGAAAGCCCCACTGGTTACGCAGCACATCAGTCATCAACCATTTACTGGCTGTAGCCGGAATGCCATCCACTTCATTAAAGGAAGCCATCACACTACCCACTCCGGCATCAACAGCTGCCTGATAGGGGAGCATGTACTCATTGAACATGCGTTGACGGCTCATATCCACCGTGTTATAATCGCGTCCGGCCTCGGAAGCTCCATACAAGGCGAAATGCTTGACACAAGCCATTATCTCATCATTGCGTTTCATCTGGCCGCCTTGATAGCCACGCACCATGGCTTTAGCTATCTCAGCACCCAGGAACGGGTCTTCCCCACTCCCTTCCGAAACACGTCCCCAACGGGGATCCCGGCTGACATCTACCATCGGACTGAAAGTCCAGGAGATACCATCCGCACTGGCCTCAATGGCCGCAATACGGGCCGATTCCTCAATGGCTTTCATATCCCAGGTACATGACAAGCCTAAAGGGATGGGGAAAATCGTTTCATAACCATGAATCACATCCATACCAAACAGTAGAGGTATCCCCAGACGGCTCTCTTTCACAGCCAGTTCCTGCATATCCTTGATACGAGCAACTCCTTTCAAGTTAAACAGTCCTCCTACTTCACCCCGTTTTATACGGGCTGAGATATCGCTGCTCTTTGCCTGTCCCGTAGTGATTTCACCGGTAACGGGCAAGTTCAACTGGCCTATCTTTTCTTCCAAGGTCATCTTTTTCATCAAATTATCAATGAAACGATTCATATCCTGAGGTGATTTCTGCGCATGCACACTCAGGGTGGCAAATAGCAGCATGGGAGCCACTTGCTTCATTCTTTGAAATATTCTATTTATCATCTTTAAATAATGTGCTAATGTGTCAATGTACTCATGAGCCTATTGACATATTGAATAATTATAAATAATCAGGATTCTGTTTCAGCACTCCTTTCGACTTGTCTATTTCATCCTGCGGTATAGGCAAAAGTGCATTCTTCGGTTGATAATTCAACTTACCTGCCGCATGAAGAACTTGCTCAGCGATTCCCCAACGCACCAAATCATAGAAACGGTCGAATTCCAGTCCTAATTCCACCCTACGCTCGTGTCGGATTGCTTCACGCAATACCGATTGGTCCAAAGAAGTAATTTCAGGTAGTATATCCGGATTACCGCCACGCGCACGGGCACGCACCATCTCCAAATCCTTTTGCGCTTCCGAAGTATTACCTAACTCGTTTGCTGACTCCGCTGCCATTAAAACGACATCCGAGTAGCGGATCAGCCGGATATTCACCCAAAAGCCTTTATTGGTAAACTCCTGGCGCAATGCCGGATTGGTATAGGCTTTCTTGTTGAAGTAAGCACCTTCTGCCTGCGACACCGGGGACTCTCCGTATGGTGTATTGGTATTCTCCGGAGTAACAGGGTCGGAATCACTCTTACGGAAATAAAGCAAGGTGGCATCCTTACGGGGGTCACCAGGCTCAAAAGCTTCCGCCATCAGTTCGGTAGCCATGTGCCATCCCCAACCCAAATCCCATTTTCCGGAACCACGAATCCCCTGTACTTCACAGAATTGGCTTCCTATCTTATCACTTTGCGGCAAGGCGGCCGTAGACAAGCACTGCAACTCAAACACCGAACCACCGCTGTTCTCTCCCTCGTCAGTAAAAATCTTATCGTAAGGGGTATCCAGATTATAAATTCCTTTTCCCATTACATCCGAGGCTGCTTTGTACATATTCTGCCAATCATTGCGCATCATATAGGTACGGGCATGCAGGGAACGGGCAGCTCCCCACGTCAGACGTCCCAAATAGGCAGCCGGCCACTGTTCGGGAAGCAAATCTTCCGCATCTTTCAAGTCCTTGTCTATCTGTTCATAAATTTTGTCTACCGTTGTTTTGGGTACATTAGCCTCCGAAGCTTCATTTACCTTAAAGGTAACCAATGGAACCTCCCCGAAGGCTCGCACTAAATTAAAGTAACAGTAGGCACGGAAGAATAACGCTTCTCCTTTATTATAGAGGTCATTCTCTTCTGTCAGATGACCGGTCTCAATGGCATCCACCACCTCATTGCATTGATAAATAATCGCATAATTCTGACTCCAATAGGCCTTTATCAACCCATTGCTGGCATTGTACTGAAAATCATCATACATTGCCGCCTGTTCCGACCCGTCGCTGGAAATACTTCCTTTCTCCGAATCTTCGGAACGGAAACAATGAATAGCGAATGCGGGAGTTCCTGCAGTAATATTGAAATTACGCATCATGGTATAGATGTTGAATATCTTTCCTTCTGCCAATGCACCGGGATTATCATCCTCCGTGAACTGACCTTGAGGACTGCGGTCAAGGAAATCATTACAACCGGTAAAGGCCAGGATTCCTCCAATCGCCCAAATGTATAGTATATATTTACTTCGTTTCATAATCAATCAAAATGTAATATTGAGTCCAAATGTATAAATCGCAGGTACCGGATAACTTCCATTATCCACACCAAAAGCAATGGCAGAACCACCAAACTCAGGGGTGTAGCCGGTATTATGTTTCCAAGTTTTCAGGTTCTGAATATTGAAATAGGCTTTCAAAGCCTTCAAACCGATTTTGGATATCAGGGCCTTATCAAAAGTATAGCCCAATTGCAGGTTACGTATACGGAAGAAACTGCCGTCTTCTACATAATATTCCGAATTTTCAAAGTTAATGGCATGACCGGTATTCAGAACAGGTTGTGTATTGGATGTACCTTCGCCGTGCCAACGGTCCAGACGCTGCTCCATATAGTTGAACTGCGCCCAATTGTAATTGTCCCAAGTACGGTAAATCTGATTACCGCCCTGTCCCATCATGTCAATACCCAGTTCCCAACCTTTATAGGAAACACCTAATGAGATTCCATAGGTAACATCCGGAGTAGGATCACCAATCAAAGTACGGTCTGCCGGTGTAATCTCACCATCCCCATTCACATCGGCGAACTTCAAATCACCGGGAGTCACTGTAGCCAGTGTATTCTTGGGTGAAGCATCAATATCGGCCTGTGACTGATAAACACCATCTACCTTATATCCATAGAAGAAACCGATGGGATAACCCGCCATAGTATAGCTCTGGCTCTTGTCTCCGGCAATAATGGAATAGCCGTCTTGTACCAGACTCTTCACCTTATTCTTGATAGTAGTCAGGTTGACTCCCACATTATACCCCCAATCGCCAATCTGATCCCGCCAAGTGGCAGACAATTCCACTCCTTTATTCTCTATCTGCCCCAGATTTCCTATTCCGGGAATGGTTCCGGAAAGTCCGGGAACCTTTGCCAGCAAGTCCTTCGTATTCTTTTTATAATAAACTCCTTCCACATGCAGGCGGTTGCGAAACATATTCGATTCAAAGCCTGCTTCCCAAGCTTCCACTTTTTCCCATCTAAGGTTCGCATTAGGCAAATAGGCCAACTGATAGCCCGGATAGATGGTGGACGGATTGCCAAACACAGCTCCAAAAGCATTTTCAAGCAACGGCTCAGCCGGATAAGCAGTATCCAGATTCTGATTGCCCAACGTACCCCAGGAACCTTTCAACTTCAACATATCCAACCAAGAAATGTCTTTCATAAACTCTTCTTCGGTCATCAGCCATCCGGCACCTGCCGAGTAAAAGTTCTGCCATTGGTTGCCCGTATACGAAAAAGCCGAAGAACCGTCCCGACGGAAAGATCCGTTGAACAAATATTTTCCTTTGTAATTATAAATCACACGCCCCAGAAAAGAAACGGTAGTACGTTCCCACTGTGTACTTCCATTGGTAGCTGTAGCCAAATCACCAATACTGACGAACCATTTATCGGGATTATCAGGAATAACCAATCCAATACCTTGCCCACGGGCGGCATCCAGACGGCTGAGAGAATTGTAATAAGTAGTGAAACCGGCGGTTGCCGTCAGATTATGGTCGCCAAAACTATTTGTATAAGTCAGCACATAATCACTTTGCACCTTCGTTTCATTTTCCTTGAACTGGCTCACTTCAGTCTTACCCGTTCCCAGTGTAGCCACATTTCCTTTCACTGTGTTATCATATACCTTGATAATCGGCTGATAGGTACGCCCGTTATTCGAGCCGTAATCCATAGAGAACACAGCCCTGAAATTAAAATGTTCCAGAAAATCCACCTCTCCATAAATGTTACCCGATGCACGATAATTCTCTGCGCGAGTGGTGTTGGCTTTTAAATCCACATCCACCATCGGATTCATCATCTGTGCTTTCTGAAACTCCGGCAACGCCGCATACAACTGATATTCTTCATTGAATACAGGAGCTATAGGAGTGGTACGGACAGCATTCAGGACTGATTTACTATCAGCAGGCAGCATACGTGCTCCGTTAAACTGAAACCCGACCTTTATCTTGTCGGTTATCTTATACTCATTACTGGCATTCAAGGTGATTTTGCTGAACTTCTCGTGCTTTATATTTCCTTGTTCGTATGAGTATCCCATCCCCAGATAAAAACTATGTTTCTCAGAAGCTCCTGTCACACTGATATTATTATTGGTAATGAAACCATTCTGAAGCACTTCATCCTGCCAGTCGGTATCAGCGTTCCAGCCGGAAAAATCAAAAGCGGGATTCTTTTCATTAACAAGCTGCTCACTATACAATTCTTTGAACTGAGAAGCATTCACCATCTTGATTCTGTCCACCACATGTTTCCAGCCGAATGAGGTGTTGATATTCACCAAAGTCTGCCCCTCCTTAGCCTTCTTTGTAGTGATAATGATAACCCCATTAGCTCCACGCACACCGAAAATAGCCAATGAAGACGGGTCTTTCAACACTTCCATAGACTCAATATCCTCGGGATTCAGAAAGTTAATGTTATCATTGAACAAGCCGTCGACAATGTAAAGAGGTTTGTAGCCGTTAATGGAGTTCGTTCCACGTACACGGATTTCGGGGTCCGAGCCTGCTTGTCCCGAGTTGATAATCTGCACACCGGCTACCTTTCCCTGCAAGGAAGACAAGGGATTTGTAGAAGGTTTATTAGCGATTTCGGCTCCCTTGATATTCGTGATAGAGCCGGTCAAGTCACGCTTCTTCGCACTACCGTAACCTATCACTACTGTTTCAGCCAGCATTTGTGAGTCCTCTTTCAGCTGTATATTTATCACATGCTGGCTGCCTACTGTCACATCTTGCTTCACCATTCCCACGTACGAGAATTCCAGTACATTGTCGGGTGAGGCGGTAATACTGTACTTCCCATCTATGTCGGTAATCGTACCATTGGAAGTACCTTGAATCACTACGGATGCTCCAATCAGAGGTTCATTGGTCGAATCGGTTACCGTTCCGGTCACTGTCTTCTCCTGAGCAAACAGCGACGTAGTCATCAACAGCAGACAGACTAAAGCACTAAAAGTCCTCAATCCCTGCCGCCCATGTTGTAAAGGTTTAGGTTTATTGTCCATTGCATTTTCTATTAACAAATAAATAACTAGTTTAATTTCTTATATTGCAATGAAACAAAAGGAACCGGAAAAAGATGTTTAAGACGAGAGAATTAACACTTTAACATCCCATGAAAAAAAGTTACCCGAAGAGCATGTGCTCCTCGGATAACTTTTATTATTCTTATATCACCATTCTATGGTACATGGACCACCAAGGGATTACGTACCTTCTGAGCGTATTCTTCCAAATATTTGTTCCAATCGGTATCGGCTTCGAAACCATATTTGCTCCAGCCTGATCCCCAATAATAAATATACTCGGAACCCGGTTCATAATCACTGACCGACAACACATGACCTAAAGCACCTCCACGTTCTTTCTGCTCTTTTTCGGAGAACATTTGGGGCAGCGCTCCTTTTATATTAGCCGGAAATACAGCACCTATATAAATCACTCCATTGTTATTGGCTGCATTCTCTGTAGAGTCCGCATAGGCTATATAACCTGCATTTGCATCAAAACTATACCCCGTAGGATTCTGTTTGTGCAATACAATGCCGGTCACCACCGGAGTTGTTTCCTGCAAATTATCAAAAGAAACCACAGTCTTGTTCAACTGCGATCCCTTGTCCAAAGAAATGATACGCGTTTCTATCACATTTGAATCTCCTTTTACAACCAACGGATTATAAACTAACTTGGTGGTGAATCGAAGCGGACCGTTATCCAAGACTTCACAATCCTTGTAACAATAGGGATAAACAATGGTACTATCGGGGAATAAAGCTGCTGTCCCGCCACCCAGAGTCGGACCCACCGCATAACAATCCATTCCGTTTCCATGATCTATGTGATAAGAGATTCCTTGATTCAAATCACCGTCATAACGATCTTCCACCACCGGTTCGGGTACATTCTTGGTCCAGATGTCATAACCAAAGGCACGCTCGCCCTTCTCCTGCAAAGCAGGACCGTATGCACGAT
>OJNZ01001005.1_pt1 | contig 17304 bp, 13 predicted proteins | sample 1598001 | NCBI WGS metagenome assembly OJNZ01 (sample SAMN01915225, study PRJEB22387) | human gut metagenome | isolation source: stool | host: Homo sapiens | place: USA | reverse complement strand
AATATATTTTAGTCTACATAACTAAGGGGATAAATTAGTGGAACAATACATAGACAGATACGTTGAATATTTAAGAAATGTAAAAAAATCAAGTGAGAATACCATAGCGTCATATAGAAGGGATCTTATGAAGTTTGTTGCTTATTTTTGCGACAAACATCTTGACAGGCTGGAGGATATAACTGAGACATATATAACCTCGTATGTTCTTGATATGGAGAAGAATGGAATGTCAATGGCTACGGTGTCGCGTAATATAGCGTCCATAAAGTCGTTTTACGCATTTTTGCTCAGAGAGCGGATTGTTGATGCTGATCCCGCTGAGAATATAAAGCCACCGAAGATCGTTAAGAAAGTGCCTGAGATACTTACGATCAGTGAGGTCAATAAACTTCTTTCACAGCCTACGAACAAGCCTCCAAAGGAGATCAGAGATAAGGCTATGTTGGAGCTTCTTTATGCAACGGGCATCAGAGTGACAGAACTGGTTACACTCAAGCTCACGGATGTTAACATGAAGCTTGGGTTTATAGAATGCCATGATGGAGACCGGGTGAGGACGGTTCCTGTTGCGGAAGTTGCACAGAGAGCACTGAGCAGATATATAACAGAGGTGCGTGATGATATGAGTGGTGGAAGCGATTACCTGTTTTTCAACTGTAAGGGTGCGCCTATGTCCAGACAGGGATTTTGGAAGATAATAAAATATTATGCAGCGAAGGCTGGAATAGATAAAGATATAACGCCGCATATGATAAGACATTCATTTGCATCGCATATGCTGAATAATGGGGCAGATATCAAGTCTGTTCAGGAGATGCTGGGACATGTGGATATAGCCACTACTCAGATCTATCTGACTAATAAGCAGAGTAAGCTCAAAGAAGAATATGCGAAAGCGTATCCAAGGGCTTAAAATAAAATAACTTATAGACTAAGGAGAGAATCAAATCATGGAAAACAATTATTTTGCTCCGGCACAGATCATTGAGAACAATCTGAAAGGTGCAGTTGGGAAAGCAAACCTGAAACTGCACAAAATGATCATGATGGGCTTTTTCGCAGGCATGTTTATTGCAATCGGTGCTGAGGGATCAAATCTTGCAGTACATACGATTGACAATTTTGGATTAGCAAAGACACTTGCGGGCTGTATTTTCCCGGTAGGACTGATGATGCTTTCTATTATAGGTGCTGAGCTTTTTACTGGAAACTGTATGATGATAGCAGCTGTAGTGGATAGAAGGATAAAACTTGTTCAGATGTTAAAGAACTGGATAGTAGTATATCTCAGCAATCTGCTTGGATCGGTGGTTACAGCTTCCCTGATATATGGAAGCGGACAGTTTGACAATTCAGCCGGCGGTCTCGGTGCCTACACTATCAAGGTTGCCATGGGCAAGACTGGGCTTGATTTTGGAAATGCCTTTGTATCAGGAATAATGTGCAATATCCTTGTGTGTGTTGCTGTCCTTATGGCATCATCAGCAAAGGATATAATAGGTAAGATATTTGCGTGTTTTTTCCCAATCATGGTATTTGTTATATCAGGTTTCGAGCATTGCGTTGCCAATATGTATTATATTCCGGCTGGAATCATGGCTGCATCAAACAGCAAATATGTCGACAAAGCATGTGAGCTTTATGGCTATACAGCCCAGCAGATAAGCGACCAGTTGACTATAGGTAATTTTTTTGGAAAGAACCTTCTTCCGGTTACCCTCGGAAATATCATTGGTGGCGGTGTGATAGTTGGACTTGGACTTTATGTGATTAACAAGCCTAAGAAAAAAGATGAATAGTTGTAAGCTGTATTTTATATAGTCTTTGAATAATATATGGAGATGAAAAAAAGATATGCCCATGTACCTGCAAACAGATGGTTGGACATATCTTTTTTGATGTTGAATGCCAAGCATAATTTTATTTCTTAATTCTTCAGTCGTTATAAAATTCCACAATCTTGTCAATTCTCGATGACATGTTCTCAAATAACAGATCCAGAATAGTGAGGGCAGTCATCGATTCGACAACAACAACGGCTCTTGGTCCGATAATCGGATCGTGGCGGCCTCTTATGGACACCTCGATGTCTTCCCCGGATTTGTTGACGGTATTTTGTGTGGAGGCAATTGACGGAGTAGGTTTGAAATGAGCCTTCAGCACGATGTCTGAGCCATCACTCATGCCGCCCAGAATTCCACCGGCATGGTTTGTACTTTTTGAGACTTTGCCGTCTTTCATGGTGAATCCGTCGTTATTGTATGATCCTCTGCTCTCAGAAACCTCTGTGCCCTCGCCAATTTCCACTGCCTTGACAGCTCCGATGGACATGATGGCCTTCGCCAGACATGCGTCTAGTTTGTCAAATACTGGTTCTCCGATTCCTGCAGGCATTCCGTGGACGATACATTCAACACTTGAGCCTATGGAGTCATTTTCAGCCATGCAATCCTCAAGGATAGAAGATGCCCTGGTATAAGCATCTGGATCAGGCATGTTAAGATCGTTTTTGAGAATATAGTCTGTATCAAAATTGTTTTTGTCTATATGTACATCGCCGATGGAAGATACATATGTAGTTATGGTGATTCCCAGTTCCTTAAGTATCTTAGATGCAATCGCACCTGCGGCAACTCTGCCTATGGTCTCTCTTCCTGACGATCGTCCGCCGCCTCTATAGTCTCTGAAACCATACTTCTGATCAAAAGTGTAGTCTGCATGTCCCGGTCTATAATATGTTGCGATATCTCCGTAATCTCCGGAACGCTGTGAAGTGTTTCTCACTATCATTGATATAGGTGTTCCTGTGGTCTTTCCCTCGAAAATTCCTGACAATATCTCAACAGTGTCAGATTCCTTTCTTGGAGTTGAGAACTGCGAAAATCCCGGCTTTCTCCTGTCGAGAAATATCTGGATATCCTCCTCGCAAAGCGGAAGTCCTGCCGGACATCCGTCAACAACAACTCCCAGAGCCTTTCCATGAGATTCGCCCCATGTTGTGATAGTGAATTTATTTCCTATGGTAGAACCTGCCATAATATGTCTCCTTTAAAACGTGGTATAGCTACCACTTCATTTCAGACAAATGCACTGCCGGATATGTATGTGCAAAGTCTGCGCGAATTATTATAGCATACATAAGTTTATGATAACAAGGAATAAGTTGAGATGCTGAACCTTGTAATGACTTCGTGATGCTGAGATAGTGAACCTTGTAATGTCGAATGGTATGTATTAAAATATACAAATAATGCTGAACGGCAGGTATCAAAGTATACAAGTAATGTCATGTGTGAAACGATAGATAATGGAAGGACACAGCGGAATATATAGCTGATAAAAGGTAAAGAAGATGGAAAAATATTACATAGTAAAATCTATAGATGGAGATTACGCTAATCTGGTTGATGAGAATGAGCCGGATGGTGAGACTAAGCTCGTTGCAAGAGCATTACTTCCAGAAAATATATCGGAGGGAACAAGACTTCATTATGCGTTCTTGCAATATGAAATAGCAGAGTAGTTCTGCAATAGTTCTGCAATAGTTCTGCAATATGAAACAATAATAGTAGAGGATAATAATATGTAGAATAATTCCCCCTTTACAAACAAACACACATATGTTATTCTACACAAGGTCAGCTGACACTTAGTTTGAGGATACCTCTAGACCTTTTGCCCGGTGTCAGCCATGTATATTTATTTTATAGGAGGATTGTTATTATGATAACAAAAGAGCAGAAGCAGGAAATCGTAGCTAAGTACGGCAAGGATGCAAACGACACAGGTTCAACAGAGGTTCAGATCGCACTTCTTACAGCAAGAATCAACGACCTCAACGGACATTTCAAGGCTAATCCAAAGGATCATCACTCAAACCGTGGTCTTCTTAAGATGGTTGGTCAGAGAAGAAACCTTCTTGCATACCTCAAGAGCAAGGATATCGAGGCATACAGAAAGCTTATCGAGAGCCTTGGACTCAGAAAGTAATTCTAGTTTAAGAATTTCTATTCGGGCTTTATAAAATAACAATTATGAGAACCATGTGGCAGCACATGGTTCTTTTTTATAAGCCTTTTTTTATAAGTACACACCTTTGGATATTGTATTTTTTATTTTTGTATGCTAAAATTTAAAAGATTGTGGAATGACATATCGAGACTTCTATAAAGAATATCATGAGTGCGTGGATCTGGATGCTGAAAAGGTGTTGAGATATGGTGTTTTTTATAGTTGTTTCGACGTCTTCCACAATACAAATAAATATAATCAAGGAGATTTTGAGATGAGTAAGGAATTCAAGAGATACCAGAAAGAGATCGCAGGCAGAATGCTCACAGTCGATATAGGCAGAGTAGCTGCACAGGCAAATGGCGCTGCATTTATCAAGTACGGTGACACAACAGTGCTTTCAACATGTACAGCTTCAGAGAAGCCAAGAGACGGAATCGATTTCTTCCCGCTTTCCGTAGAGTATGAGGAGAAGTTATATTCAGTTGGAAAGATACCTGGAGGATTCAACAAGAGAGAGGGAAAGGCATCAGAGAACGCTGTCCTCACATCACGAGTAATCGACAGACCTATGAGACCACTTTTCCCTAAGGACTATAGAAATGACGTAACACTTAACAACCTTGTTATGTCAGTAGATCCAGAGTGCAGACCAGAGCTGGTGGCAATGCTCGGATCATCTATCGCAACATGTATATCAGACGTTCCATTTGACGGACCATGTGCTATGACACAGGTAGGCCTCATTGATGGAGAGTTCATCATCAACCCAACACAGAAGCAGTGGGATGAGGGCGATCTGAAGCTCACAGTTGCATCTACATCACAGAAGGTTATCATGATCGAGGCTGGTGCAAACATAGTACCAGAAGCTAAGATGATCGAGGCTATCTACATGGCTCATGATATCAACCAGGACATCATCGCATTTATCAATGAGATAGTAGCTGAGGTTGGAAAGCCAAAGCATTCATATGTAAGCTGTGCAGTTCCAGAGGAGCTCTTTGCAGCAATCAAGGAGATCGTTCCTCCAGCAGCTATGGAGGATGCTGTATTCTCAGATGAGAAGCAGGTTCGTGAGGAGAATATCAGACAGATAACAGAGAAGCTTGAGGAGGCATTTGCAGACAACGAGGAGTGGCTTGCAGTACTTCCAGACGCTATATACCAGTACCAGAAGAAGACGGTGAGAAAGATGATCCTCAAGGATCACAAGAGACCTGATGGACGAGCTATCAACCAGATCAGACCACTTGCTGCTGAGGTTGATATAATTCCTAGAGTTCACGGTTCAGCTATGTTCACAAGAGGACAGACACAGATCTGTAACGTATGTACACTTGCTCCACTTTCTGAGATCCAGAGAGTTGATGGACTTGATGAGAATGTTACATCAAAGAGATATATGCACCACTATAACTTCCCTGCTTACTCAGTAGGAGAGACAAAGGTTTCAAGAGGACCAGGACGTAGAGAGATCGGACACGGCGCACTTGCTGAGAGAGCACTTCTTCCAGTGCTTCCAAGCGAGGAGGAGTTCCCATATGCTATCAGAACAGTATCAGAGACATTTGAGTCAAATGGTTCAACATCGATGGCATCAACATGTTCATCATGTATGTCACTTATGGCTGCCGGTGTTCCTATCAAGGCTATGGTTGCCGGTATCTCATGCGGACTGGTAACAGGTGATACAGATGATGATTATATCGTTCTCACAGATATCCAGGGACTTGAGGATTTCTTCGGAGATATGGACTTTAAGGTGACAGGTACTACAGAAGGTATCACAGCTATCCAGATGGATATCAAAATCCACGGACTTACAAGACCAATCGTTGAGGAGGCCATCGCAAGAACACGTGAGGCAAGACTCTTCATCATGGAGACATGTATGAAGCCGGCTATCGCAGCTCCAAGACCAACAGTCAATGAGTTCGCACCAAAGATCAAGCAGATCAAGATCGATCCAGAGAAGATCGGTGAGGTTATCGGACAGAGAGGTAAGACTATCAACACTATCATCGAGGAGACAGGTGTCAAGATCGATATTGATGATGAGGGAAGAATCTCTATTTGCGGCGTGGAGCAGGCAGGTATGGACAAGGCCATCGAGATGATCAACATGATCGTAGAGCCTCTTGAGGTTGGCAAGAACTATCATGGTAAGGTTGTAAAGGTTATCGACTGCGGAGCTATCGTATCACTTGCACCTAACAAGGATGGTCTCATCCACATTTCAAAGCTTTCAGACAAGAGAGTTGCAAAGGTTGAGGATGTAGTAAATGTTGGCGATGAGGTTGACGTTAAGGTCATCAAGATCGATGAGAGAGCAGGAAGAATAAGCCTGAGCCTCAAGGATGTACAGTAAATAATCATAAGGGTATTAATATTATTTTATAAGGGTAAATCTGATGTCTCGAAGCCGGTCGGTCATATGACCGGTTCCGGGGCATTCTAATAACTGCAATAAATGCAGTAAATAAAGGCAGACAGAAAGAAAACAAACTAAAATAAATGTTAAAACAGATTTAAGGGGGAACATATGAAATACGGTTATTTTGACGAACAGCACAAAGAGTATGTAATTGACAGACCAGACACACCGGCACCTTGGGCAAACTACCTCGGTTCACCGGAATATGGAGCTATAATCTCCAACAATGCAGGTGGCTACAGCTTTGAAAAGTCAGGAGCAAACGGAAGAATACTTAGATACATATTTAACAGCTTTGACCAGCCTGGAAGATATATATATATTCGTGATGATGATACAAAGGATTATTGGTCAGCATCATGGCAGCCGGTTGGCAAGAGTCTTGATGTATACAAGAGCGAGTGTCACCATGGAACGGCATATACAAAGATGTATGCAGAGTATTCTGATATCAAGTCAGAGGTACTGTATTATGTTCCACTTAACAAGACTCATGAAGTATGGAAGGTAAGAGTTACCAACAATTCGGACAGACCACGTAATCTGTCAGCAATCGGATACTGCGAGTTTACAAATGACTGTAACTATGAACAGGATCAGGTAAATCTTCAGTACACACTCTTTATAACAAGAACATATTTCATGGATAACAACAAGATCCTTCAGGTCATCAACGAGAATGTTGAGAAGGCAGAGATCAACGGAAGCAAGGCCAACAGAAGATTCTTTGCAATTGCTGGAAGTGATGTCGCATCATACTGCGGTGACAAGGAGGAATTCCTTGGAAGATATCACGGTTATGGTGATCCTGTTGGAGTTATAAATGGTGATCTTGGCAACAAGCTTAACTACAACAGCAATGCCTGCGGAGGACTTCAGACAAAGTTCACACTTGCTCCGGGCGAGTCGAAGGATTTTGCATTTATAGTTGGAATGAAGGACAATGATGCTGCAAATGCTGTCATAGCCGGATATTCAGATCCTGCTGCAGCATGTAAGGAGGAACTTGATGAGCTGATAGAGTACTGGCATTCAAAGCTCAACAACTTCCAGGTACATACACCAAGTGATTCATTCAACAATATGGTAAATACATGGAATGCATACCAGTGTTTCATGACATTCATATGGTCAAGAGCTGCATCATTCTCATATTGCGGTCTGAGGAACGGATATGGATACAGAGATACAGTTCAAGATATCCAGGGCGTTATTCACCTTGCTCCTGAGATGGCTCTTGAAAAGATCAGATTTATGTTGTCAGCACAGGTAGACAACGGCGGCGGACTTCCACTTGTAAAGTTCACACACAATGCAGGACATGAGGACACACCAGATGATCCTTCATATGTACAGGAGACCGGACATCCTGCATATCGTGCAGATGACGCGCTGTGGTTGTTCCCAACTGTATACAAGTATATTGCGGAGTCAGGTAATCTTGACTTCATAGATGAGGTTATTCCATTTGCCAACAAGGATGAAGGTACTGTATATGAGCACCTTAAGAGAGCGATCGATTTCTCTATGAACAGACTTGGAGACAACGGTATGCCGGCAGGACTCTGGGCAGACTGGAATGACTGTCTGAGACTTGGAAAGAGAGGAGAGTCAACATTTGTTGCCATGCAGCTCTACTATGCGATGACGGTTATCAAGTATTTTGCAGAGATGAAGAATGACGCAGAGTACATAGATTACGTCAATAGCATTCAGTATAAGATGGGGGAGACCATCCAGAAGAAGTGCTGGGAGGACGACAGATTTATCCGTGGATACAAAGAGGGCGGACAGGTCATCGGTTCAAAGAATGATCCAGAGGCAAGCATGTGGCTGAATCCTCAGTCATGGGCAGTTATAAGCGGACTTGCAACAAGAGAGCAGTCCGAGCTTGCACTTGAGTCCGTTCATAGAGAACTCAACACAGAGTATGGTGTAAGACTTATGTTCCCTCCATACAGAGAGCACGCATTTGATGGAGCACTAATGCTTCTGTTCAATGCAGGAACAAAGGAGAATGCAGGTATATTCTCACAGCCACAGGGCTGGATCATACTTGCCGAGGCACTAATGGGACATGGAAACAGAGCGTTCGAATATTTCAATGAGAGCTCACCTGCATCCATGAATGATAAGGCAGAGATCAGAAAGCTTGAGCCATATTGCCATGGACAGTTTACAGAATCTGTGGGAAGTCCATTTGAGGGACGTGCTCATGTACATTGGCTCACAGGTACAGCATCAACCTGTATGGTTGGCTGCGTTGAGGGTATCATGGGTATGAGACCTGACTTTGGCGGAATCAAGATCGCACCTTCAGTTCCATCAGACTGGAAGGAGTTTGAGATTGAGAAGGTGTTCAGAGGCAAGAAACTTTCCATCAAGGTACAGAATCCGGATGGACATGAGAGCGGTTTCCAGAGTATGACAGTGAACGGAGAGACATTTAAGTCGAACTACATTCCAGCAAGCGCACTCAAGGACGAAAATGAGATCGTGCTTGTCATGTAATATATTATAGAAATATTTCAACAGCCTGGCGCTGAATAAAAAAACAAATATTTTCATATTACTATATGAGAAGGGGGGCGATCCCCCTTCTTAATTTTTGGGTGGAAAGCTGGTATGGTTATATGAATGATAGTTCCGAGAACATGGCGGCAGGAGCGAATCTAAGAAAAATAGAGGACAGAATAAAGGCAGGGAAGAACTGCCACATTATGGAGTGCGGAGATGATGGCTATATTCTGTTGTGTGGAATATATGGAGAGATAGAAGGACATGAAAAACTGCCCGCTGGTGTGAAGAGTACGAGCTATGAGGATCTTCTTCCAGCGGTTGCACAGGCGGAGAACTGTCGTGAGATAAAAGGCGTGTTAGTGCTTATAAATACAGTTGGCGGTGATGTTGAGTCGGGACTTGCGATTTCGGAAATGTTTGCAAGTCTGTCAAAGCCGGTTGTGACACTGGTGCTTGGCGGGGGACATTCCATAGGAGTCCCTCTGGCAACTTCCGGAGATGCTTCATTTATAGTCCCGACCGCGACTATGGTGGTTCATCCTATACGGACGAGCACTGCTGTGCTTGGCGTGAAGCAGAATTTTGAATATATTGAGAAAATGCAGGATCGTATAATAGATTTTACGGTTGTACATTCAGATATTTCCCATGATGATTTCAAGAAATACATGTTCAATACTGCTGAACTTACAAAGGATGTTGGATCAGTACTGGTAGGAAATGAAGCTGTTCGCGCGGGAATAATAACTGCATCAGGAGGAATGGCTGACGCTTTAAAAAAACTCTATGACTTGATTAATTGTATAAATGATAGTAAAATTCCATAGGATATTGTTTAGAATAATGGAAGAAGAGGTAAGAGATGGCTTCTGGTAATAAAAAGTCAGGAACAAAAACTTCATCAAATAAAAAGATATCTGGAAATTTAAATTCCAGGAGCAGGACAAAACAGACAAGAGCAAATGTTAAAAAGACGGGTACCCCCCGCATGACAAAGAAGCAGCTTGCGGCAGAACAGGCAAGACAGAGGCGTATGAGAAATGAGATAATCCTTATAGTGATATTTGCGTTCTCAATCTTCCTTTTGATAGCAAACTTCCGCATCTGTGGAATAGTCGGAGACGTTGTTTCAGGATTCTTCTTTGGAATCCTTGGATTCAGTGAATATTTCTTCCCGATATACCTGTTTGTATCGGCTGCATTCCTGATATCGAATGATTTCAACAGGAAACTGGTCAAGAAAGTTGTGTGCTTTGGAGTTGTTCTGCTGCTTGTATCAATGATATTTCAGGTGTTTTATTCAACAGATTACATATCGATCAAAAACTGCTATCTGGACGGATATCAGCATCATGCCGGCGGCGGAGTTATAGGAGGAGGGATATTCTTTGCCATAAGAAAGCTTCTTGGTGTTCCCGGTGCCTGCATAGTGATGCTTATTCTTGCAGTTGTCATGTTTATTCTGATAACAGAGATATCGGTTATAGACAACATAAAATTGCTGTGGGAAAGAATCAGATCAGATAAGGACTACAATGATGAGCATGCTGGTGATTATGGATACGATACTGACGATGGCTGGAATGGTGAGGATAATAATCGTGTAAAAAATCCTATGATGGAGGATGATGACAGGGTTCTAGTATCTTCGGGCAGACGGGTAAAGCCTTCCATGGCAAACCTCAATGTATATGGTCCAAAGGATTCAAATGGCACATATCAGAAGAAGAATAGATCATCAGGTAATAAGCAAAAGGATTCTGATAAGCCGAAGGATTTCTTCTATAGGGAAGAAGTCCATGAACTTCAGTCGGATAATCTGATTGACGACCATACCGCGGTTCCATATGATGAGTTCAGTAATGGTGTTGAAAAGATCGTAATGTCTGATGAGGATGATGAGTTTATCAATCCTGTACAGGTGGATACAACTGATACTGAACCTGTGGATACCGCGCTTGACGGATTCAGAAACAGGCAGATTAAGAGGCAGACGGAGAGTGCCGCAGCCAGCATGGCTATGCCTGATAAGACAGATATGGCGGATGACATTGTGAACAGTGATGCTGAAGATGTGCTTGCAGGTGCGATCAATGGCAATATGCATCCAGAGAGCGTGTCGGATTACAATCCTCTTATGGATTCCGCTTTTGCAGATGAGACGGTTATACAGAAAAAGCCTGTAAGGAAGACTAAGCAGAGCGATAAGGAGTCGAAGACATATCAGGAGGGGCGCAGGTACAGATTCCCAACGGCGAGCCTGCTAAACGAGCCTCCTAAGAATAATAATTCAAATAGGGATGCGCACGTCAGGGAGACGGCAATAAAGCTTAAAAATACACTTGAGACATTTGGTGTAAATGTGACAATAACCAACTACAGCTGTGGTCCTGCGGTTACAAGGTTTGAGATGCAGCCGGAGCAGGGAGTGAAGGTTAGCAAGATACTGAATCTTGCCGATGACATCAAGCTAAACCTTGCTGCAGCAGACATTCGTATTGAGGCTCCGATACCTGGAAAGGCAGCTATAGGAATAGAGGTTCCAAACAAAGAGAATTCCATTGTAGCATTCAGGGAACTTATAGAATCGGACAACTTTAAAAATCTCAAATCAAAAGTTGCATTTGCAGTAGGAAAGGACATAAGCGGACAGGTAATAGCAACGGATATTGCCAAGATGCCACATCTTCTCATTGCCGGAGCAACAGGGTCAGGTAAGTCGGTATGTATCAATACTCTAATAATGAGTATTCTGTACAAGGCAACACCGGAGGAGGTCAAGCTTATAATGATCGATCCGAAGATGGTAGAACTCGCATGTTACAACGGCATACCACATCTTCTTATTCCGGTAGTAACCGATCCGAAGAAGGCAGCCGGAGCACTCAACTGGGCTGTGATGGAGATGACAAGGAGATATCAGCTTTTTGCAGAACACAGTGTCCGTAATATACAGGGCTACAATGACAAGGTTGAGAGTGCGGTTATCGCCGGCGCTGACGGCGAGAAGCTTCCAAAGATGCCGCAGATCGTTGTTATAGTGGACGAGCTTGCAGATCTTATGATGGTTGCCCATGGCGAGGTCGAGGATGCGATAGTAAGACTTTCACAGCTTGCCAGAGCTGCCGGAATACATCTTGTCATAGCGACACAGAGACCTTCTGTAGATGTAATAACAGGACTTATAAAGGCAAATGTGCCATCCAGAATAGCATTTGCGGTATCATCAGGAGTGGATTCCAGAACCATACTTGACATGGTTGGAGCGGAGAAGCTTCTCGGAAAGGGTGATATGCTGTTTTATCCGACCGGTTATCCGAAGCCTGTCAGGGTTCAGGGTGCATTTGTTTCTGATGATGAGGTTACAGCAGTCGTTGACTTTCTTAAGAAGAACAACGGAGTCGGTACATACGATGATGATATTGCCAAGTCGATATCAGGAAATGGCGGATCAGGAGCCACTGCAATAGGCGGGGCTTCTGCAAACGATAAGGATGAATACTTCGTGGAAGCAGGAAGATTCATTATAGAGAAGGAAAAGGCTTCAATAGGTATGCTTCAGAGAACGTTCAAGATAGGCTTTAACAGAGCAGCCAGGATCATGGATCAGCTGATGGCCGCGGGAGTAGTTGGCCCTGAGGAGGGGACAAAGGCCAGAAAGATTCTGATGAGCCAGGAACAGTTCGATGAATACATAGACACTAATTTATAGAAAAGCGGAGGATAAGAGCTATGATGACAGACATTGAAATTGCACAGAATGCCGAGATGAAGCACATAAAGGAGGTTGCTGCGAAGCTTGGTATATCAGAGGACGACCTCGACATGTATGGAAAGTATAAGGCAAAGCTTTCAGATGAGCTTATAAAGAAAGTCGAGGGCAACGAGAATGGAAAGCTCATCCTTGTCACAGCCATCAATCCAACACCTGCAGGTGAGGGAAAGACGACTATCACCGTAGGACTTGGTGAGGCTATGGGACAGCTTGGAAAGAAGGCGGTCATAGCACTTCGTGAGCCTTCACTTGGACCGTGTTTTGGCATCAAGGGCGGTGCAGCCGGTGGTGGATATGCACAGGTAGTACCTATGGAGGATCTGAATCTCCACTTTACAGGAGATTTTCATGCCATAACATCTGCAAACAATCTCCTTGCAGCCATGATGGATAACCATATCCAGCAGGGAAATGCGCTAAGGATAGATGTGAATAGGATAGTGTTTAAGAGATGTATGGATATGAATGACAGAGTGCTCAGACACACTGTTGTAGGACTTGGAAAGCGTGTGGACGGAGTACCTAGAGAGGATGGATTTGTCATCACAGTTGCTTCAGAGATCATGGCCATCCTATGCCTTGCAAGTGATATGAAGGATCTTCAGGAGAGGCTGGGAAGAATAATCGTTGCATACAACATGGATAATGAGCCTGTTACAGCGGCTGATCTCAAGGCTGTGGGAGCTATGGCTGCACTCCTCAAGGATGCTATCAAGCCAAATCTTATTCAGACACTTGAGCATACACCAGCGATCGTACATGGTGGTCCTTTTGCAAATATAGCGCACGGATGCAACAGTGTAATGGCGACAAAGACAGCTTTAAAGCTTGCTGACTATGTCATTACAGAAGCTGGCTTTGGCGCAGATCTCGGAGCTGAGAAGTTCTTTGATATCAAGTGCCGTATGAACGGATTTGAGCCTGATGCAGTTGTCCTCGTAGCGACAGTAAGAGCACTCAAGTACAACGGTGGTGTGGCAAAGGCTGATCTTGGTGAGGAGAATCTCGATGCACTTAAGGCAGGTATAGTAAACCTTGAGAAACATATAGAGAACCTTCAGAAGTACGGCGTACCTGTAGTTGTTACACTTAATAGATTTGTCACAGACAGCCAGGCAGAACTCGATTTTGTGAAGAAGTTCTGTGAAGACAGAAACTGTGATTTCGCACTTGCTAACGTATGGGAGCAGGGCGGTAAGGGCGGTATAGACCTTGCAAATGCAGTGCTTAACACACTGGAGAACAAGAAGAGCAACTTCAAGGTGCTCTACGATGACAGCCTTTCAATAAAGGATAAGATAAATTGTATCGCTACAGAGATATATGGCGCAGACGGCGTTACATACAGTGCAGAGGCCAGCAAGGCTATCGCCAAGATAGAGGAGATGGGCTTCGGCAATTTCCCTGTATGTATGGCAAAGAACCAGTATTCTCTGTCAGATGATCCAAAGAAGCTTGGAAGACCTACAGGATTCGATATAAATATCCGCGAGGTATATGTAAGTGCAGGAGCAGGATTTGTGGTTGCCATAACAGGAACTATCATGACTATGCCAGGTCTTCCAAAGTCTCCTGCAGCAGAGAGAATATATGTGGATGATGATGGCAAGATCGTCGGACTGTTCTAATATTGTGGACAGTATTGATCTGCATAGATTATAAGCAGATATTTATAGAGTATTGATGCTTAATGTTACAGGAGGTCAGATATATGTATAAACTTATAGATGGTAAGGTTATATCAAAGCAGATAAAGGATGAGCTGAAGGAGAAGGTGGCAGCAATTAAAGCCGAGGGCACTGAGATATGTCTTGCGGTTATACAGGTTGGCAATGATCCAGCTTCGTCAGTATATGTGGGCAATAAGAAGAAAGCTTGTGAGTATATAGGAATAGGCTCACTGTCATATGAGCTTCCGGAGAATACAACAGAGGAGGAGCTTCTTACACTTATCGAGAAGCTCAACGCCGATGACAAGGTGAACGGAATACTTGTACAGCTTCCTCTTCCAAAGCATATAGATGAGGATAAGGTTATAAAGACCATCTCGCCAAAGAAAGATGTGGATGGATTTCACCCTATGAGTGTTGGTGCACTCAGTATAGGACAGCCGGGATTCGTGTCATGTACACCGGCCGGTGTTATCCAGCTCATCAAGAGATCAGGAATAGAGATAGAGGGCAAGGAGTGCGTTGTCCTTGGAAGAAGCAACATAGTCGGAAAGCCTATGAGCATGCTTCTGCTCCGCGAGAACGGTACAGTGACCGTATGCCATTCTAGAACAAAGGATCTCAAGGAAGTATGTAAGCGCGCTGATATACTTGTAGTGGCTATAGGAAAGCCAAAGATGATAGATGCTTCATACATAAAGGATGGAGCAACTGTCATAGATGTTGGAATCCACAGAGATGAGAACAATAAGCTCTGCGGAGATGTCGATTTTGATTCAGCAAAGGAAGTTGCCGGAGCCATAACTCCTGTGCCGGGCGGCGTTGGACCTATGACTATAGCGATGCTCATGGCGAACTGTGTCGAGTCGATCAATATAAATTAAAACAAACGATTATAAATTATTGGAGAGCACATGAAAGTATTACTCATATCACTTGGCTGTGATAAGAATCTGGTTGACAGTGAGGTTATGCTGGGACTTCTGAATAAGGCCGGTCATGAACTTACAAATGATGAGACTGAAGCAGAGGCTGTGGTCATAAATACCTGCGCATTTATCAGTGATGCGAAGGAGGAAAGTATCAATACCATCATAGAGATGGGACGTCTTAAGAAGACCGGTAGACTTAAAAAACTCATTGTGGCTGGGTGTCTGTCACAGAGATATAAGGACGAGATAATGAAAGAGCTTCCAGAGATCGATGTCATAATCGGTGCGACAAATTATGACAAGATAGTGGAGGCGATAGGAACTGATGAGGATGCCATAGTAGATGATATAAATTATACACCAAAGCCTGTATCTGAGAGAATAGTCACAACAAATGCGTCTATGGCATATTTTAAGATAGCAGAAGGTTGTAATAAACTGTGCACTTATTGTATAATACCTCACATAAGAGGCCGATACAGAAGTATTCCTATGGATAGACTTCTGGCATCTGCTGAGAAACTTGCAGCGGACGGAATAAAGGAGCTGGTTCTTGTTGCACAGGAGACGACTCTTTACGGAGTTGATCTGTATGGGGGCAAGAAGCTTCCGGAACTTCTCACAAAACTCAGTGATATAGAGGGTATAGAGTGGATTAGGCTTTTGTACTGTTATCCGGAGGAGATTACAGATGAACTTATATCTGTGATGGCGGAGAATCCAAAGATATGTCATTATATAGACATACCTATACAACATTCTGAAAATGAGATACTCAGAAGGATGGGCAGAAAGACAAGCAGAGAAGACATAGTATCACTTGTATCAAAGCTCAGGACAGCCATGCCGGATATAGCCATCAGGACCACTCTTATATCAGGCTTCCCTGGGGAGACTCAGGAACTTCACGATGGCCTTGTGGATTTTGTTGACGAGTGCGAGTTTGACAGACTCGGTGTGTTCACGTACTCACCGGAGGAGGGAACACCTGCAGCCGGTTATGAGGATCAGGTGGATGGAGAGCTTGCGGCAAAGTGGCGCGACGAGATCATGGAGCTTCAGCAGGAGATCTCATATGAGAAGAATCAGGAACTGATCGGTTCCATTCAGAGAGTACTCATAGAGGGATATCTTGTGGAAGACGATGTCTATGTTGGAAGAACATACAGAGATGCTCCGGGAGTTGACGGTATAGTTTTTGTCAGTGCACCATATGAATTGATGTCCGGTTCATTTGTGGATGTGAAGATAACCGAGGCAAATGAATATGATTTGACGGGAGTGATAGTAGAATGAATTTACCAAACAAATTGACAATACTGAGAGCAGTGATGATTCCTTTCTTTTTGGTATTTCTGTATATACCGGGAGGATGGTCAAAATGGGTTGCGCTTGCAATATTCATAGCTGCTTCACTTACAGATATGCTTGATGGAAAGATTGCGAGAAAGTACAATCTTGTTACTAATTTTGGAAAATTCATGGATCCGCTTGCGGACAAGCTTTTGGTCTGCTCTGCGCTGATTGCACTTTCAGATCTTGACCGTATACCGGCATGGATAGTTATAGTGATAATCGCCAGGGATTTTATAATAAGTGGATTCAGACTCATTGCAGCGGAAAAAGGGGTTGTCATAGCTGCTGGATGGTGGGGCAAGATCAAGACTACAGTACAGATGATCATGGTTGGGTTCCTTATCGCCAATCTGAAGGTATTCTACATTTTTGATCAGGTGCTCATATACCTTGCGCTTGCACTTACCATCATATCTCTGATAGACTACCTTTACCACAACAGGGATGTGTTAAAGGATTAATATGTTAAAAATCAGGATGTTAAGGCGTCAGGATCAATAAATAAATAATAATTTATAATTCAACGGGGAATTTGGGGTATACTCTATCATGAGTGGAGTTACACGGGTTCCCCATTTTGTGTTCTGCCTGGTGAGCAGA
>OJNZ01000993.1_pt1 | contig 17424 bp, 13 predicted proteins | sample 1598001 | NCBI WGS metagenome assembly OJNZ01 (sample SAMN01915225, study PRJEB22387) | human gut metagenome | isolation source: stool | host: Homo sapiens | place: USA | reverse complement strand
CTTCCTTGCGAGTATGTTCCTCGCGCCCATCGCCGCCATCATCCCCGCCGCCGCGACCAGCTCCGCGCTCATCTACGTCGGCCTGCTCATGCTCGGCGGCCTCAAGAAGATCGACTTTGACGATATCTATCAGAGCCTGCCGGTAGCCATCATGCTCATCTCCATGCCGGTCTCCGGCTCGATCGGCCACGGCATCGGTCTGGGCCTCATCAGCTATTCCGTGCTCAAACTCTGCACGGGCAAGGGCAAGGAGGTCTCGGTGCTGACGTATGTCATCTCGGTGATCTTCCTCGTGAAGTTCTTCCTCATCGCCTGAGGAAAAATATCCGTCCGCACGGCCGGGCGCGTCTGAATGGACGCGCCCGGTTTTTTGCGCCCTGCGCGCTGCCTTACGAAGATGTAAGCCAACTGTAAGCCAAAACGATGGCGATGTGATGCCGTCCGGGGCTATACTGATGCCAGAAACCGGGGCGGGAGCGCCCCATGGGAGGCAAGGATCATGACAAATCTTCTGGGCAGTATCCGGCTGGCGGCTTATGCGTTTCCGCTCATCGCGGTGCTGGTGGCCGTGCCGTTTTTTGACCGGCAGGTGCGTGCGCGCTGCTTCAACTGGGTGCGCACCGTGTTCGGCGGTCTGTTTTTGTTTTACGTGCTGTGCGTGCTGGCGCTCGTGTTCTTCCCGCTGCCGGATGCGGCGCAGGCGGCGCGGCTGAGCGGGTATGAGATCCAGCTCGTGCCGTTTCAGTTCGTGGCCGATTTCCTGCGCGAGACGCCGCTCGTGCTCTCCGATGCGCGCACGTATCTGCCGGCGCTTTTTGACCGCACGGTGCTGCAGGTCGTGTGCAACATTTTGATGCTGCTGCCGTTTGGTATGTACCTGCGCTATGTCTGCGGGCTGGATCTCGGCAAGGTCGCGCTCGCGTCGCTCGCGTTTTCGGCGTTCATTGAGCTTGGGCAGCTCACGGGGTTGTTTTTCGTGTTCCGCGGCTCGTACCGCCTGTGCGACGTGGACGACCTGATGCTCAACACGCTCGGCGGCCTGCTCGGCGGCGAGCTGGTGCACGCGCTGGAAGCGTATCTGCCGCCGCTCGATGCGTTCGACCGCTTCCCGGGCAGCAGCGCGCTGGCGATGCAGAGACTTGGATAAACATATTCCAACGAGGACCCAGCGAAGTGGTTTTCGTTGGAGAAAAAAACAGCATGGCGTCGGCCATGCCGTTTTTTTGCTGCCGGGGCATTATGCCTCCTCCGTGTCGCCGTCGATTTCGTCGCGGCCGCGGAAGAGCAGGGAAATGCACCAGATCGCGGCCAGACCCACGAGCGTGTAGATCACGCGGGCGACCACGGAGGCCTGCCCGCCGCAGATCCACGCCACGAGATCGAACCGGAACAGACCGATGCTGCCCCAGTTGAGCCCGCCGATGATCGCAAGGATCAGCGCGATACGGTCGATCACCTGCATATGCTTCCATCTCCTTTGCTGTGTACTCCCGGTCAGTATGCCCCGGCGCGCGAAAAAAGATTCCGCCGCCGACAAAACAAGTGCCCGACCGACACCGTTCGCTCTTTACATTTTGCGCGCCCGGCGCTACAATACCATTACAGCTTATCCAATTGACTTCCGCAGTTTGGAAGCCACGGCTCATATCTTTATCCCACGACCCTGTTTTTGGCGGACTGTTTTCAGCCCGCCCTCTTTTTTTCTGCGCGCGCCCGATTTCGCCGCGTTTTGCGCAATATGTGGATTATTTTTGTGTTGTAAAACACAAGATATGGAGGGTGTGCTATGCAGTTTTCCAACCATCGCAGCCGCGCGGCCCGCGGCAGCATCGTGTATCTGGCGGTGGACGCGATCGCGCCGAGCGCGGTCCAGCCGCGGCAGAATTTTTCCCCGGCGCAGCTCGAGGAGCTCTCGCGCAGCATCGCCGAGTACGGCGTGCTCAGCCCGCTGACCGTGCGGCCGCGGCAGGGCGGGTATGAGCTCGTGGCCGGGGAGCGCCGCCTGCGCGCCGCGCGCATGGCGGGGCTCCATGAGGTGCCGTGCATCATCATGGAGCTGGATCTGGAGGAGGCGAGCTTCATCGCGCTGGTGGAAAATCTCCAGCGCAACGACCTGGACTTTCTCGAGGAGGCGCGCGGCATCGCGCAGCTCATCCGGCTCTTCGGCCTAAGCCAGGAGGAGTGCGCGCGGCGGCTGGGCAAGTCGCAGTCGGCCGTGGCGAACAAGCTCCGCCTGCTGCGCCTGCCGGAGGATGTGCTCAACGCCATGCGCAACGCCGGACTCACCGAGCGGCACGGCCGCGCGCTGCTGCGCCTTGAGACGCCGGACGAGCAGCGCGAGGCGCTGGCCTATATCCTCAGCCGCGACCTGAACGTCGCCGCGACGGACGCCTACATCGAGCGCCTGCTCGAGGCCAAGACCGCGCCCGAGAGCGAGCAGCAGAAGACCTTCATCCTCAAGGACGTGCGCGTGTTTCTCAACACGATCTCGCACAGCCTCGACCTCATGAAGCAGGGCGGCATCGACGCCGGCATGCACCGGCAGGAGACGGACGAAGCGCTCATCCTGACGATCAACATCCCCAAGGCGCGGCGCAGAGAGCCGGCGCCGAAACAGGGCGAGCCCGTGCCGGTCGGGTAAAAAAATCGCGCGCAGCGCTTGACAGCGGCGCGGCGGCTTCCTATACTCTTACATAAAGAAGGGGCCGCCCGGCAGGGCGGACAAAGGAGGTCACTGCATGAAAACGCTGATCCTGTTCGCCTCGCGCTACGGCGCGACGGAGGAGATCGCCTATATGCTCAAAAGTGCCGTCGGCGGCGATGTGACGGTGCGCAACATCCGCGAGCGCGGCATCACGCTCGACGGGTACGACACGGTCATCATCGGCAGCTGCGTGTACATGTTCAAGCTCGATAAGCACATCCGGCATTTCCTGCGCCGGAACGAAAAGACGCTCATGGGCAAGCGCCTCGGGGTGTACCTGTGCTGCTACACCACGCCCGGCACGGAGGGGTATCTGGAGCACTTCTTCTCGCCGGAGCTGCTTGCGCACGCGGCCGCGAAGGACATCCTTGGCGGCAAGATGCAGTACGAGAAGATGAGCTATGTCTACAAGCAGCTTTTCGGCGCGCTGATGACATCGCCGCAGTACCGCGCGCAGTATGCCGAGCCGAAACTCGACATCGCGCGCATCGACGCCTTCGCCGCCGCCATGCGCGGCTGAGCGGCCGGCAGAAAAAATCACCCGCATCCGACCCGGATGCGGGTGATTTTTTGCTTTTGAGGTCTCAGTACGTGGTCACGCCGGTGAAGGCGAGCTCGGCGTTGCCGGTCAGACGCACGCCGTCGTCGTCATAGGTGACGATCAGGTCGCCGCCGCTGACCTTGACGGTGATGGGTTCGCCCTTCGGGCACAGGCCGTTTTCCGTGGCGGCCACCACGGCCGCGCACGCGCCGGTGCCGCAGGCGCGGGTCTCGCCGTTGCCGCGCTCCCAGACGCGCATCTTGATCGTCGTGCGGTTGACGACGCGGATAAACTCCGTGTTCGTGCGCGCGGGGAAGATGTCCGCGTGCTCAAACTGCGGGCCGAGGTGCGCGACATCCACCTCATCCACGCGGTCGGCAAAGACGACGCAGTGGGGGTTGCCCATCGAGAGGCACGTGATGCGGTACTCCCCGCCGGCGATCGTCACCGGCCGGTCGATCACGCGCTCGCCCTCGAGCGTCACGGGCACGTTAGCGGGCTCAAACGCGGGCTTGCCCATGTCGACCGTCACGAGGCCGACCGTGCCGAAACGCGTGTACAAGTGCAGCCGGTGCACGGTGCCGCCGGCCTCGATCGTGAGATCATCGCGCGGCACGATGCCGTTGTCGTACAGGTACTTGGCCACGCAGCGGATGGCGTTGCCGCCCATGCCGCCGGCGCTGCCGTCGCGGTTGAAGACGCGCATTTTCGCGTCGGCCACGTCGCTGTGCTCGATGAGCACGATGCCGTAGCCGCCGATGCCGCGGTGGCGCGAGCAGAGCGGGATGCACAGCGACTCGGGGCAGGTGATGTGTCCGTCAAAGTTCTCGACGTAGATATAGTCGTCGCCGGTGGCCTGCATTTTCGCAAACTTCAGGCTCTGGCGCTCGGTGCGCATGTGGTTGATGTCCACGAGCTCGGTGTTGCGCTCGTTGTAGCGGCTGGCGATGATGTCCGCGAGGGCGTTGGCCGTGTCGAGCGAGGTGAAGCACGGGATGCCGAGCTGCAGCGCGCGGCGGTGCAGGGCGATGTAATCGTCCATGGTCGCGTCCTTGAGCGCGCCGGTGTAGACGATGTAGTCGATGCAGCCGCTCTCGAGCAGGGCGAAGGCGTGGTCGCTCTCGCGGATGCCGTCCACGGTCACGACGTCGATGCCGAGGCGCGCGATGGCGGCGGCGGTCTCCTCGGTCGCGTAGAGGGCGAAGTGCAGGTCGTCGAGCTTCTTGGCCAGTGACACGATCTCGCCGAGGTCGTGCGTGTCCACGCTCACGAACACGCCGTGGCGGCCGTCCGGGTGCTGGCCGACGACCATGCCGGCCGAGGTCAGGCCCTTGAACAGCGCCTCCTGCATCGTCTTGCCGAGGCCGAGCACCTCGCCCGTGGACTTCATCTCCGGGCCAAGGTAGGCGTTGACGTCGCCGAGCTTTTCAAACGAGAACACCGGCACCTTGACCGCGTAATACGGCGGGATGGGGTGCAGGCCGGTGCCGTAGCCGAGGCCAGCCAGCGGCGCGCCGAGCATGACGCGCGATGCCACGTCCACCATCGGCACGCCCGTGACCTTGCTGATGTACGGCACGGTGCGCGAGGCGCGGGGGTTGACCTCGATGACGTAGAGCTCGTTTTCCCAGATGAGGTACTGGATGTTCACAAGCCCCTTCGTGCCGAGCGCGAGGGCGAGCTTGCGCGAGCTGTCGACGATCTTGTCTGTCATCATGTCGTTGAGGTTGTACGGCGGGTAGACGGCGATGGAGTCGCCGCTGTGCACGCCGGCGCGCTCGATGTGCTCCATGATGCCGGGAATGAGCACGTCCGTGCCGTCGGAGATGACGTCCACCTCCAGCTCCGTGCCCATCATGTACTTGTCCACGAGCACGGGGTTGTCGATGCCCTGCGCGAGGATGCGCTGCATATAGGTCGTGACCTCGTCATCGTCATGGACGATCTTCATGTTCTGGCCGCCGATGACGTACGACGGGCGCAGCAGCACGGGGTAGCCGAGCGTCTGCGCGGCGTGCAGGGCCTCGGGCAGCGTCTGCACGCCCATGCCCTTCGGGCGGGAGATGTGGAAGCGCTCGAGCAGCTCGTCAAACCGCTCGCGGTCCTCGGCGATGTCGATGCCCTCGGCCGATGTGCCGAGGATGCGGATGCCGTGGCGGTCGAGCGTCTGCGTGAGCGCGATGGCGGTCTGGCCGCCGAAGGCGACCACGACGCCGACGGGCTGCTCCACGTCGATGATCTGCAGCACGTCCTCAGCCGTGAGCGGCTCGAAATACAGCCGGTCGGCGGTGTCGTAGTCCGTGGAGACGGTCTCGGGGTTGTTGTTGACGATGACGACGTCATAGCCCATGGCCTTGAGCGTCCACACGCAGTGGACGGACGAATAGTCAAACTCGATGCCCTGGCCGATGCGGATCGGCCCGGAGCCGAGCACCATGACGACGGGCTTGCCGCTGCGCGGGAAGGTGCGCGCCTCGCAGCGCGCGTCCGCGCTGGCGTAGAAATACGGCGTCTGCGCGTCAAATTCGGCGGCGCAGGTGTCGACCATCTTGTAGCCCGCGCGGAAGGGGGGCAGCGTCTCGCTGCCGGACAGGCGGCGCAGCGCCGCGTCCGGATAGCCGAGGTACTTGCCGCGCTGATAAAGCTCCGGCGTCAGGCCGTTTTGAATGCTCGCCTCGTAGTCCACGAGGTTTTGCAGCCGGGACAAAAACCAGCGGTCGATGCGGGTGATGTCGTGGATCTCGTCGATGGACACGCCGCTGCACAGCGCCTCAAAGACGGTGAACAGGCGGTGATCGTCGCAGTCGGCGAGCCGGTCGCGCACCGGGCGGTCAGACAGCGGTTTGGCGTGCAGCGTGTCGAGATGGATCTCGGCGCCGCGCACGGCCTTGAGCAGCGCGCTTTCAAAGTTCGTGCCGATGGCCATGACCTCGCCGGTGGCCTTCATCTGCGTGCCGAGGCGGCGGGACGCGCCGACGAACTTGTCAAACGGCCACTTGGGGAACTTCACGACGACGTAGTCCAGCGCGGGCTCGAAGCAGGCGCAGGTCTTGCCGGTGATGTCGTTTTGAATTTCATCGAGCGTGTAGCCGAGGGCGATCTTCGTTGTGATCTTGGCGATCGGGTAGCCGGTCGCCTTCGACGCGAGCGCCGACGAGCGCGACACGCGGGGGTTGACCTCGATGACGGCGTACTCAAAGCTGTCGGGGTTGAGCGCGAACTGGCAGTTGCAGCCGCCGACGATATCGAGCGCGGAGATGATGTTCAGCGCCGCGCTGCGCAGCATCTGAAACTCCTTGTCCGAGAGCGTCAGCGCCGGGGCGACGACGATGCTGTCGCCGGTGTGCACGCCGACGGGGTCGAAGTTTTCCATGCTGCACACGGCGATGACGTTGCCCACGCCGTCGCGCATGGTCTCAAACTCGATCTCTTTCCAGCCGTAGATGTAGCGCTCGACAAGGATCTGCGTGATCGGGGACGCATCGAGGCCGGTCTGCGCAGCGACGGTGAGTTCCTCCGGGCTGTAGGCCACGCCGCCGCCCGCGCCGCCGAGCGTGAACGCCGGGCGGATGATGACGGGGTAGCCGATGCGGTCTGCTACGGTGAGCGCCTCCGCCACGGTGTTGGCGATGCCGGAGGGGATGGTCGGCTCGCCGATGGCGGCCATGGTCTCCTTGAAGAGCTCGCGGTCCTCGGCCTTGTCGATGGCTTTGGCGTTCGTGCCGATGAGGCGGACGTTGTGCTGCTGCAAAAAGCCCTCCTTGTCGAGCTCCATCGCCAGCGTCAGGCCCGTCTGGCCGCCGAGACCGGCGAGAAGACTGTCTGGCTGCTCCTTTTCAATGATGCGCTTGACGGAGGTCAGCGTGAGCGGCTCAAGATAAATCTCATCCGCGAGGGCCTTGTCGGTCATGATCGTCGCGGGGTTGGAGTTAACGAGCACGACGTTCACGCCCGCGTCGTGCAGCACGCGGCACGCCTGCGCGCCGGCATAGTCAAACTCCGCCGCCTGACCGATCACGATCGGGCCGGAGCCGATGACCATGACTTTGCGGATGCTGGAATCAATCGGCATGGTGCGCACCTCCCATCAGGTCACAGAATCGGTCGAAGAGAAAGGCCGTGTCGTGCGGGCCCGAGCACGCCTCGGGGTGAAACTGCACGGAAAAGGCCCGCAGGTCGGGGTAGTCCACGCCCTCGCACGTGCCGTCGTTGGCGTTGATGTAGCGGATGACGCCGGTCTTCACGCTCTCGGGCACGACGGCGTAGCCGTGGTTCTGGCTGGTGAGGAACGTGCGCGTGCCGCACACGTCGCGCGCCGGCTGGTTCACGCCGCGGTGGCCGTATTTGAGCTTCACGGTGCTGCCGCCCTGCGCCAGCGCCATGAGCTGGTGGCCGAGGCAGATGCCGAACATCGGGATGCGGCCGAAGAGCTTGGCGATCTCCGCGATCTGGTCGACGTTGTCCGTCGGGTCGCCGGGGCCGTTGGAGAGCATGACGCCGTCATACCCGGCGGCGAGGATATCCTTCGCTTTGGCAGAGCAGGGCAGCACCGTCACGGCGCAGCCGCGGCGGCAGAGCTCGCGCGCGATGTTGCGCTTGGCGCCGTAGTCGATGAGCGCCACGCGGTGCAGCACGCTCCCCTCCGGCTGGAGGGTGTAGGGCTCCGGCGTTGTCACCTGCGGCACGGGGTCCGTGATGCGGTAGGCGCGCAGGGGCGCGAGATCGTCCGGCACCGTGTCGCAGATGGCAGCGTTCATCGTGCCGGCCTCGCGCAGGATGCGCGTGACGGCGCGGGTGTCGATGCCGGCGATGCCGGGGATGTTGTTGGCTTTCAAAAATGCGTCGAGCGTTTCCTCGCACCGGAAGTTCGACGGCGTTTGGCACTGCTCGCGCACGACATAGCCGCGCACGCAGCACTTGCCCTCAAAATCGGCCGGGATGATGCCGTAGTTGCCGATGAGCGGGAACGTCTGCAGCACGATCTGGCCGCAGTAGCTCGGGTCGGTGAGCGTCTCGATGTAGCCGTTCATGCCGGTGGTGAACACCAGTTCGCCAACCGTGTCGCACGGTGCGCCGAAAGCGAGGCCCGCAAAGACCTCGCCGTTTTCGAGTACGAGATAGCGCTTCATAGCTCGATCTCCGCAAGCGTCGCCGCCATGACGGCCTTGATGGTGTGCATGCGGTTTTCGGCCTCCTGGAACACGACCGACTGCGCGCTTTCAAACACATCGTCCGTGACCTCCATCGCCTCGCGGCCGAAGCGCGTGCACATCTCGTTGCCGATGGCGGTCTTTTTGTCGTGATACGCCGGCAGGCAGTGCATGAAGATGGCGTTGGGGTCGGCCTTGGCCATAAGCGCCGCGTTGACCTGATACGGTGCGAGCGCGGCAATGCGCTCGGCCCAGACGCTCTCGGGTTCGCCCATGGAGACCCAGATGTCGGTATAGATCACGTTCGCGCCCTGCACGGCCGCGGCGGGGTCGGAGATGAAGTCGAGCGTCGCGCCCGTCTGCGCCGCGATGGCCTGACACTCCGCGACGAGCTGCGCATCGGGGAAGTAGCCCTCCGGCGCGCAGGCCGTGAAGTGCATGCCCATCTTCGCGCAGCCGACCATGAGGGAGTTGCCCATGTTGAAGCGCGCATCGCCCATGTAGACGAGGTGGATGTTCTCCAGCGAGCCGAAGTGCTCCCGGATGGTCAGAAAGTCCGCGAGGATCTGCGTCGGGTGGAACTCGTCCGTCAGACCGTTCCAGACCGGGACGGAGGCGTACTGCGCCAGTTCCTCGACGATGCACTGGCCGAAGCCGCGGTACTCGATGCCGTCGAACATGCCCGAGAGCACGCGCGCCGTGTCGGCGATGCTCTCCTTCTTGCCGATCTGCGAGCCGGTGGAGTCGAGATACGTGCTGCCCATGCCCAGATCGTGCGCCGCGACCTCGAAGCTGCTGCGCGTGCGCGTGCTCGTCTTTTCAAAGATGAGCGCGACGTTTTTGCCCTCGCACAGGCGGTGCGGGATGCCGGCCTTTTTCTCTGCCTTGAGCTGGGCGGCGAGCCGGAGCAGATAGTCGATCTGCTCGGGGGTGTAGTCGAGCAGCTTGAGAAAATCGTTGCCTTTGAGATTCATGACGGTGTTCCTCCTTATTCTCCGGCGCAGACGTCTTTGAGCACGCTGACCGCCTGCTCGAGCTGCGCCATGGGGATGTTGAGCGCCGGCAGCAGGCGCACCTTGTTCTTTGCCGAGATGACGAGCACGCCGCGCGCCATGCATTCACTGATGACGTCTTTGACCGGGCACTCGGTCTCCACACCGAGCATCAGGCCCAGGCCCGTGACGCTCCTGACGCCCTTGGCGCCGGTGAGAGCCTTGACGATGAAGTCGGACTTTTCCTGCACGGACTGCAGCAGCGGGCCGTCGAGCCGGTGCAGAATGCTCAGCGCGCCGGCGCAGCAGACGGGGTTGCCGCCGAAGGTAGAGCCGTGGCTGCCGGGGGTAAGCACGTCCTGCACTTTCTCGCCGAGCAGCGTCGCGCCCAGCGGCAGACCGCCGCCGAGGCCCTTGGCCGTGGAGACGATGTCCGGCGTGATGCCGTAGTGCATGTAGCCGTAGAGCTTGCCGCTGCGGCCGTTGCCGATCTGCACCTCGTCGCAGATGAGCAGCAGGTCCTGCTCGGCGGCGAGCTGGGCAGCACCTTTGACAAATTCCTGCGTCAGCGGGATGACGCCGCCCTCGCCCTGCACGACCTCCATCATGATGGCGGCGCACTTGTGCGCGGCGACCTGCGCCTTGAGATCGTCGAGGTTATTCGCCTCGGCGTAGGCAAAGCCCTCCGTCAGCGGCAGAAAGTCGTGGTGGAACACGTCCTGCCCGGTCGCGGCGAGCGTTGTGATCGTGCGGCCGTGGAAGCTGTTTTTGAGCGTGATGATGGTGTGGTACTCCGGGCCTTTGTGGTCGGCGGCGTACTTGCGCGCGGCCTTGATGGCGCACTCGTTGGCCTCCGCGCCGGAGTTGGAGAAGAAGACCTTCTTCATGCCGGTCTTCTCGCACAGCAGCTGCGCCAGCTGCGCGTCGGGCGCGGTGTAGTACAGGTTCGAGGCGTGCTGCACGGTGCACAGCTGCTCGGTCACGGCGCGGATCCACGCGGGGTCGGCGATGCCGAAGCTGTTGACGGCGATGCCCGTCGCCATGTCGATATAGACCTTGTCGTCCGCGTCCCAGACGAGCGAGCCCTTGCCGCGCACGATCGTCACGGGGAAGCGGGCGTAAGTGTTGGCGATATAGGTACTGTCAAGTTGCGGAATGTTCATCTGTTTTTCCTCCTTGCCCGGCAACGAACATGGTGCCGATGCCTTCGTTTGTCAGCATTTCGATCAGGATGGCGTGCGGCACGCGGCCGTCGATGATAAAGACGCGGTGCACGCCCCAGCGGATGGCGTCGATGCAGCAGGTCACTTTCGGCAGCATGCCGCCGTTGATGACGCCGGACTCGATGAGCTGCAGCGCGTCCGCCGTGTGGATGACGGGGATGAGCGTGGAGGGGTCGTCCTTGTCGCGCAGGATGCCGCTGATGTCGGTCATGGCGATGAGGCTCTCGGCCCCCAGCTCGCCCGCGATGCGCGCGGCCGCCGTGTCGGCGTTGATGTTGTAGACGTGGCCCTGCGTGTCGCACCCGACGGTGGACACGACGGGGATGTAGCCCTTGTCGATCACATCGAGGATGGGACGCACGTCGACCTTCGTGATCTCGCCCACGTAGCCGAGGCGCTCATCGCGCACGCGCGCCTGGATCATCTGCCCGTCGATGCCGGACAGGCCGATCGCCCGGCCGCCCTTGTGGCCGATGAGGTTGACGAGCGTCTTGTTGATCTTCCCGGCGAGGACCATCTGCACGACGTCGGCCGTCTCCGCGTCCGTGACGCGCAGGCCGTCGACAAACTGCGTCTGCTTGCCGAGTTTTTCGAGCGTTTCCGTGATCTCGGGCCCGCCGCCGTGCACGAGCACGACCTTCACCCCGATGAGCGACAGCAGCACGATGTCGCGCATGACGGAGTCTTTGAGCTTGGCGCTGATCATGGCGTTGCCGCCGTATTTGATGACGACGATCTTGCCGCTGTATTCCTGTATGTAGGGCAGCGCGTGGACGAGTACCTTCGCGCGCTGCGGATTCGTAATGTCCATGATGGTGTTCCTCCCGGTTCAGGTGCGGTAGTCGCCGTTGATCTTCACATAGTCATACGTCAGGTCGCAGCCCCAGGCGGTCGCGCCCTCGTCGCCGGACTTGAGGTCGACGAGAATCTCGATCTCCTTTTCGAGCAGGACCTTTTTGGCTTCCTCCTCGGAAAACGGGATGCCTGCGCCGTCGACGCACACGCGCACCGTGCCGGCCGCCGAGCGGAAGGCGACGTCCACCTTGTGCACGTTTACAGGAGCGCCGCTGTAGCCGATGGCGCACAGCACGCGGCCCCAGTTGGCGTCCGCGCCGAACATGGCGGCCTTGACGAGCGACGAGCAGATGATGCTCTTGGCCACGGTTTTCGCGGTGCAGTGGTCAGCAGCACCGGTGACGCAGCACTCGAGCAGGCGCGTCGCGCCCTCGCCGTCGCCCGCGATCTGGCGGCAGAGCCAGACGGTCACGCTGTTGAGCGCGCTGCAAAACGCCGTGAAGTCCGCGCCGGGCGCGGTGATCTCGGCATTGCCGGCGAGGCCGTTTGCCAGCACGGCGACCATGTCGTTCGTGGACGTGTCGCCGTCGATGCTGACCATGTTGAACGTGTCCTGCACGTCGCCGGAGAGCGCGGCCTGCAGCATGGCGGGGCTGATGGCGCAGTCCGTCGTGAGGAAGACGAGCATGGTCGCAAGGTTCGGGTGGATCATGCCGGAGCCCTTGGCGATGCCGCCGATCGTGCAGGTCCTGCCGCCGACGGTGAACTGCACGGCGATCTCCTTCGGGTGCGTGTCGGTGGTCATGATGCCCTCGGCCGCCTGGTCGGAGTGGTCGCCGAGCGCGGCGGCGAGCTGCGGCAGGCCGGAGCGGATGGGCGTGAGATCGAGCGGCTGGCCGATCACGCCCGTGGACGCGACGATGACGTCCTGCGGCGCGATGTGCAGCTGCGCCGCCGTGAGCGCGCTCATCTCCTCGGCGACGGCGACGCCGTCAGCGTTGCAGGTGTTGGCGTTGCCGCTGTTGCAGATCACGGCCTGGGCCTTGCCATCAGCCAGGTGCGCCTTCGTCACGGTCAGGGGCGCGCCCTTGACGAGGTTCGATGTATAGACCGCCGCGGCGCTGGCCGGGACGGCGCTGTAGATGAGCGCGAGGTCGCGCTTGGACTGATTTCTGCGGATGCCACAGTGGATGCCTGCGGCGGAAAAACCCTGTGCGGCGCACACGCCGCCGGTGACTTGCTTCATCATACGTTCCTCCTTACAGATCGAGGCCGAAGCCCTTTTCCCTGCCCATGACGAGGTTCAGGCACTCGAGCGCGGCGCCGGACGCGCCCTTGCCGAGGTTGTCGAACACGGACGTGAGCAGGATGCGCTCGTCATTGCCGGAGACGGACACGACCATGCTGTCCTTGCCGGACATGGCGGCGGCGGACAGGAAGCCGTCTTCACACGCGGGGTCGCGGTAGGTCACGACAGGGCCGGTATATTTCGCGGCGTAGGCGGCCTTGATATCTTCAGCCGTCTTGCCGGGGCAGAGCTGGGAGGCGAAGAGCGCGACACTCGTCTCCATGCCGCTGTAGAAATTCGCCACGATCGGCGCAAACACCGGCGCGTGCGTCAGGCCCGGGATGGCGCACATCTCGCGCAGGTGCTTGTGCTGCTGCGCAAGACCGTACTGCCGGGGGGCAACGTACAGGGGGTCGAGGGTGTCCGCCTCATACTCGGCGATCATCTTCTTGCCGCCGCCGCTGTAGCCCGTGAGCGAGTAGCACGTCAGCAGGGCGTCCGGCGGCAGGATGCCCGCCTCGACGAGCGGGTAGACCAGCACGATGAAGCCGCTGGCGTGGCAGCCGGGCACGGCGATGCGCTTGGCGGTACGGATCGCGGCCTCGCGCTCGGGCGACAGCTCCGGGAAGCCGTACACCCAGCCCGGCGCGGTGCGGTGTGCGGTCGAGGTGTCGAGCACGACCGTGTCCGGGTTCTCGACCAGATCTGCCGCCGTGATCGCTGCCGCGTCCGGCAGGCACAAAAACGCGATGTCCGCGCGGTTGATGAGCTCGCGCTGGGCTTCCATGTCGTGGTGCAGCTCGGGCGGCAGGGTCAGCAGGTCAATATCTTCGCGCCGGGCCAGCCGGTCGTAAATGCGCAGGCCGGCCGTGCCGGAGCTGCCGTCGATGAAAATGGTCGTTTTTTCGTTATGCATATCTCGTCCCTCACAAGCGGATAAAAATCCATTTATATGAGGTTAATATACTACCACGCGAATAAATATGCAAGACATTCATGAAAAATCCACTGCGATTTGTGGAATTTGAAAAAACACGCCCAGCGAGGGAAAAATGCCTTGTGCAGCATGTACATATCTGACCACGCGAAATTGGGACATTTGCCAGACGACGGGGGCAAAAAACCGCCGCCCGGCCATTTTTACAAATGGATAGGCGGCGGATATATGCATTAAATCTGGAATTCTTTGCTGTATTCGGAGTAGTATTCGTCAAAGCTGTGCGAGTGCATGGCCATGACGCTGTTGATATATTCGTGGGTGTCGAACGAGTCGGACTCGAGCTCGATCATGGCGACGGCGATGTTCGAGCAGTGGTCGGACACGCGCTCGCAGTTGGTGAGCAGGTCGTTGAACGCGAAGCCGTGGTTGAGCGTGCACTCGCCGGTCTGCAGGCGGTCGATGTGGTGCAGCTTCATCTCGTCGCAGAGGTTGTCGATGAGCTCCTCGAGCGGCTCGACGCGGTAGGCCGCGGCGACGTCGTTGTCGAGGAAGGCGTTGATCGTGATCTCGAGGATGCGCGTCACGGCCGCGAGCATGACCTTGAGCTCGCGCGCGCCGGTGGGCGAAAAGACGATCTTCTTCGTGTAGAGCTCCTGCGCCGTCTCGCCGATGTTGAGCGAGTGGTCGCTGATGCGCTCGAGGTCGCTGATCGTGTGCAGGTACTTCGACACGTCGGCCGTCTGGCGCGGCGTGAGCTCCTTGCTCGTGATCTTGATGAGGTAGGTGCCGAGCTTGTCCTCGTAGTGGTCGATGGCTTCCTCGTTTTCCTGCAGGGCGGCGAACTGCTCGTCACTGAACTTGTCGAGCAGGGAGAACGCGGACAGGATGTTGTCCTGCGCTTGACGGGCCATGGAGTCGATGGCCAGGCGGCTCTGCTCGATGGCCAGCGCCGGGTGCGCGAGAAAGCGCTCCTCGAGCCGGTCGATGTCGGCGAGCGCGCCGGTGGACGCTTTGTCCGGGAACAGGAACGAGACGAGCTTTTCCAGCAGGGGGATCATCGGCGTGAGCAGCAGCACGGTCGCAAAGCGGAAGATCGTGTTGAGCAGGGCGATGCTCACGGTGGTCATGGTCGTGTCCGTAAACGGGAAGTGCACGGCTGCGTTGACCGCGTAGAACACGACGCCCCAGACGACCGCGCCGATGACGTCGATGAGCAGGTAGACATAGGCGGTGCGCTTGCCCTTGACGCTCGCGCCGAGGGAGGACAGCAGCACCGGCACGGCCGCGCCGATGGCGATGCCGAGCGTGATGGGGAAGGCCACGGAGAACGTGATCGTGCCCGTGATGGCCAGCGCCTGCAGAATGCCGACGGCGGCCGACGCGCTCTGCAGGATGCAGGTGAACACCGTGCCGACGAGCACGCCGAGCAGCGGATTGGAAAAGCGGGTCAGCAGCTCGATGAACGCGGCGCTGTCCTTGAGCGGGGCCACGGCGCCGCTCATGGAGGACATGCCGTACATGAGCACGGCGAAGCCGAGCAGAATGTCGCCGATGTGGTGTTTGGTCAGGTCCTTGCAGAACATGCGCAGCACGATGCCGACCACGGCGACGACGCCCGTGAGCGTCGCGGTGCTCAGCAGCGACACCCAGCCGGAGCCGCTGATGTCCGACAGGCAGAGGATCCAGCCCGTGATGCTCGTGCCGAGAATGGAGCCGAGCACGATGCCGATGGCCTGGCGCACCTGCATCATGCCGGAGTTGACGAAGCCGACGACCATGACGGACGTGGCCGAGGACGACTGGATCACGGCGGTGACGCCCGTGCCGAGCAGGACGCCCTTGAGCGGGGTGCTCGTGAGTTTATAGAGTATGATCTCGAGCTTGTTGCCGGCCACTTTCTTCAGCCCGTCGCCCATGAGCGTCATGCCGAACAGGAACAGGGCCACGCCGCCAAGCAGCGAGATCACATTGTTGATCCCCAAAACGCTTCACGCTCCCTCTGTGATATTTTTGCGCTTATCTCTCACTATATCAGAAAGCGGTGCAAAGATAAATGCTGGAATTGCATTTGCACGTGACGAAATTTGACGAAAAAACCGGGCGATTTTTGTGCAGAACATGACTTTTTCCACAAACGGACGGCTGTTGCAATCTTGACAATGTGCCGGTCTGCGTGCTATATTCCTATTATAATAATGTGTGTATATCTGCGCGCGGCTATGCGCGCGGGGAATGGAGGCACTTATGGCGGAAGAGAAGAAAAAGATCCTGATCCACACGGCGGACGGCGACCACGTGGTCTCCGTTGGGGAGCACAAGCCGAAGCAGACCTTCGGCGCCATGCCGGTCAAGGACTATGTGGCTGCGGTGGCAGATCCGGACGGCCTGCCGCAGGCGGGCAGTGTCGGCGCGGTCGTGTCGGCGCTGGCGGCGGCGATGGGGTCGCTGGCCGTGCGCGCGCTGCGCTCGGATGATGCGTCGCTGCAGAAAACGGCAGAGGAGCTGCGCCAGATGACCGACTACATGGTCTTTCAGATCGACGAGGAGCTGCGCGCGCGCGAGCCGCTTGACCGGCGCAGGGTCGAGGAGAACGTCACGCGCACCGATCTTGACAGCGCGCTGCGCGTTGCGAGCGACATTCCGAACGAGATCGTGTACATCATGTGCCGCTGCATCGAGCTCATGAAGGAGGTCGTGGACAAGGGCGACGACCTGACCGCGTGCAGCGCGCTCGCGGCCGTGCATCTGAGCATGGCGGCCATCCGCTGCATGCAGGCGGAGCTGCTGTCGTACGCCAAGATCATGGATGACGACGTGTTTGGCTACACGATCGTGCGCGAGGCCGAGCTGAACCTGGCCGACCATCAGGAGCTGGTGGACGGGCTGGTCGAAGAGCTCACGCGCCGCCTGACACGCGCGAAAAAGTAAGACATAAGGCAGAAAAGGACGCCCACCCGGGCGTCCTCTTTTTGCGGCTTGCAAAGCCGGGCCGCGTGTGCTATGATGCACACGGAAATCTGAGCAATGCATTGGACAGAGTAGGAACAGCGCGTCAAGTGCGTCGGGATGGGAAGTTGTCCGGCGACGAAGGGGCTGCGCGCCCCGCGGTGCTGTTGCCGCTTCCGCTGCCACCAAGGGAAGACCCCCGCCGTGGCAACTGTCACGAAAGGAGTCTTGCAAATGCATACGAAATGGACCGCCCGCCGCCTCGCGGCGGACGCAATGTTTGCCGCCATGGTCACGGTGCTGGGGCTGGTGTCGATCAGCACCGGCAACCTGAAGATCACCGTCGAGGCGCTGCCGGTGTTTCTCGGTGCGCTGCTGCTCGGCCCGGTCGACGGGCTGGCCATCGGCGGGGTGGGTACGCTGCTGTACCAGCTGCTGCGCTTCGGCGTGAGCGCCACGACCGCGCTCTGGATCGCGCCGTATGTGCTGCTGGGGCTGTGCGTGGGCGCGGTGTCGGCGCGGCACGGTTACGATTGCACGCCGCGGCAGCTCGCGCTGCTGGCCGTGCTCGGTGAGCTGGGCATCACGGTGCTCAACACCGGGTCGCTGTATCTCGACAGCCTCATCTACGGGTACTATTCGCCGGTGTTCGTGTTTGGCACGCTGCCGCTGCGGCTGGCCATCTGCGCGGGCAAAGGCATCGTGCTCGCGCTGCTGCTGCCGACGCTGCTGCGCGTCACGCGCCGTGCGCTGCAGCCGCACGCCAACTGAAGACCAGAAAACCGCCGCCCTGGCCGGGGCGGCGGTTTTTTGAGACTGTCAAAAAGTATTACTTTTTGACAAAG
>OJNZ01000992.1_pt1 | contig 17426 bp, 31 predicted proteins | sample 1598001 | NCBI WGS metagenome assembly OJNZ01 (sample SAMN01915225, study PRJEB22387) | human gut metagenome | isolation source: stool | host: Homo sapiens | place: USA | reverse complement strand
AAGAATCGGTTCGGGACCACATCGCAGAGCGGCATAAAGCGGAGATCATAAACAAGATGATGCGGGGGAACAGGGATGGCAAAAAAGATATATAAGCGCCGCCGCAGTCGTTTTGATCCGTACCGCGGTGAGATCGAGCATCTGCTTGCCGCCGGTTGCACGACAGGTCAGATCACAGATGCCATGCAGGTGCATTTCGAGACGTACATTACGGAATCCTCGGTGTACTACTACATCAGATCGAATAGCTTAAAAACAGCGGTGACAAAGGGAGCCAGAGACGGGCGGGTATATATTCCGCAGTGCCGCGATTGTGAAAAACGGTGTTGTGTCATCAATACAACCGGGCGGCGGGTGTGGGGATGCCAGGTATCTGATTCGGAGATCCGGTTGGTATCCAGAAGTATTTCAACAAGCCCGATGTGGTGCAGTAAGAGATCAAGGGAGGGAGAAAATGAGCTGGACGGACAAGCAGTTGAAAAAGCACAGAATACACAAGATGGTCGAGGAAGCAATGAACGATCCGAGATACCAGGAAGCGCAGAAAAAGCAGTTGGATGAAACGATAGAGCAGGCGTAGATGTGTTGAAAAATATTGTGAATAGCAAGAAATAAAGTGGAAAGGAGCCAGATGCAAATGGCGGAAAGGGTTAAGTGGCTGGATAAGTATTGCCATAAGTGCAATGCACAAATGAACAGTTGGGATATGCGACTGACAAAGACATTCAAGTCAAAAAATACCTGCGAGAAGTGCTTTTGTAAGATCTATGACATGGATAAAGATGCATTCCGCAGTGCAATGGAAGACTTCTGGGGTATCCGCCCATGTCAGGGGATCTAATTATGGAATACAACGAACTAACAAAGCGATTGCTTGCAGAAGGGTATACTGTCGATCATTATCCGGATTATGTACAGGTAGATACAAGCAGACTTCCCGGCAATAATCCGTTGAATAATCTTTCTGGTGGGTTTGAGTATAAGCGATTCTATAGAGATGGCATTGTTTATAAAACCGGCTGCGGTAAGTTCATAATGGGAAGCCATGTGATAGATAATTTTGGATATATTATCGACTGGAGCCATGAAAATGATAATCCTGTGTTTCGTTGCCCTTATGACAAGCCGGAATGTGAGTACAATGATCCGCGATTGCACGGCATGCAGGGCGGCGGTACATGTATTCAATGTTGGTGCACTTGTCACAGCACGGATGATCCATACAATTACGAAAACAGTATTGAAAAAGCAGACAAGGAGCGTGAGGAAGAAAAGAAGCGTAAGTACGAGGAATACTCTGGTGCTCATAGCGGTAGAGTTTGTCAGAACCACATGTTTTATGATGAGCGAACCAGAACGTGGTCGCAACATTATGATCCGATTCGATGTGCCCACATGCGCTGTTCGAATGGTTACTGCCCGATTTTAGGTCGCCAGCTTAGCAAAAAGCGTGGAAATGTTTACTACGATCTGAAAGAAAGCGGCGCGGTAAAGAAAACTGATGGCCAGATAGGACTTTTCGATCGTGATCGTTGGGAACGAGCCACAAAAGGGATACGATTTTTGAAAAAGCCGTGCAGTATGGATATCTGCGAAGCTATCGCTAAAACGCAAGGGGGAAAAATTCGTTATCATTACACAATCAATCATACGAGGGAGATGATGTTCGATCCAACGTGGAAATTTGAAATTTACAATATTCGGGCAGAATCTAAGCCGAGCCGTGATCTGATGCAAGACCTGCAGGACCTTAAAGAGGGAATCCCCATCATATTCGAGGATGACCGGATGAAAATGGAAAAGACACAGAAAAAGGATCGTAGGCTGAAAAATAAAGAAAAAGCCATTGAAAGGCTTGAAAAGAAACTGATAGAGATCGGGTATGAAAATCTTTCGAGTACATCTGTTGACCGTGTTCATGCTGATAAGTGGCTGGATCCGGAAAGATTGGAAGAGTTGGAGAATATCCGACAGCAGAAAATAAAAGAAGAGCAGGAAAAGCCAGTACAGCTTAGCTTGTTTGACATGTAGAAAGGAGCCGAACCAGCGCGCATAAATGGTACCAGGTTCCTGTAGAAAAATGAAAGATTTAGGCAATTATGAGTGTGATGGTCAAATCGAAATGACTGAATATCTGAAATCCAAGATAAAAAGCGGAGAAGTAAAGGATCTCACTGCATGGATTAACAGCCAAGGAAAAGCGCAGTACACACAGATAGGCGAGGTAGTGAGCGAAGCATACGAAAGGTACAAGGATGATGCGGATATGATAGGCAGAATCACAAATGCGGTGTCGGTGTATGTGCTGAATCAGTCAATGGGATATATGAAATATTTGAAAGAGGAATGTGAATAGTGAACCGGACAGCTCCGATTTGCATGAAAAATAAGGAGGAATCGAAAATGAACGAAGTAGAAAGATTAGCGAAGAACATCAAGGTATTTATTGAGACAGGCTGTCTCGAGGAAGAAATGCGGACGATAGCAGAGGAAAATCCGCATCTGGACGATCTCGGGGAACTGAACGACATCATGGAGACGGAGATCGGGTATTTCGGTGATTAAATTAAAATATAGGGAGGAAACCATGAAATATTGTGATATGAATAACACGGAAATTAGGAAAATCACTTATGAGCAATGCCCATTAAAGTGTACAGGATGCGAGGCGTTATGCAATGAAATGCAAGTAAACCAGTGCAGAAAGAACTTGTCACAGGCATTTGATAAGGAATCTTAAATTAGAAGTTAGTGAGGTAGAAAAGTGGACTGTTATACATGCAAAAAACATTTGTCACAAGGTGGAAAGTGTTATGAAAAATCAAAAAATTGCCTGTTTTATGAAAAAGAACCGAGAGGAAAAATGGTTAGGACAAAAATATCTTTTGAGATGGACAGACAAGCGGTGACACCAATAATAAAAAACGGAGCAAAAGTTATTTTTACGGAAGATGGAAAGGATATTGAATTTACGATAAGAAAAATAAACTCGATAAATCTTGAAACAATGATGTGCAATGTCGATGCAGAATATCACGAAAATGAAAAACCAAAGTTTGAAAAAATAAAAATGTTCAAAGTCGTAAATTAAAATTTAGGAGGATAAGAAGATGATTGAGAAAATAAGACAGCGCATAGCGGCGGCGGCACAGGAAGCCTGCGGCTACGCACCGCTGACCAGAGTGATTTCGGAAGCAGAGGTAAAGGAAATTTTGGAGCAGGAAGAAAAGACAGGCGGATGGATTCCGGTGAGTGAGCGACTGCCGGAGTCAGAAACAGAAGTACTGATAACCGTCAGAAGAAAATATAAGAGCGGAAGGTGTGTAAACATTATCACCACAGCGTTTTATGAAGATGGCAAAATGCTGGAATGCGATAGTTGTTGGAACTGGGTGGATATTGAAGGCGAATATGACGAAGAGAATGATTGTTACATTATCCCGGAGGGATGGTGGGAAAACAGACATTTTAACCAGGATGAAGTCTATAACAATCTTATAGATGATGAAGTTATCGCATGGATGCCACTGCCGGATCCGTACCGGGAAAGCGAGGAATAATGATGGCGAAAAGAAATGTATTACATATCAGCAAGTTGGAAGATTTGAAAAAATGGCTGGTCAAGGATGGCTGGGATCTGCTTCCGCTGTCAAATAATCCATACGAGGTATTAAGAGCCGGTAAAGCCGGAAAACAAAATCCGCTGATTATTTATTCTGGGAAGAGCAGTGAACACCTATCTTTTGCAGACAGGGATATGCCCGTGATCGGAGCATTTCTTAGAGATAAGGAAAAACCGCAGACCAACGCAGACAGGATCCGGAGTATGACGGATGATGAATTGGCAGAGTTTCTGTTTAACTTTAAAAATGACTTTGTGAAACCAGACGAGGATATGACATACGAAGAATGGCTACGAGCAGAAAGCGAGGGATAGCATGGAGAGATTAACAATACGTTCAAAAAACAGTGATATGGTTTGGTTTAAGGATGCAGAGAATGGTAATGCACACCTTGAACCATGTGAAATGACTGCACATCATAACAGAATGGCACTTGATAAACTTGCCGCCTATGAGGATGCCGAGGAGCATGGATTGCCTCTGTGGTTGCCGTGTGAGGTCGGAGCTGCAGTCTTTGAAATCGTAGAGCTATTAGAATGCAAATATGATTATGAATGCCCATTCGACGTATACAATGTCAATAAATGCGAGGATCCGGATGGAACCTGTGAGAATGAATATACCAGTCACGTCGTAATTGAGAAGAAATTTGATATTTCGATGCTGGACAAGATCGGAATCACCGTATTCCTTGAAAAAGAGGATGCGGAAAACAAGCTGAAAGAAATGGAGGAGAATCATGGAAGAGAATGAAGCAATTAAGATATTGAAAGAAGATAGCTGCTATGAGTGTGTGCAAGGCACAAACAGCCCTGTTAATTGTGAATATGGGAAGTGTAGAATTGCGGAAGCTACTAGAGTGGCAATCAAAGCACTTGAAGAAATCGAGCAGTACCGCAAGATTGGAACTTTGGAAGAATGCCGGGCGGCGATGGAGAAACAGAACGTCAACAAGGAATTGGAAAGTCACGATGAAAAACACATTCTTGAATGCTGCATCAACCTTATGCAGGAAGTGGTTAATGAGTTTGCAGAGTGGTACAGATGGCAACATGGAGAGGATGCGATTGAGGAACTTGACGAGCAAGAGAGGTTTTGCTTTAGAAAGTCATACTTCAGCATTGTACAGGAACTGTTTCTTTTAGGCACAAACCACTCCGGCGGTACATCTACCAGAGCGAAGTGTGAGCAGTTAGGTGTTGATAGTGCAGAAGAAATTGAATTTGATTGGAGTGATGAAGAATGAGCGAAGAATTGAAACCATGCCCGTTCTGCGGTGGGCAAGCAAAAATTAACCTCTTTCTTGGGAACTACTGCGTTACTTGTGATAGCTGTCCGGGAGCAATATTTCCGTGCAGAGGTATGAAAAAGAAAGAAGCAATTAAAGCATGGAACAGGAGGGCAAACGATGGGAAGATTGATTGATGCTGGGCTGTTTTTGGACAACCTAAGCGGAAGGCTTGAAAGCATGAAAGATTATGATGCAGTAAAAGATGTGATTAACAATATGCCGACCGCCTATGACCCGGACAAGGTTGTGGAGCAGTTGGGAAAATTGAAGAAAGCAGAGCAGGACAGACCAGATGATTGCGACGAGGACGGATGCGGAGACGGCGAACAGATCTACGATGACGGGAGAAGCCAGGGAAGATTTGAAGCATTTGGCAAAGCAATCCAGATTGTGAAAGGCGGTGGAGTAGATGGCTAAGTGGAATGCGGGCGTAGGTTTACAATTAACGATTGACTATGATGACATTGAGGCTGATACAGAAGCGGAAGCCATTCAGATTGCAAAAGAGAGGGCATTAGAAGATATCGAATGGAATAACTGCGACTGTGATGCGAGCAATCCGATTGTGTATTACTGCCAGGAGGAAGAAACGGAGGAAGCGGAGGATGAGTAGGGTATTGCCGATTTTATTCAACACAGAAATGGTTCGGGCGATTTTGGACGGACGGAAGAGTTGTACCAGGCGGCTGGTAAAATTCTTTTCAGGAGAAAATCCACGATGGACTGGATATATTAAAGATGGACTTATGTTGTATAACGGAAAAAATGAGCCGTGTATCAGAAAAGCTCCATATCAGCCGGGCGATATCCTGTATGTCCGGGAAACATGGACGGAGGAATGTGGAAAATATTATTATCGTGCGGACTATGACAGCGATTATTTAGACCCATGTGAAACCTTATCTGGTGGTTATCCGGCAAGCTGCAGAAATTATCCTGGATGTGACGGATGTATGGCAACTTCAACGAGAATACACTGGCATCCATCCATTCACATGCCAAAAGAAGCGGCGCGAATCTGGCTTAAAGTTACGAATGTGAGAGTGGAGCGGTTACAGGAAATGTGGGCTAGCGATGTGCCCAAAGAAGGTATATTTTTTACCAAACCCACAACGGCGGATGGGATGTTACAGGCTTTTGCAGACTTGTGGAACAGCACCATCAAGAAATCCGACATTGACCGCTACGGTTGGAATGCGAATCCTTACGTTTGGGTGATATCGTTTGAGCGGTGCGAGAAACCGGAAGGAGTGTGAGATATGGCTAAAGCAGTATTAGTTATGGATATGCCGGAACAAGTGTGCCAGAAATGCATATTATGCTATGAAACAGAGGATGACGAATATCTGTGTTGTGCGGTAGGAAAACTTGTACCAGACGGAGAAAAGCCGGATTGGTGCCCGCTCCGGGAACTGCCGGAGAAGATGCCGGAGTTAAAAGCCGGTTATGAAGATATCAGCACATCAATACGTCGGGTGGGCTGGAACACCTGCTTAGATGCACTGGAACAGAGGAAAGTATGAATCACCAGATAACGCTTGAAGAACTGGGACTGATCCCTAAACAGATAGACAAGAGCAAATATACAACGCCATGCGGTTGTTGTGTTTGCAACCATTGCGCAAATAACGTAGACTGCTTTGACCATTGCACCGGAGAAGCCGATCGTACATGCTTTAACTGTGATGACTGTATCTGGTACAACGGCGATAAGGGGACTGATAACTGGGTTGGAGAATGCAGAAAGTATAAGGTTACAAGCGTATACGCTGAAAGACTGCGGAGCAGACTGAAAGTCCTTTGAGCGGTAGCAAGTAAAGAGATGCCCCGCTACCGGGGAAACGGCGGGGTGGTCGCGGCATAAATAAAAGGGGGAATGCTTGTGTTAGATAAAAATGAAATATTTGAGATTTGTCAACGTGTAGATGCAGTGATCGCAACGGAATTGACAGAATCTATCGTAGACGGTACCTCGTTCGATATGTTGGAAGCACACCACGGCATTCTCCCAATCAGCCGAAGAACGTTCTATCGCAGAAAAGAAATGGCGCAAATGCTTATACAGCAGGGGAGTGCAAGAATCGAAGAAGAGAATTCGGGGCAGTTGAGAATAGTATGGTAACAATATAATGGAAAATATTACCATTGACACAGCAGAACATGCGTTCTAAAATAAAAATAAAGGAATGGAGAAATAAGAGGAGGGTGCAAATATGACAAGCAAACAGAAGGAAATATACGATTTCATTATATCTTACATGAAAGAAAACCTTTTTTCACCAACAGTGAGAGAAATCGGCATGGGGGTTGGACTAAAATCCACATCATCAGTGTATACGCATCTTAAAAATTTGCAGAAACATAATCTTATAACCATGAGAGAATCGGAACCAAGGACAATCAGACCGGTCGGATATGAACTGGTTAGAATCCCAGATGAAACAGAATAGTTTATTATCAGAGAGGTTCATCCCTCTCTTTTTTGGACCCTAAAATTGGCACAAACATTCTAATTATCTGCTTTATAATTATGGTATGAGGTTAGAAATATACCATTTAATAGAGAGGACGTGAGATAGTGGAGAATTACGAGAAAGCAGAACAGGACTACATGAGCGGTATGAAGTACAAAGATATTGCCGAGAAGTACGGAACCACTATCAACACTGTTAAAAGCTGGAAGAAACGGTATGGGTGGAATCGGGAAGAGGGTGCATCCAAAAGTAAAAAGGTGTGCACACAAAAAGGCAAGGGTGCACCCAAGACGGTGGCGCCTATAGATGATGGTACAAAAGAAACGTTACGGAATGACGAGCTCACACCGGAGCAACAGATGTTCTGCATATATTACAGTAGGACGTTCAATGCCACCCAAAGCTATTTGAATGTTTATGGATGTAGTTACGGGACAGCAATGGTTGAGGGAAGTAAGAGTCTAAGAAAGCCAAAGGTTCGGGCAGAAATCGAACGCCTGAAAGAAATCAAGCGTCAGCAGATAGTTGCTGGAACTGACGATATTGTGGAACTACAGATGCGTATTGCTTTTGCAGATATTGGAAACTATATGTCATTCGGGCAGAAAGAGATTGAGGATCCAGAGACAGGTATTGAATATATGATTAGCACTGTTGATCTGAAAGAATCAACGAACACAGATACGCAGATTATCCAAGAGGTTAAGCGTGGAAAAGATGGTGTATCTATCAAGCTGGCAGACAGACAAAAGGCAATTGATTGGCTTACGATGTTCTTCGAGATGAATCCGACGGATAAGCACCGGAAAGAATTTGATAAGCACAAGCTTGATCTGGAACTGCTTAAGCTGGAGATGCAAGCTAAAGAGAGTGCAGACGATACACCAGAGAAGGACAACTTCTTGGATGCGCTGAATGAATCAGCAAAGGAAGCGTGGTCAGATGATTGATTGGACAGATTTTGACCGGCGGGTGCGTAAACTAAAAGAAAATGTAATGAAGAATGCTATCCGGATGAAGCAGAAGTATAAGCAGAACGGATTTGCATTTAAGCCATTTTCGAAGAAACAAAAGCAAGTTCTTACTTGGTGGTGCAAAGAATCTCCAGTAAAGGATAAGGATGGAATCATAGCAGATGGAGCAATCCGAAGCGGCAAGACGTTAAGCATGTCACTTAGCTTTGCCCTGTGGGCTATGAGTACATTCAACCAGCAGAACCTCGGCATGGCAGGAAAGACAATCGGATCCTTCCGGCGAAATGTACTATTCTGGTTGAAGCTGATGTTGAAAAGCCGGGGATACAAGGTGGCAGATCACAGATCAGATAACATGGTCGAGATTTCAAAGGGCGAAGTTGTAAATTTCTTTTACATATTCGGCGGAAAAGATGAACGGTCGCAGGACTTGATACAGGGTATCACATTAGCCGGGATGTTCTTTGACGAAGTGGCATTGATGCCGGAATCATTCGTGAACCAGGCAACCGGACGATGCTCTGTGGATGGTTCTAAGTTCTGGTTCAACTGCAACCCGGATTCCCCCAGCCATTGGTTCAAGACAAATTGGATTGATAAAGTGGCAGAAAAGAATCTGCTCTATTTACATTTCACGATGGACGACAACTTATCCCTGTCCGAAAAAGTAAAGGCACGATACCGGGCAATGTATAGCGGTGTGTTCTATGACCGTTTTATCCTTGGTTTGTGGGTGATTGCCGAGGGGCTTGTATATGGGATGTTCGATAAGGAAAAGAACATCTTCCGCGGAGAATATGAGTATAGCCCGCAATCATCCTATTATCTATCCATCGATTATGGAACCATGAACCCATTTGCAGTGGGCTTGATGGAATTACAGAACAGCGGCAGGGTACGGATGCTCCGGGAGGGACATTATTCTGGAAGGGAAACCGGAGTGACGATTGACAACGAGGCATATTACAAGATGATCCAAGAGGTGGCGGGAGATTTCCCAATCACATCCATCGTGATAGACCCGTCCGCGGCAGCTATGAAAGCGACCATCCGAAAGTACGGAGAGTTTACCTGTACAGATGGAAATAACGATGTGCTGAATGGAATCCAGGAGGTAACAAAGTATTTGAACCTTGGAATGTTGCAGATCCATGAAAGCTGTGTGGAGACACAAAAAGAGTTTGGAGCGTATGCGTGGGATGAAAAGGCAGTAGGTGAGGATCGTGTGATTAAGGAATACGATCACCACATGGATCTCATCAGATATTTTATTTATACAGTAGCGCGTAGATATAACAGAGGACTTATTTAGGAGGATGCAATGGGAATTATGTCAGCTATTAAAGAATGGTGGAACAGGATGTTCAAATCAGAGATTAAAGACCAGTTCCAGGTAACCGGTATCACTTCCGGGGATATGCAGAAAGCAATTCAGAACTGGATGCTGATTTATAGGGGTGAAGCAGACTGGGTGAACCCCGAGACAATCAAATTTGCAAAGTTCGTCTGTGGGGAAATAGCAAGACTTGCCACACTCGCGATTGATGTGACATTTGATGGTGTGCGGAAAGAGTATATGACACAGTTCTGGGAAAAGTCAGTGCATGACCGCATCAGGGAATGGACAGAGCTTATGTGTGCTTGTGGCACGGTCGTGCTTAAACCAAATGGAACAGGCGTGGATTTGGTGACGCCGGACAGATTCGAGATAACCAGCCTTGACGGAAACCACAATATAACCGGGATAGTGTTCCAGGACAGCTACCAGGAAGGTGACGAACATTACACTAAGCTGGAATATCACAGATTTTTTACAGCCAATGTACGGATGCCGGATGCGGAAGAGTACACGGAGACAACTTACTACTCCATATCGAACAGAGCGTTCGTGTCGAAGAATGCCGGGGAAATCGGAAAGCCGATTGATTTAAGCATGACAATGTGGTCTGGACTGCAGCCGGACGTACATATCACGAAAAAGAACGGTGAGCAGATCAACTCAATGCTGTTCGGATTGTTTCGGATGCCGTCCTCTAACGATATTGACCTAAATAGTCCATTGGGATTATCTGCCTTTGCTGATGCGATTGAGGAACTGAAAGACCTTGACATTGCATATAGCCGGAACGCGGAAGAAATCGAGGACAGCCGGAGGATGGTTGTGATTGACGACAGACTTATCGAGAAGCCTGCATTTAAGGATGAAAAAGGAAACACTGTGAGACCAAAGGTAAAGATGCCCAAGTTCTTTAAAGCACTTGCGGGTGTAGGTATAAAAGACGAGGAAGTTTATCACGAGGTCAACCCACAGCTTAACACCGAAGTGCGAAAAGGCGGCATCAATCAGCAGCTATCTCTTGTCGGTGTGAAGTGCGGATTTTCCAATGGCTATTTTGTGATTGATGAGAAAACAGGTATGGTAACTGCCACACAGGTAGAATCCGATGATCGCAGAACCATCCAGCTTATTAAAGATGTGCGGGATGCAATGCAACGTTGTCTGGATGATCTGTTTTATGCGCAGTCAGTTTTCGCGGATCTATACGGATTGGCACCGGCGGGTGATTATGAACCACAGTATGACTTCGGGGACATTACATACAACGAGGAAGAGGACAGGATGAGAAATCTCACGCTTGCCAACGCTGGGTATATTCCGAAGTGGCAGTATCTTGTCAGATTTGAAGGGTATTCTGAGGAAGATGCGAAAGCGGCAGTTGAGGAAGCGAGCGGGGGAGAAAAAGAAGGATTGTTTGGGGAGGAATAGGGGGTGAGAACATGGCAGTATCAACTATGAATATCTTAATTATTTGCATTACAATCGTTGCGCTGGCTTGGAAAAAATAAATGGAGTAGTAATATGAATTATAATAAAATCGTTGGGAACGTTGGTATTCATCTCGACACGAGAAGAATAGATGGAAATCTTAAGCGGGCGCAAGATGCATTAGATCAGCGGGTGCTTGGGGATATGATGGAATATATGCCGTTTCAACAGGGGGCATTGCGCGGGGCAACACAGATCGTAGAACCTGGGTTGATACAGACCAATACCCCATATGCTCATTATCAGTACATGGGCGAACTGTATCTGACAGAGGACGGCCGGTCATATGCCGAAAGCGGTGAACGCAAGTACCCAACCGGGAAACCGTTACATTATACCGCTCCAGGCACGGGAGATCATTGGTTTGAGACAGCAAAACAGACACATGGTCAACAATGGATTAATACGGCAAAAAGAGAATCGGGAAAGGGATAATATGCTTGATCCGGAATATTTCTACGGGAAATCAGATACGTTAATATCATATGAGCAAGAATTAGAGGACTGGATATTACGGGACATTGCCATGCGCTTACTAAAAGCTGGGTCTGTGGCTGGTACTACCGATATGGAATTGTATAAGTTGCAACAGCTTGGAATGCACCAGAATGAAATTGTAAAGCGATTATCTTCCATTACACAGAAAACAACGGCGGAGATTCGCAGACTATTACAGGACGCAGTGCTGACATCTTGGGATGATGATAAAAGCACGCTGTCCCGCCTGGGGATAGATGCGATATCTCCGCTTGAAAATCCGGTTGTTATGGAGCTGCTGAATGCAGAATTTAAGAAAACACTTGGAGAAGTGAACAATCTGACACGCTCCACCATGATGCAGTCACAGCGCGATCTCATGAATATACTCAATGAAGCTGAGATGCGTGTGGCGGCTGGTGCGCAGTCATACAGCGCGGCGGTGTGCGATATACTGGATCAGTACGGCAAGACAGGCGTTATGATCGATTACCCAACCGGAACGCGCCGGACACTGGAAGCGGCGGTAAGAATGTGCGTAGTCACGTCTATGAACCAGACGGCGGCACAGGTAACCAATCACTACATAGCAGAGCATAATGTGGAATATGTGCTTGTGTCTGCTCATCTGGGCGCGAGAACACAGGGAAAAGGTCAGCCTTATCTTGCCGGTCATGATAACTGGCAGGGAAGATGCTATAAAATATCCGGAAGCGAACCGGATGCGCCGAATCTGGCAGAGATGACAGGCTATGATATTGTGAATGGAACAGGACACGTCTTAAATCCTTTGGGACTGCACGGGTATAACTGTCGGCATTCGCACAAGCCCTGGAACAAGTCTTTACAAAATCCGTATCTGGATGAAAATGGCAATCTTAAGATTGACAGTGATGAGAACCGGAAAGTATATGAACTGCAACAGCAGCAAAGGGCGATGGAGCGTGCCATCAGGCAGACTAAACGGCAGTTGCTCGTAAAACAAGCGGAGATTGATGGAGTGGCAGAAACGGATGTGAAATCTATGCTGCAACCGGAATATGATCGCCTGGCATACCGCTTGCGGATGCAGAACCAGAAGTATAAGCAGTTCTGTGCGGATAACGGATTGCAGGCACAGGCTGACAGAATCAAGGTTGCTGGATTTAAGCGAGCACATTCAGCAAAGGCGAATGGTAAGGCAACGGCTTATCAAAATAATGCTATAAAATATAAAGGTGTTCCAGATGAATGGTTACAAACCAAGGGGCAAAGAATAAATCCTAGACTTGAAGTAATAAATCCGAATCAAAGTACAGAAAACTGTGCCAACGGAGTAGTTGCGTATGAACTGCGCCAGAGAGGATTGAATGTTGTTGCCGAAGATAAGGGAGTTAAATCTTTGATGGAAGAACCCTGGAAAGCATGGGATAATGTGGAACCTATTGCGGAATATTCAAAAGATGATATAATCAAATTAATAAAGACAGAAAATGGTAATTGCAGATACGAATTGGCATTTGACCATAAATATGGTTCACATTGTGTTGTACTGGAAAAGTATGAGGATGCTTTAAGCATTGTAGATCCGCAGCTAGGTATTCGATATAATGTTGATGAATATAACACAGAAATGAAAAATATTCTATTCTGGAAGATTAGTGATGCAGATATTTCGAAAGAGGGTGTAAAGGCATGCAGAATAATGAATTGATAAAAAAAGCATATGAATATTTTGAAAAAGGTACTATGCACGGCCTTTACGCAGTATATGACATTGGAGACCGCATCGTGGCATTCGGTGGGGATCCAAACAAAAAAATCTATGGTTGTAGAAGCATAGAAGTGAACAAGATATCTGGAGAGGTAAAATTGTTCGCACCGTGGATGAATGAAAACGAGAAATTGTTAGATGATGCAACAACACTGGATATTCCAGAAGAGTATATTTGCAGAGAGGGCGCTTAGCGCCTTCTTTTATTTTGGCACAAATGCTGTTGCAGATTGAGTTATTATAATCTTGTACCGGATATGTTTTGATACTTTTCCAGAGTACCTCCTTTCGTAGAGAACACCTTGAAATATAGGTGTTCTTTTTATGCTTAAAAATGGCACAAATCTTTTATATCCCCATGATAAAATAAAATCAACAAACGAATAAGCACCGGGCGGAACGTAGGAATCCGTTCGCTACCCTACAAAAATTATAGGATGGTCATTATGGCACGTCCTGTTTTGGGCGTGCTTTTTCTTTTGCCAGCTATGGAGCAAATAGCAACTCACTTGTGCCGGACTGACCGGAGCAAAAACTTGGAAGAGAGAGGTTAAGGAAATATGGTAAAGATTATCAGTGAATTGGAAAAAATCGGACTTGAGATCACAGATGAGCAGAAAGAATCTATCAAGAAGAGCATGGGCGAGGAACTGTATTCCAAGCAGGAGCTTGATAAGAAGATCGGGAAAGTGGAAGCCGAGCGTGACAACTACAAAGAACGCGCGGAGACTGCGGAAGGTACTCTGAAAGGATTTGAAGGCAAAGACTTTGATGAAATCACGAAAGACCGCGATGAATGGAAAAAGAAAGCAGAACAGGCTGAACAGGATTTCAATGCCAAAATTGCAGAGCGCGATAAAAATGATCTGCTGGAAAAAGCGTTTAAGGATGTGAAGTTTTCTTCGGAATCCGCAAAGAAGTCTATCATGGCCGACATTGCAGCAAGTGTAACTGTGAAGGATGGAAAACTGATTGGATTCAATGATTTGCTGGAAGATGCAAAGAAAAGTGATGCGGGTGCATTTGTTGATGAGCAGGAACAGCAGAGCCAACAGAATCAGGTAACGTTTACAGCCCCAATGGGAGCTGGAACAAAAACGGAGCCGATCACTGGTGATCCAAACAAGATGGATTTCGCTACATACAAGAAGTGGCGGGAACAGAATCAGTAATTTTTAAGGAGGAATATTATGCCAAACACAATTTTAACACCGCAGATTATTGCGAATGAAGCGCTGATGGTATTACAGAGCAACCTTACGATGGCTAATCTCGTGCATAGAGATTATTCCAAGGAGTTTGTAAAGGTTGGCGATACCATCACCGTAAGAAAACCGGCTACTTTTGTAGCAAAGAACTTTACCGGACAGACAGAAGCGCAGGACATTACCGAAGGCTCTGTAACTGTCAAAATGGACAGATTCAGAGACATTACTGTAAATGTCGGTTCTAAGGAAATGACGTTGGATATCAAGAACTTCTCCGAACAGGTAATTACACCGGCTATGCAGGCAATGGCGCAGCAGATTGATGCAGATCTTCTGGCGGTCGGCATTTCGAAGTCAAAGAAGAAAGCGAGTGTATCAAGCACTCCGGATATCGCTGATATCGCCGGAGTAGGTAAAGCGCTGGATCAGGCAAAGGCACCGCGCACAGACAGGCGCTTAATTTTGCCACCGACGATTCTTTACAAGTATAACACTTTGGATAACTTTGCAAAGCAGTGCTACAAAGGGGATTCCATTGCACTCAAAGAGTCTGAAATCGGTAAGGTATATACCTGTGAGACATACATGTCGCAGAACTGCCCGGAGAACCAGAACGAAACAGCGGGAACAGCAACATCCTATAAGGTTGCCGGAACTAAGGATGCAACACAGTTCACTGTATCTGATGGTAAGACGGCAGCAGCAACAATTAAACAGGGAGACCAGTTAATCGTCAACGGATATCTTTACACCGTGACCGAGGATGTCACACTTGCATCTGGTGCGGGTACCGTAAAGGTAGACCAGAATATTCCGGAGACTGTCGAAACAACCGATGCGTTTGTTGTAAGCAAAGCACATGCACTTGGATTCCATAGAAATGGTCTTGCACTTGTAACGCGTAATCTTGAGTTGCCTATGGGAAACAAGAACGCTTACATTGCATCCGCTGATGGTCTCGGCGTTCGTGTTGTATTCGATTACGACTCTGACCATAAGCAGGACAAAATCTCTTTTGATATCATTTACGGCATTAAAGAGCTCAATGAGAATTTACTTGTTGACTTTTCATAAGAAAGGGGGATTCCTGATGGGATATACCACATATGACTTCTACAAAGAAAAATATTATGGGGATTCTATCACGGAATCCCTTTTCCCCAAGTGGGAAGATCGTGCATCTGACAAGTTGAAACAGTTGACCTACGGGCATATCGATGATGTTGCCAAGGAAGAATTTGACGAGAAAATCCAGAAAGCCACCTGTGCATTGGCTGATCTGCTCTACCAGATAGATTTCAAGACCAGTCACGCCAGTGATGAAAAGGGCGGCAATGTGAAGTCAATGTCCTCTGGCGGCCGGTCGATCAGCTTCGGAAGTAATGAAACACTTATTGATAAGGTGCTTGGGGATAAGGTAGCGCAGAACCGGTTGTGTTATGACACGGTATGCGAATACCTGTCCGGCACCGGATTATTATATGCAGGATATTAGGAGGAAAACATGGAAAACGAGTTAGGAAAATTGCGGGAGGAATGCTCCGCATTGAAAAATGAAAACGAAAAACTCAAAGAAACATTAGTAGATCACAGCATTTCCACAGATGTGACACCGATTGATTTTGCCCGCAACTTAATCAATATCCTGCCAACTGGCGGAGATGAAATGGCGGAAGAAATTGGAGAGTATCTTTTGGTTTATGCTCGGCATCACAAGACAGGACGGATGATCTGATGGGATTTTTCGATAACAAAACAGTTACCCTTTTCAACCGCTCATTCAACGCGGAAACCGAGGAAGAAACATATTACCCGACACTGCTCGAGGGTGTCGACCTTGTAGAAACCAAGGGCGCGAACGTATCTAAGAGCGGCATGGACAGCGCGGATGCAGTGAAACTGTATATCGATTTTTCTAATGTCAGTAAATTATACCTTCCGCCGAAAGAGTGGGGAAATATGCCGGACAAATGCAAGCAGTATTTTTTGACATTCAATCCGGCACAGGATTTCTTTATCAAGGGGGATCATACGGATGCAACGTTACCAGAGAACGATGCCTATCAGTGGATGCTTGATCACTGCGACGATTGCTACAGGGTAACAACGATTGATAAATATGAGGACATTTTACCTCATTTCGAGGTAGGAGGTGTATAAATGGCAGAACCAGAAAAACTTACTATCCGGGATGCGGAGAACGCAGGAAAAGGACTCCTTGCACTGGTGATGGCATATCCAGATTATCCAAAGGGATTTAAGGCGGACAATTCAACCGTGAAGTGGAACTCCATTAATGAGGATAGATCCATTGGTGTGTTTCCGATACAGGGAGCGGTATATTTGAAAAAATATGTCAGTGGAAACTATGTGGCGCAGATGCCGTTCCAGATCATTTATAAATGTTCGCCAACTACCAATAAGGCGAGCATGGATGCACAGGAGATGCTAAACAGCCTTGCAGCGTGGATGGAAGAGAGTGGGATTGAATTTAAAGATCCACATCTGACATTGGAAGCGATCGCAAGGACATCGCCGGTGTTCGGCGGTAATCAGAATGAAAAAACAGTAACTTATGCTGTAAATATGCAGCTGAAATATTTTTACAAAAAATAACAGGAGGAAAAAACATGGCACAGGATAGAACAAACATGGTTTCTTTGCTTGATATCGGTTCCCTTATGGGCGGCAGTACCCCGAACATCGTGGAAATGGGAGACGGATACAAGGAAATTACGGAAGATTGGGGACCGGATGTTGAATCTTCGCAGTATGTCAACATGAAGTCCAAGTCATCTA
>OJNZ01000979.1_pt1 | contig 17666 bp, 14 predicted proteins | sample 1598001 | NCBI WGS metagenome assembly OJNZ01 (sample SAMN01915225, study PRJEB22387) | human gut metagenome | isolation source: stool | host: Homo sapiens | place: USA | reverse complement strand
GTGTTGCCAGGGGAATGCTGCTGTTTGCGCTGCCGATTTTTATCAGCAACCTGTTCCAGCAGCTGTATAATGCCGCCGACTCGCTGATCGTCGGCAACTTTCTGGGCGGCGAGGCGCTCGCCGCTGTCGGCTCGTCAGGCAGCCTGATTTTTCTGCTGACCGGCTTTGTCAACGGTGTATCGTTGGGCGCGGGCGTCGTGGTCGCGCGGTATTTCGGCGCCAAGGACTGGGACAGAATGCGCCGCACGATCCACACCACCGTGGCGCTGGGCCTGGTGGCCGGCGTCGGGCTGACGGTGATCGGCGTGATCTTAACGCCGCAGATCCTGCGCTGGATGGGCACGCCGGACGACGTGCTCGTCAACTCCATCGCCTACTTCCGTATGTACTTCATCGGCTCAATTGCCGTTGTCATGTACAACGTAGGTGCAAGCATTCTGCAATCCGTCGGCGACAGCAAGAGCCCGATGCGGTATTTAATTGCTGCCTCTCTCATCAACATCGTGCTCGATCTGATCCTCGTCGGCTGGCTACGCATGGGCGTGGCCGCGGCGGCGTTCGCAACGATTGCCTCCCAGACGGTCAGCGCCGTTCTGGCATTTGCCAAGCTGACGCGCTCCCAAGAGGCGTGGACCGTGCATTGGCGCGAGGTAAAATTTGACGGTCCGTCGCTGAAGGCTGTCATCGTGCAGGGCCTGCCGTCCGGCATCCAGAACTCGGTCATCTCGATTGCCAACGTCATTGTGCAGTCCAACATCAACTCGTTCGGTGCACAGGCCATGGCCGGGTGCGGCGCGTACAGCAAGGTGGAGGGCTTCGCCTTCCTGCCCGTGACCTGCTTTGCCATGGCACTGGCGACGTTCGTCAGCCAGAACGTCGGCGCGGGCCAGCCGGACCGCGTGAAGAAGGGCATGAAGTTCGGGTGTCTGTGCTCGGTGCTCATGGCCGAGGTCGTCGGCGCCACCATCTACGCTGCGTCGCCGTGGCTCATCGGCGCTTTCAGCCGCGAGGCCGACGTCATCGCGTTCGGCGTGCGGCAGGCCCACACCATCACGCTGTTCTACTGCCTGCTGGCGTTCAGCCATTGCTGCGCGGGCATCCTGCGCGGTCTGGGCCGCCCCGTCGTGCCGATGATGGTCATGCTGGCGGTCTGGTGTTTGCTGCGCATCACCTACATCACGGTCACGCTGCACTTCATCCGCGACATCGGCGTTGTGTTCTGGGCCTATCCGCTGACCTGGAGCATCTCGTCCGTGCTGTTTGCATGGTATATCCTCCATTGCCCCATCCCAAAGCTAGGCGGCGGCGCACCGGAGGTCAAGGCGTAAATTCTGTTCATAAAATAAAGATACCCCCGTCAGGTATGTGCGCCTGACGGGGGTATGTTTGTTATTGCGGCGAACGGGCAAAGCCCCTCAGGCCTCGCAGGATCGGCCCGCTTGCCTTACCGTACAGCCTTTACTTTTTGATCACAAAACACGGCAGCGGCGCTGTCTGCGCCCAGTTTGCAAACTCGCAGACCAGCACGGTATAGCGCGTCAGCGGCAGGGCCTTAAAAAACGCCAGCGCGGCCTGCTTCTCGGCGTCACCGATGACCTTTCCGCTGTAGAGCACCGCGGCCAGCACGCCGCCGGGGCGCAGAGCCTCCAGCGCCGCACGCAGGGCGGGCACACTGCCGTCCGCCGTGGAATGCACATCATGCTCCGCACCCGGCAGCCAGCCGAAGTTGAACAGCACGCAGTCCGCCGTGCCGGGCTGCACCAGCTCAGCCAGGCGGGCGTGGTCGTGCAGCACCGCACGCCCCACTGCGCCATAGCCTGCCGCTGCCAGCCGCGCGTTTGTGTTATCAACGGCCTGCTGTTGAATATCTAGCCCCAGCACGTGCCCCGCCGGGCCAGCCAGCGTACACAGGAACTGCGTGTCGTGGCCGTTGCCGCAGGTGGCATCCACGTACAGCCCGCCGGGGGCGAGCCGTGCGGTCAAAAACGCATGGCAGAGCTGCACGGCGGACAGGTCGGGCACGCGGCGGCGCACCAGCTGGCTGCCGTCCGAGGCAAAGCCATATTTTTGCGCCAACGCCCTGCCCGCGGCATCCCGGGGCAGGGGAGCCGTGAAGCAGGTGGCCTGCTTTGGGTCCAGTCCGCCGTTTTGGCGCAGAAGCTCTTTCAACAGATAACTGCCGTAGCCGCGCCCGCGCCACCGGGGCACGACCTCCAGCCGCAGGATGGTCGTGCCGTCCACGACGGCTGTGCCGATGGCCTCGTTTTCCTTATATAGAGTGTAGCAGCCTTTTTCCTGCCTGATCTGCATAGCATTACCCGTCGATTTCATTGGTGTTCAGGTCGTAGTGTATCACATCGCCCCATTTGCGGCGGATGACGATCTGCGCGGTCAGGTCGGTGTCGTCATAGACCAGCGACCACTGGGTGTTGCTGGTCACGTCGTTGGGGCTGGGGTCCTGGGCGGCTGCCTGCAACGCCTTCCATGCGGTATCCGCAGGAATATCCCCGTCGGGATCGCGCATTGCCAGCACTTCCATAATAGCGTCATAGCGCTCTTTTCCGTGGCCGTAGATGCCGTTTCTCTGGTTTGGCTGCACTAAATAGGCATAACAGCCATAAAAATTGGTAATTGCCTGCATTTTCGTCCAGCGCAGCGGGCGGCCCTCCTGCTCCGGGTCATATTCCAGCACGCGGGCATCGCCGCTTGCATCAACGACAAAGAAGTGGTAATCGCGCCCGGAGGTCGCAAACATATCGTAGCTGTCCAGCAGCTCCACGGCCTCCTGCGTCGTGGCGGCGCGGTCCAGCACCAGCCGGATGGCCAGCGTCGTGAAGATCTTCTGCTTGCCGGTGTCCTGGTTGACCGGCTCACTGTCCAGCGTCAGCACCGCGATGGAAACACCTTTTTCATTCATGCCGTCCAGACAGATGAACGGCGCGGTCAGACAGGCGAGCTTTTTCGCCATGGATATGTCCGGCTGGTTGGCCGAAATATTATCCAGCGCGGCCAGCGCCACGGATTTGTAGCCGTCCTTCGGCGTACAATAAACCAGCATGGCCGAGGTGTCGCGCTTGAAATCATAGTTGCGGCCCATCAGGATATTCCTATCGGACACTGTCGCAAAGGCGCTGCAGCCATAGTTCGGGGCTTTCATGTGGACCGGCAGCAGGGGAAGCGTTTCCTTTAAAATCGCGTCGATCATCGACTGGTTGTCGGTGATGCCGTAGTTGATGACATCGTCGATGGAATAGTCATACGTGACATCCATGCGGTAAAGGTTATAGTCGTCATACGCGGTGATCTGCTCTATGCTGTTTACCGTGCGCAGCCGCCCGGCGTACAGCACGCCGAAGCCCGCCACTGCCAGCAGGATCAATACCAGAACCACAACCAAAATACGCTTTAACATCCTTTTCATAGAAAACGCCTCCTTTATATGTGTTTTATGATTTGATTATATCATATTTTATTGTGCGGCGCAACGCTGCAAATTGTCATAATCTTCACCGTTTTTCACATACTTTTCACTCTCTGACGAAACCTATTTCACAATTAGCCTGTATACTGTAGGCATAGAAAGCGAAAGGAGACGACCACTATGAGCAACGAATACGATTACTCCGGTCTCTATAACAATACATCCGGCAGCGGTCAGCCGAACGGCCAGAACCCGCAGCCCGAGCAGAGCGCCCCCGCGCAGAACCAGCAGCCCCAACAGAGCAGCTACCCCAACGTAGGCTCCAGCGGTGCCAACACCGCCAACACGGCGCGCACAGATTATTCTTCCTACAATTCCGGCAGCACGTCCGGCCAGAATCCCCAGCAGGATTCCAACGGCTACACCAGCAGCTTCAGCGGCGGCAATGGCAATAACGGCGGCTACAACGGCTACAGCTATTCCAGCGCCCCGCAGCAGCCCCCCGTGCCCCAGAAGAAAAAGGGCAGCAAGGTCCTGCTCCGCGTGCTGGCCTGCGTCGGCGTGGCCGCGCTGGGCTTCGGCGGCGGTCTGGGCGGCGCTGTGGTCGCCAGCCGTGCGGGCCTGACAGGCAACCAGGTGGTCGTCCAGCAGGTAGAGCGCAGCACGGACGCCACCGCCGCAGGCAGCACCGATGGCACAAGCATGAGCGTGCAGCAGATCGCGTCTGTCGTCTCGCCCAGCGTTGTCGCCATCACCACCGAGCAGATGAGCAGCAGCCAGACCTGGTTCGGCGGCTACTACGTCCAGAGCGGTGCCGGTTCCGGCGTCATCATCAGCCAGGACGGCTACATCCTGACCTGCGCCCACGTCGTCAGCGGCGCGACCAGCGTAAAGGTGCAGCTGAACGGCAGCGACGAGAGCTACGACGCCACCGTCGTCGGTCAGGATTCCACCTCCGACATCGCGGTGCTGAAAATTGATGCTGCGGGCCTGACCCCGGCAGTCATCGGCGACAGTGACGCCCTGGCCGTGGGCGAGGTCGCCGTCGCCGTCGGCAACCCGCTGGGCACGCTGTCCAACACTGTCACCGATGGCATCGTCAGCGCGCTGAACCGTCAGGTCACCGTGCAAAACAACGATATGACGCTGATCCAGACCGATGCGTCCATCAGCCCGGGCAACTCCGGCGGCGGCCTGTTCAATGCGAACGGCGAGCTGATCGGCATTGTCAATGCCAAGTCCAGCTACAGTGAGGCCGAAGGCATCGGCTTTGCGATCCCCATCAACACAGCCATGGAGATCGGCCGGCAGCTGATCGAGAACGGCAGCGTGGCTCGTCCCGCGCTGGGCGTCAAGATCATGGATGTGACCGACGCCCAGACCGCCCAACAGCTGGGTGTCTCCACAATGGGCGTCTACGTTGTCGAAGTCACAAAGGGCAGCGGTGCCGACGCCGCCGGTGTACAGGCGGGTGACCGCGTGCTGGCCGTCGATGACACCGCCGTCAGTGATTCCTCCGCGTTGAAGAATTACCTGAAGGACAAGGGCATCGGCGACACCGTCAACCTCCAGGTCGAGCGCGACGGCAAGGTGCTGACGCTGGCTGTTACGCTTGGGTCCAGCGCACAGTAAAAACAATATAGAAACAGGGATGCAGACCGAAATCTGCATCCCTGTTTTTTTGTTTGAATGGCTTCCCCCTCGGGGGAAGCTGTCAGCGGCCCCGCCCGCTGACGGATGAGGGGAAACCGTGCCATTATGGCCCGGCAGCGGGTTGCCGTCGGAAGTCTGCCCCTCTCAGGGGATCGGCGTCCACCCCTGACTCCTCACTCAGTTCTGATCCTTACTTTTTCCCACCAGCGCGGCCAGCACGCCAAAAATCAGGCTGGCCGCTATGCCGCCGGACGCCGCCGTCAGGCCGCCGGTAAACGCACCAGGCAGGCCGCACTCGTCCACGGCATTCTGCACGCCCTGTGCCAATAAATGCCCGAACCCCAGCAGCGGCACGCTGGCCCCCGCCCCGGCGAAATCCGCCAGCGGCTTGTACAGCCCGACAGCGCTTAAGATTACGCCCGCCACGACATACCCGGTCAGGATCCGGGCAGGGGAGAGCTTCGTGTAATCAATAAAAAGCTGCCCTACGACGCAGATCGCGCCGCCGACCACAAACGCCCAGACATAGCTCATACCGCACCTCCCAGCTCGACACAGTGGGCGATGCCCGGGATGCTCTCCCCCTGCAAAAACGTGGTCTGGCTCATCAGCGCACCCGTTGCCAGAAACAGCACGCGGCGCAGCTGCCCCGCGGCCAGCATCGGCAGGATCTTCCCGCACAGCACCGCCGCACTGCATCCTGCCCCGCTGCCGCCCGCCTGTACATTCTGACTGTTTGTGTCATATAATAAGCAGCCGCAGTCCTTATGGTTGTCCAGCGGCAGCCCCTCTTTGGCCATCTGCTCATGCAGAAGTGCCGTGCCGACCTCGCCCAAATCGCCCGTAAAAATTGCGTCAAAATCCTGCGGGCTTGTCCCCGTGGCCGAAAAATAGCGCAGCAGCGTCGAGACTGCCGCAGGCATCATCGCAGCACCCATGTTGTTGATGTCATGCACCGCAAAATCCTGCACGCGGCCAAACGTCACCGACAGCACCGGCACGCCCGCGCTGCCGTGCGCCCGCACCAGGCAGGCCCCCGCGGCGGTGGCCGTCCACTGGGCCGTGGGGGTGCGCTTGGCGCCGTACTCCAGCGGCGTGCGGAATTGCCGCTCTGCCGCGCAAAAATGGCTGCTTGTCAGCGCCAGGACCCGCTCGGCCATGCCGCCCGCCGCAAACACCGCGGCAAGGCCCAGCGTCTCCGCCATGGTCGAGCACGCGCCGTAGATGCCCGCAAACGGGATGCCCAGTTCCCGCATCGTGTAGTTGCTGGCCGTACACTGGGCCTGCAGGTCGCCCGCAAACGCAATATCGACTTTGGAACGCGGAATATCCGCCTTGCGCAGGCAGAGCTCCACGGCCTTGCGCTGCAAGAGGCTTTCGGCCTGCTCCCAGTTTTCACAGCCCTGCTCGCCAAAAGCCGCGTCCTGCGTCACAAAGTCAAAGGCCGACGCCAGCGGGCCCTCGCTCTCCTTTTTGCCGCCTGCCGCGGCCCAGGCCGCCACGGTGGGCGGCGCGTCAAACATCAAGGTATCGCCTCTGCGCGTCATCGGTCACCCCACCTTTCCCAGCAGCCAGTAGAGCACGCCCCACACAAAGCTGGCCAGCGTCCCAAACGCGATGACCGGCCCCGCGATGCCGAAAATCCTCGCGCCTACACCAGTCACCCAGCCCTCGGCCTTGAATTCAATCGCCGGGCTGACGACGGAGTTTGCAAACCCTGTAATGGGCACCAGCGTCCCCGCGCCCGCCTTGGCGGCCAGCTTTTGGTACCAGCCCGGCAGTGTGAAAATGGCGGACAGAAAAATCAGCGCAATGCTCGTCAGCGTGCCCGCCAGCGTTTTGTCGTACCAAATCAGGAAAAATTGCCGCAGTGCCTCGCCGAGGGTGCAGATGGCCCCGCCGACCAAAAACGCCCACGCGCAGTCCCGCACCACGGGCGATGGCGGCGACGCGCGGCTGACCATCTCATCATATTGCCTGGGATCCAGTTTCACATTTCATTCCTCCTTTTTTTGGGGGTAGTATGTGCCTAGCTGCCGTAAAATATGACCTGCCCGCGATAATACGGATGCGGCACCATGACCTTGTACAGCGTGCGCAGCTCTTTACAAAGCGCCGCGTCGGGGACCGTACCGCCGCAGGGCAGGGCCAGCACGGCGTACCGCGTGCCGAACACCCGGCTTTCCAGCGCCGTGGCCCGCGCGCCTGCCCGCAGGTAAAACCCGATGCGCCGCCGCGCGATGGACGGGTCGGGAGCCTCGGCGGGGTGCTCACATTCCAGCACCAGGTCGTGTACCCGCATGGCATCGTAGTCCCGGACCAGCCCCAGCGCCGCCGTGCCCACGCCGCTGCCGCGCAGGTCGTACCGCACGGCAAAGTAGTCAAGCAGCGCCGTGCGCTGGCCCGGCAGCACGACCTGCCACGCATAGGCCAGCCGTGCGCCCGCGTCATCGGTCAGAAGGAGCGGCTCGTAGACGCCGGACTCCAGCAGGCGTTGGATCTCGGCAAACGGCTTCAGCTCGGCGGCAGGGAAATCCCGCGGCAGGGCAGAGCGGTAGAGGTCCTCACATTCAGCAGCAGACAAGCGTGTGATTTGCATAGGGATTTCTCCTTTCTGTGATTGAATTATGGGGGAAAATACGGTATAATAGGTAAAAATGGGGTTATGGCGCAGTTCTCGGGCGGATATGGAATCCGCCCCTACGGGCATGTAGGGGCGGGCAATGCCCGCCCGCAGGCACATTGCGGCAGCCACCGCGTTCCGCGGGCGGCCAATGGCCGCCCCTACAACGCGCCCGTTATTCGTAGGGGCGCATTCCGTATGCGCCCGCAAGCAATTTATAAAGGAGCCACCCACATGGAATGGACTGACATCAGCATCACTGTCGCCAAGCGCGACGCCGACACTGCCGAAGCCATCGCAACGATGGTTGCCAACGGCGGCATCTATATTGAGGACTACAGCGACCTGGAGCAGCAGGCGTGGGAGATCGCCCACGTAGATTTAATTGAACAGGACCTGCTGGACAAACCGCGTGACATCGTGATCGTACACATGTACCTTGCCCCTGACGAGAACCCCGCCGAGGTGCTGCCCCTGTTTGAGGAGCGGCTGAAAAACAGCGGCATCGGCTACCAACTCAACACCACCGGCGTCGAGCAGGAGGACTGGCAAAACGCCTGGAAGAAGTACTACCACGCCATGGACATCGGCGAGCGCCTCGCCATCGTGCCCGGCTGGGAGGATTACCGGACGGACCGCATCAGGATCGTCATGGACCCCGGCATGGCCTTTGGCACCGGCACGCATGAGACGACCTCGCTCTGCCTCGAGACGCTGGACAGCCTTGTCAAGGGCGGGGAGCGCGTGCTCGACATCGGCACCGGCTCCGGCATTCTGGCCATTGCCGCACTGAAATTAGGCGCAGACTCCGCCGAGGGCGTGGACATCGACCCCATGTGCGTGCGCACCGCGGGCGAGAACGCCGCGCGCAACGGCGTGGCGGACCGCTTTAAAGTCCTCGTCGGCGACCTGTCCGACAAGGCCAGCGGCCAGTACAACATCATCACGGCCAACATCGTGGCGGCCGCCATCCTGTCGCTGGCCCCGCATGTGCCGGTGCTCATGGCCCCGGGCGCACGGTTCATCGCCAGCGGCATCATCGACGAGCGCAAGGACGAGGTGCTGGCCGGGCTGAAGGCCGCAGGTCTCGAGCCTGTCGAGGTCAAGGAGAAGCGCGGCTGGGTCTGCATCATCTGCGAAAAGAAAGAGGCTTGATCTATGCCGCATCGTTATTTTACGCGGGAGCTGGCCGATGGCCGCGCCGCGCTGACCGGCAGCGACGCCCACCATCTGGCCGATGTCATGCGCGCCAGAATCGGTGAGGAGGTCGTGCTCTGCGGGCCGGACGGGCTGGAATACCTCGGCACGGTCACGGCCATCGAGCCGGGGCGGGTGGAGTTTTCCGTCACCGACGGCACGACGAGCAAGGCCGAGCCGGACTGCGCCGTGACGCTGTTTGCGGGCTACCCCAAGGCGGGCAAGCTGGAGGAGGTCATCCGCCACAGCGTCGAGCTGGGCGTGACCGAGGTCGTGCCGTTTTTCAGCCGGTATTGCGTAGCCACGCCGAAAAAAGAGAATATCAAGAACGAGCGCTACAACCGCATTGCCGCCGAGGCCGCCAAGCAGGCGGGCCGCGCCATGCTGCCCCACGTGGCCCTGCCGCTGAACGATTTTGCCGCGGTTTGCAAAGCATTTGCGGATTTTGACGTTGTGCTGTTCTTTTACGAGGGTGGCGGCGCACCCCTGCGGGAGGTGCTGCACCCCGGGCAGTACAAGCGCGTTGCCATCGTGACCGGCAGCGAGGGCGGCTTCTCCGTCGAGGAGGCCGAGGCCGCGAAGGCCGCCGGGGCTGTGACCGTAGGGTTAGGCCCTCGCATTTTGCGCTGCGAGACCGCGCCGTTAGCCGCGTTGACCTCTGTCATGCTGCTGACCGGTAACCTGGAGTGACCGCAGCAAGCCATACTATGTAAAAAAGAACAGGAGCGTCACCGTGCGTGGTGATGCTCCTGTTTTTGTTTGATGTACTGTAGGGGCCGGGCATGCCCGGCCCGGGACGTATAAGGCAGGCGGGCGTTTGCGGGATGGCTTGTAGGGGCGGCATATATGCCGCCCGCGGCTTTCCTGGAACGGGTGCTGACGGGCAGGCTGCGGGCCGCACATGTGCGGCCCCTACGGTTCTATTGCCTTTTTACGGGCGCTAACCGCACACGGGCGCGGAGGGGTCAAGACCCCTCCCTACGGAATGTCGTTCACGGCCGGTTTGTAGGGAGCGGTCTTGACCGCTCCGGGGAGGTGTGTGGCTGGCGCACAGCCCACGGGAGGTTATACATAGCGGCAAACGAGCCGAGCCCGCGAGGCCTGAGGGGCTCTGGCCGTTCATGGCCATGAGAAACTCACCCTCACTTCGCCTTCACATACGCCCCGAACGCATTCGGCACGGGGTAGACCTCTGCCAAATCCTCCTGCGCGGCCCAGACATACCCTTCGGGCAGATCACAGGCGGGGGCGGTGCCTCGCCAGCCGCCAAGCTCCCAAATCTTGTGCGTAAATACGTGCTTTGCGGGGGGCAGGGGCTCGTCCAGCACGGCCTGTACACCGATGCCAGCCAGTGCGGCGGTCAGCTCGTCCCGCGTCAGCGCTTTTTCCCACGCTGCGGGCTGCCACAATCCGGCCAGCAGTCCCCGTGCGGGGCGGCGCTGCAAAAGCAATCCCTGCTCACTTTCAATCAACGCCACCGTCACGGGCACCTTGCCCTTGGCCTTGGGCGCGGGCTTCACAGGCAGCTGGTCCGCCCGGCCAGCCGCATAGCCCCGGCACAAATCGGCCAGCGGGCATTCCTCACAGTGGGGCGTGCCGGGGATGCAGACCAGCGCCCCCAGCTCCATCAGGGCCTCGTTGTAGGGACCGGGCGTGGCCTTGGGCATCTGGTCCAGCACCCGCACGGTAAAGGCTTTCTTCGTTGCCGGGGCCATGACGTCCGCGTCGTCGTTGTACAGCCGCGCAAAAACGCGCAGGACGTTGCCGTCCACCGCGGGGACGGGGATGCCAAACGCAATGCTGGCCACCGCGCCCGCCGTGTAGTCACCGATGCCCGGCAGACTGCGCAGGGCGTCGTAGTCGGCGGGCAGGTCGCCGCCGTACTGCTCGCAGACGATGCGGGCAGCCTTCTGCATATTGTTGACGCGGTTGTAGTAGCCCAGCCCCTGCCACAGCTTGCGCAGGGCGTCTGGCTCACAGGCCGCCAGCGCGGCGGGGTCCGGCAAAGCCGCGATAAAGCGTTCATAATAGGGGATAGCCGCTGCCACGCGGGTCTGTTGGAGCATGATCTCGCTGACCCAAATATGGTACGCAGAAGGCTCCTGCCGGAAAGGCAGGAGCCTCTTGTTTGCGTCAAACCATTGCAGCAGCGGTGCGGCAATGGGCTGCATCAAAAACCACCGCAGGTACGGGGGAAGGGGATGACGTCGCGGATGTTAGGGATGCCGGTGACGTACATCAGCAGGCGCTCAAAGCCCAGACCGTAGCCCGCATGCTTGACGCTGCCGTAGCGGCGCAGGTCGAGATACCAGTCGTAGTCGGCGGTGTTCAGGCCCAGCTCCTTCATGCGGGCCTCCAGCACGTCGAGGCGCTCCTCACGCTGAGAGCCGCCGATCAGCTCACCGATGCCGGGAACCAGCATATCGGCGGCGGCCACGGTCTTGCCGTCCTCGTTCTGGCGCATGTAGAATGCCTTGATTTCCTTCGGGTAGTCGGTGACGAACACGGGCTTCTTGAAGATCTGCTCGGTCAGATAGCGCTCGTGCTCGGTCTGCAGGTCGGTGCCCCACTCGACTTTATACTGAAAGTTGTCATTGTTCTTCTTCAGCAGCTCGATGGCATCGGTGTAGGTCACGCGGGCAAAGTCGCTGGATGCGACCAGCTCGAGGCGCTCGATCAGGCCCTTGTCAAAGAACTGGTTGAAGAAGGCCAGCTCGTCGGGGCAGTTGTCCAGCAGGTAGCGGATGACGTAGCGGGTCATGGCCTCGGCGGTCTCGAGATAGGTGTTCAGGTCGGCGAAGGCCATCTCGGGCTCGATCATCCAGAACTCGGCGGCGTGGCGGGTGTCGTAGCTCTTCTCGGCGCGGAAGGTGGGGCCGAACGTGTAGACGTTGCCCAGCGCCATGGCCATGGCCTCGGCCTCCAGCTGGCCGGAAACGGTCAGGTTGACAGGACGCTTGAAGAAGTCCTTCGTGTAGTCAACGCCGCCCTCGTCGTTGCGGGGGATATCGTTGAGGTCAAGGGTGGTCACTTGGAACATCTCACCGGCACCCTCGCAGTCAGAGCCGGTGAAAATCGGCGTATGCACGTAGGTAAAGCCGTGCTCATGGAAGAACTGGTGCAGGGCGAACGCCGCCTGGCCGCGCACGCGGAACGCAGCGTTGAAGGTGTTGGTGCGGGGGCGCAGGTGGGTCATGGTGCGCAGGTAGTCCATGCCCATCTTCTTTTTCTGCAGCGGATAGTCGCCGCCGCAGGGGCCGAGCACGGTGATTTCATCCGCATTGATCTCAAAAGGCTGCTTGGCGCCCGGGGTCACAACAACGCTGCCGGTGACCTCAAAGCTCGTGTACAGACCGCACTTGGCGATCTCGGCATAGTTGGCGAGCTTGTCGGCCTGAAAAACGATCTGGACGGGCTTATAGCAGCTGCCGTCGGACAGCGAGATAAAGCCGATATTTTTAGAATCGCGCACAGTCTTGGCCCAGCCGCAGACGGTGACCTTGGTGCCGTCTGCAGGGGTGGCCTTGTACAGCGATGCAAGTTCCGTTCTCTGCATGGATAGTCCACTCCTCTTTATATATATGAATGTTCCTATTGTAACAGGTATTTTATAAAAAGTAAAGAGCCGATATTTGCAGAGTTGCTGGGTTGTAGGGGCCGGGCATGTCCGGCCCCTACCGCGCGGCGATGATGTTACGTTTGCGATGCCATGAAGGTCTGCGGGGCGTCGGGGACGCCGATTCCTACCGTAGGGGCGGATTCCATATCCGCCCGTGGGAGTGTGCGGCGGCGCAAGCTGCCCGGGAGGGATGAATCCCGACCTTGATTAAAATTGTAATAAGAGATTTACCCTCCCAGCACCGCCGCCAGCGCTTTGGCGGCGTACTCTCCGGCGCGGAGGGCCTCGTCCAGCGTGTTTGCGTGGCCGCCGATTTCTATTAAAAGACTGCCTGTCGTCAAATCCTGATTGTAAAACCGATACCCGCACAGCACAGGGCGGGTCAGGCCCGGGTAGGCACTTTCCATAGCGGCCTCCCATTCGGCGGCAAAACGCAGATTGAGCCGCCAGTTAGGCAGGGCAATGCTGCTGCCGTTGCCGCACCCGGCAATGACCATGACCTGCGCCGTGCTCTCGCCGTCGATCTCGCACACGGGCTTGACCCGCGTGCCGTCGCTGTCCTCGATGGCATCGCGGTGGACATCCAGCACGACCTTTATAGAAGGGTAGCGCTCCAGATACGTCTGCACGCCCGCGCGGCTGCGCTTGTAGCTGTCGGTGTAGCCGGGCGCATCATAGAGCGTTTCGTCGTGCAGCGTGCGGATGCCCGCCGCGTTGAGCACCTGCGCCATTTTCTCTCCGACGGCACACATATTCAGCGCCGTGCTTTTGCTGCGGGCCGTGTAGCCGGGGTCAAACACGGGGTCCGGCCAGGTCTGGTAGCTCTCGGTGGCGTGGGTGTGCATGATGAGCACCTGCGGCAGGGCACTGTTCTTTTCAACAACAAACGGCAAATTTTGTGTCGTCACAGCGGCGCGCAGGTCAGCGTCGGGGTGCTCGGTGCTGTTTCGGATGCTGCCTGCGGCCAGTGCCACATAGCCGTCGCCGCTGCCCTGCCTGAGCGTCACGCTGCGGATGCGGCCCGCGTCGTCCAGCTCCGGCGCAGCGCTGGGCAGCGGCGTGGAAGCGGGGGACGGCTCCGGCGTGGGCGTTGCCGCAGCTGTCGGGGCCGGGGAGGGCGTCGCCGTGGGCACGGGCGTGGGGCGGCGGTCCGGCTTCTGGGGCTTGTAGGCGGCCCGGGCGGCATCCGCCGGCCAAGCGATGGCCGCAGCCGCCGCGGGGTCCTGCAAAAACAGCGCCCCGCGCACGATCCACGCCCGCCCGGGGCAGACCGCACACGCGGCCAGAACCGCCGCCGCACTGCCCGCAAATGCGGCCCCGCACAGCGCAGCCGCCGCCCACCTGCGCAGCTTTTGCATGGCACACACCCCCTTGTACCAGAATTTTATGCGATTTTTTTGGTTTCTATGAAGTTTTTTTCAAAAAGCCCTTGCAACTTTGCAAAAAGTGTGGTAGGATAACTTGTACTGTTATGGGGAACCAAGGAGGTGGAACGAATGCCTAATATTAAATCTCAGAAGGATCGTGTTGTTCAGGCCAAGAAAGAGGCTCTGCACAACAAGGTCGTCAAGTCCAACCTGAAAACAGTGGTCAAGAAGGCAAACGCTGCCATCGACAGCAATGCTGCTGACAAGGAGACCGTCGTTAAGGTTGCTGTCTCTGCCATCGACTCTGCTAAGAGCAAGGGTGTCATCCATAAGAACACCGCTGCCCGCAAGATCAGCCGCATGGCTAAGCGCGCCAACAAGGCTGCTGCTCAGTAATTGATCGCATGAACAATGCCCGCCGTGGGAACACGGCGGGCATTTTCATTTTTTAAGTAGTAGGGGAGGGATTCATCCCTCCCGGGGCGTTTGGTGCTGCCGGTAGGTACACGGGAGGCATGAATGCCTCCCCTGCAAGCTGCCGGTAGGGGCCGCACATGTGCGGCCCTGCACCTCGCGAAATTGCCCTATTTATGGGAAGCCTGCGGGCCGGGCATGCCCGGCCCCTACAGCGGCTACTGCGTCAGCTCCTGCTCCATCAGCAGCTTCTTCAGCGGCAATAGCGCCGCGGGCTCGGCGCTGAAGGTGCGGATGCCGAGCTTTAAATAGGCCGGCATGGCATCCACGGCGGCCACGGTGATGCCGCAGAGGTAGACCTGTGCGCCGTGCTCCTGCGCCTGCTCCAGAATGCCGCTGACAAGGCGCAGCACGGCGGGGTTCGTCAGCTGGTTCACGGCGGCAGTGGGGTTCTGCACAAGGCCCAGCGTGTAGCGGGTCAGGTCCTCAATATCCACAGCCATCAGCTGCGCGCCGTGCTCCATCATATCCCCGGCCATAACCGCGGCGGACGGCATGTCCACAACGCAGCCCAGCATCATCGGGCCGGTCTCGCAGCCCTCGGCCAGCAGCTCGTCGCGGCAGGTGTTGACCTCCTTCACGCAGCGATCCCAGTCGGCCACATCTTTTATCATCGGGAACACGACCCGCAGGTCGCCGTCCGTGGCGGCGCGCAGCAGCGCCCGGATCTGCGGCTTGAACAGCCGGTTGCCGCGCAGGCGGTCCTGCGTCTCCCCGGCCCAGGGGGCGTCGTCGTCGGCGCGGGTATCGCAGGTGCGCAGCAGCACGGGCACGCCCTCGGCGCTTTTCAGCAGCTCGCGCAGACGGGTGGTCTGCACCTCGTCGCTCTGGTCGTACAGAATCGCTGTCTCGGTGCGCACAAGGCCGATGCCCGCCGCGCCGCGCGTATGGGGCACGTCGCTGTCGCTGATGTTGCAGGTCGGCATCAGGCGGAAGGCCGTGCCGTCCTTCGTCAGGCAGGGCAGGGCGGCCACGGGGTCGGGCTTCTGGCCGTGCAGGCGGCTCAATGCAATTTTACAGTCCGCCTGGGCGATCTGCGCACCATCCGGCTCCACAATAAGCGTGCCGTTGTCGGCGTCAAGGATCGCACGGTGGCCCACGGCCATGGCCGCAGTGCCGCCGCCCAGCTGTACCACCGCCGGGATGCCCATGCTGCGTGCCATGATGGCGGCATGGCTGACCGTGCTGTCCTGGTCGCTGGCCAGGCCCAGCACCATGCGGCGGTCCAGACTGAACAGGTCACTGGGAAAGAAGCGGTCCGCCACCAGGATGCTGGGGCGCTTCAGATGCAGGCGGCGGCGCGGGCGCCCGTCCAGAATATCCACCACGCGGCGGCAGACGTCGCAGACATCGACGCTGCGCTCCCGGATGTACTCATCATCGACGTTTTTCAGGCGGCCCGCAAAAATCTGCTCGGCGCGCTCGACGGCGGCAGCCCCGCCCGCACCGGCGGCGATATAGTCACCGATCTCGTTCGTGAAGGACTCGTCCTCCAGCAGGGCGATCTGGAACAGCAGAATATCCGCGTCCGGCCCCTTGGCGCGCTGGCTCAAACGGCGCAGCTCGTCCTTGGCCAGCACGACGGCGACGTCGTAGAGGGCACGCTCCCGGAACGGGTCGCAGACGATACGGTGCAGGCCGGTGGTGCCGTGGTCGATCTGCTCAACCGGGCCGACCACAATGCCGGTGGACGCCGGTACGCCGGTATAGGTGTGCATAGGATGCCTCCTTCTTTCTTCTTGGCCCCCTCCGGGAGGGGGTTCCCGCAGGGTCGGATGAGGGGCGGGTTCGCCGCAGACACCCGTTAAAAGCTTACCGCCCGGCCCCTACAGCGCGATACTTTGGCAAACGCAAACGGAGCCCCAAGGGGGAAGCCTTTTTACAAAATCGGCAGCTCGCCCAGGGTCTTGCTGACCAGGGCGGTCACGAATTCCTCGGGCACGGCGGCGGCGATGGCACGCTCGGTCACGAGGGTGTTGTCCCTGCCGTCCAGCAGGGCGGGGAAGCGGTCTGCCGGGTCCTTGTCAAAGCTGCCCATGAAGGTCGCGGCCAGCAGCTTCGGCGTGTAGGGCACGTCCTCGGGCACGCCGACGCGCTCGGCGGCCAGCTCCAGCGGGGCCAGTGCGCCGCGGGTGGGCGCACTCGGGTTCGGTGCGTAGGGCGCCGGGTAGTTTGCGCGCAGCCGCGCGTTTTTCTCCACAAGGTCAATTTCCGGTGCGCGGGCGCAGACCTCGGCCAGCAGCTTTTGGTATTGCTCGGCAAAGCGAGCCAGAAATTCCTCATTGTCGGGCAGCATGGCGTAGGCCGTGCCGCCGCAGCGGCCAAACAGCCGCAGCGTGTCAAAGTAGCCCAGCGCGATGTTGCGCCCGGCGCGGGCGGGGTCAAAGTCCAGCGTCGGGCCCAGATCCCAATGGCTGCGCACGATGCGCGTCGGCAGGCCGGTGGTGTTGGGGCGTACAATGCCGATGCCGTCCACATCGACGCCGAGCAGCTCCGCTGCGCCCATTTTTGCGGCCAGATCCAGCGGCATATTGTCGCGCCAGCCGCCGTCAATGTACTTTACACCGTCAATTTCCCGCGGGCGTAGGGCCGGGAAGCAGGCACTGGACGCCAGCATATAGTCCTTTAACTGCCCATCGGGGATATCCTCGATGGGGCACTGCACGCTGCGCAGGCTGCCCAGCTCGGTCATGACAAGGCCGAAGTGGATAGGCGATGTGCGCACGGCGTCCTCGTCGATCAGACGGTCGATCATCTCGGCCAGCGGTTCAACGTTCAGTCCGCCGCTGCGGATGATGTCAAGGAAGAACGCGCGCAGCTCCTCGGGCTTGAGCGTTGCGGGGACTTCGAGAACATCGTGAATTTCCAGGCTGCGCCACAGGTCCTCGGCCTCCTGGATCTTGCCCATCGTGAACAGGCAGCCGTTCAGCGTGCCGACGCTTGCGCCCGTGATGATGTCAGGCGTCCAGTCCAGCTCCTGCAGAGCGCGCCAGACGCCGATCTGATAGCTGCCCTTGGCCCCGCCGCCAGCCAGCACCAGCGCACGTTTTCCGGTATGTTCCATCGGAAAAAAGCCCTCCTGTTTTGTAGTTTTATTCATTATAGCATTTTCTGTTTTAAGTTGCCATAGCAAACCGGGTCACAATCTGCGGAAATTGCGCAGTTTTTTCTAATTTTATAAGGTGCTTGCAAGTGGCAGAAAAAAAGAGTAAGATAAAAATCAATGTGGCGACGCCCGGTAGGGGCCGCACATGTGCGGCCCGCAGCTTTACGGCGGGCGTTCGTCTGCCATACACGCGCGGGCCGGGCATG
>OJNZ01000978.1_pt1 | contig 17675 bp, 16 predicted proteins | sample 1598001 | NCBI WGS metagenome assembly OJNZ01 (sample SAMN01915225, study PRJEB22387) | human gut metagenome | isolation source: stool | host: Homo sapiens | place: USA | reverse complement strand
CAGGATAAGAATGAGGCTATATTGAAAGAACATTTGAGAGTGCCTTATAATGATTGATATAGTACTGGATACTAATTGTCTGATTTCATCTATTTCGTTAAAAAACTGTTCAATGAATACGTTGAAAGGCTTAGGTTCTGATATTAAGTTAAGATCAATAAAACAAGTGTCTGCTTCTTTACTAGCCGATGATGATGTGCCAGATACTCTTCTCGATTGGACCTCAGAATTTGCAGGACAATGGGAAGATGATCGTACGGCAGATGAGGTTATTGAGGATATACGTGGTGCAAGGACTTCGAATAGGGAAATACAACAATGAAAATCATCAAAGCATTTGCTTCCCTTTTGCTTTCTTGACCTTATTCTAGTGCATTCAGTGCCAAAATAACAGTTATATATTTATAATGGCGAAATCAGTAAAAGCGAATTATCTATTTAATCTGATAAATTCCGCTTCCCAACTCTTATTTCCACTCATTACTTTTCCTTACGCTTCTCGTATAATGATGGCGGATGGTATAGGACAAGTGAACTTTTTTCAATCCATTATTTCCTATATCAGCTTGTTCACTTGTTTGGGTATTCCGATGTATGCTATACGTGAGGTAGCTAAAGTACGGGATAATCCGGAAAAAATGACACGGATTACAGTTGAAATATTATTGTTACATGCCTTTCTTACTCTTTTGGGTTATATGGCTGTTGCTGTCATTTGCTTGACGGTAACTAAGGTGCAAACCGATATACCTTTGTTTCTTCTGCTCAGTGCCACCATTTTTTTTACGGCGATAGGTTGCGAATGGTTTTATCAAGGAATAGAAGATTTTAAATATGTTGCTATTCGTGGGATGGTAGTAAAGACCATCTCCGTTATATTACTGTTTCTGCTGGTAAAGTCAAAAGAGGATATTTTATGGTATGGAGCTTATTCTGTTTTAGGCGTACTGGGAGGAAATATTTTTAATTTTGTCCGTTTAAGAAAATATCTGCATAAGGATATGATTGAATTTAGGGCGTTGCATCCTTTCAGTCATTTAAAACCGGCTATACATATTTTTGCTTTTAATGTCATTGTTAGTATTTATCTTCAATTAAACAATGTATTATTGGGTTTTATGAAAGATGCTGAGGCTGTGGGATATTTTACGGCTGCAACTAAAATTCTAGTCATAACTATGAGTCTTTCTAGTTCTTTGGGAGCGGTAATTATGCCACGCACTTCCAATTTGATAGCTGAAAATAAGATGGATGAATTTAAGGTCTTGATTCAGAAATCATACGATTTTATTTTAGCTTTGGCAATGCCCTTGACTGTGGGATTGATATTTACTAGTCCTAGTGTTATTCTATTGTTAAGTGGTGAAAGTTTTGCTCCAGCTATATTAACTTCACAAATAGTAGCTTTGAATATTTTAATGGTAGGCATTTCGGGTGTAATGGGGCTTCAGGTGCTTTATCCGATGGGTAGAATAAATATTGTTATTCTTTGCACATTCATAGGTGCGGTAGTGAACGTGGTGTTGAATGTATTACTGATTCCTGTTTATGGACATAATGGTACGGCAGTGGCTTATATGTTGGCGGAAGTAGCTGTTACTGTTTCCATGTTCATTATTGGGAGAAGGCATATTCCTATTCAGTTTTTTAAGAAAGAACATTTGCATTATGTGTTAGGAAGTGTGTGTATGGGGATTTGTCTATATTGGGTATTATTGCTTGAATTAGATGATTTTATGACATTAATAACTATGTTGATAGTAGGTTTGATGATGTATATAAGTGTGATATTAATATTGAAAGATACCATGGGTATGTTATTCTGGAAAATAATAAAATCATATTTGGATAAGTGTCAATATAAAAAAAAGTTAGGATAGCAGAATAACTTAAAACCCGATTGTTGATTTTTATGTCATAACTTGTGACTTTGATTTACGTAAATGAAGAAGTTCTGTAGTGAAATGAAATATTCCCAATAAATTAGATTTTAATTATATGAAATTATGAGAAGAGGTTATAAGGTCGTTTGTAACACTGCTGCAGGTCGGCATCGTTATATGAATTTATTGATTCCGTATGTGTTGGATAATGATATTGTTGACAGATATGACATTTGGGTAAATACATTGAATCCTGTTGATTTACGCTTTTTTGAATTACTAGCTCAAAAATATTCTAAAATAAAATTGGTATATATTGAAGACAATAAATTTAGTGGGCTCAAATCTTTATTTGAGTTTTATAAATATTGTACAGAAGAAGATACTATATATGTCAAGTTGGATGATGATTTGATTTGGTTTGAACCAGATGCAATAACGAGAATGGTTGATTTTAGAATAGATAATCCTGATTATTTTATAGTTTCTCCATTAGTTATTAACAATTGTTCTGGAACTTATTTATTGCAGAATGGTGGAAAAATAAGATTGAAGAAATATCTATCGCCGACTATGACATGGGAAAGTGCTTGGTGTTCTGCAACATTTGCCTATCAACTTTTGGATTGGTTTCAAAAGAAAGTGAGGGATGATAGTTACAAAGAACTACATATGGGGAAAAAACCTATTGGAATGTTACGTTTTTCTATTAATATGATAGTTTGGTTTGGAGCTACATTTAAGGAATTTGGAGGAGTTTGTCCTAAAGGCGAGAATGATGAGGAATATTTTTCAGTGATAAAACCTACACAGTTGGGGGTTGCTAATTGTATAAATGCGGATGTACTTGTTGCTCATTTTGCATTTACATATCAACGAGAAGATCTTGATAAGACTGATATGTTATTGAAGTATGAGAATTTGATAAGAAGTAAAAAGGATAAAGTTTGTTCTTTATATGAAGAAATTAAGTGCCTTACGTTGATGGCTAAAGAGAATGTGAATATTGAAATACCTCATTATGATGATTGTCGTTCTAAAAAAAATGGATTCCGTGAGTTTCTCCGGACAAGAAGAATTCCCGGAACCTTTTATGATTTAGGTCGAATTTATTGTAGGTTAAAAGAGCATAAAATAGAATTTGATGATATCTTGTTCTCAAAATAATTTTTTTATTATATGGCTATTGGTGTTTGTACTATTGGGGGGGTAAGGTTATATGATAATGTTGATAATGAAAGTTTATCTTTTTAAGATTGTGCTATAAATGTGGTTGAAATTAGGCTAAAATAAGAAACTTAATTTTTATTATACTAATTTTTAGCGTGAAGAAAGTAGTTGGGTATTTTGCAGGTATTGTGTTTGTGAAGTGCTTGCATATTAGTAATTATGGATTCTACAAATATTTCTTATAAAGAAAAGGCAGATAAGCGGATTATCCTTGTTTTTATTATACAGTTAATAGCTCTAGGAGGCGCAGTTGATGGGTTTATGAGTCATTCTGTTAAGATGAATAGTTGGGAGAATTGTATTTTGCCAATAGCTTTGCTTTATTATTTATCTTTTTCTAATATAGATTTGAAAAAAATAAAGGCATTGTATTTTGTGTTGTCTGTTATTACTATATCACAAATAGCTGTTATTTACAAATATGGTACAGGGAATATTCTTATAGGTAGATATTATGATGTTATAATAGCTTTTGTTTTACTTAGATCATTGGGGATTGATCGTTTTTTCTTTTATTTTGAAAATTCTGTTACCATACTTGTAAAAATTAGTTTGTTGCTATGGGGAGTTTGTCTCTTATTTCCTATGTTATGTAATATATTGGTTCCGTTATCTTTACCTATAGGATTTCCTACTTGTAGTTTTACATGGGGATTTGTTGGCTTAGCTAATTTAGATAGTACAGAAGGACTTGTTTTAAGAAATCTAGGTTTTGCTTGGGAACCAGGGCGATTTTCTTCTATTCTTGTTGTAACACTGATGATTCATCTTTTTCGGAATCGTTTTAATTTGTTTCGAAAGAATTTTGTACCGTTACTTTTAGGTATAATAAGTAGTCAAGCTACTACAGGATATATGGCTTTTAGTGTCTGTTTGCTTGGATTATTAGTAAATTCAGATAAAAAACGCTCTTCTAAATTGGTAAAATATTCGTTATGTGGAATATTTTGTATTGTTTTATTTTGCTCACCGTTTATGTTGGAAAAAATGAAACAGATTTTAGATCCGGAATATTTCTTGAATTCTAATAATATAGAAAGATTGGAAAGGACTGGTGAGCAATATGTTCCACAACGAGCTGAAGGATTGTTAATGGAATTTATGAATGTTGCTGATTCTCCTTGGATTGGTTATGGAGATTTTAAGGGTGAGTCTTATATATCTAGGGAGTTGTTTCCAACGATAGACATTGCATTGTCAAATGGTATATTGCAAATTTTTGCTATGTTGGGGATACCTATTGGACTTTTACTTTATTGGGCTTTGTATAAGTCGTCAACATTATTGGCTAGTCATTTTAAAGTAAAAGGTGGTTATTTATTTTTTCTTGTTATTTGTGCTGTCAATGTTTCATATAATTTTTTTGTTGAACCTTTTTTTATGGTAATTATATTGTACTGCTTGTTTGAGCGTAAAGATCGACTATGTGTAAATTAAGTATCATAATTGCAACATATAATTCAGCGAAAACAATTGCTGATGCATTAAAGAGTGTTTGTGCACAAACTTATCAGAATTGGGAATGTATTGTTGTTGATGGAGCATCAACAGATAACACTGTATGTATTGTAAATGATTTTATTCTTATGAATTCTCAAATTCGATGTGTTTCTAAAAAAGATAATGGCATTTATGATGCTTTTAATAAAGGTTGGAGAATGGCGAAAGGAGAGTGGATTCATTATCTGGGAAGTGATGATAAGTTGACTGAGGATGGAATGGAAAGGTTGATGAAATATGCAGAAGACGCTGATCTTGTTGGTGGTGGTGTATATTTGTGTAGAGAAAATGAAGTACCCAAACCACAATATACTAATGGAATAGGAGGGTGTCATCAGGGATTTGTAATAAAACGTTCCGTAATAGAAGAATTAGGTGGGTTTGATGAACAGTATAGAATATTTGCAGATAAGGATTTATTAATACGATTGGAGCAAGCTAGATATAAAGTGCGTAATTATCCGATTATTATTGCTTATTTTTATATTGGTGGAATTTCACAAAATATTCGTTCTTTGTATTCTTTAACGAAAGAAAGATACAGATCTTATCAGTGTACAGGATATTCAAAGTATCCTTTGATTTCAAGTGCTTATTCGTATATATATGCTATACTTGTGTTTTTGAAGCATAAAATAATAGGATAAAATGTGATCTATAATGTTTTTACAGTTAAAAGTCTTTTTTAAAAAAGCCGGTGGGCTTAATCTCTTAAAGCAATGGTTGAAATTAGGGATATTGCCTGTTACCTTTATTGAATTTTTGATATTGGGGTATGATAAAAAATCGTTAGAGTTGTTACGACTTATCGCTGGATTAAAGATTCAAAAGAAGTTGAAAAAGAAGTATGGCAAATTACAAAGTGATTTTAAGTTAGAGAAAAGGGAAGGTGATTCTATTTTACAACAAATGATTTGGATATTTTGGTGGCAGGGTATGGATAATGCTCCTTTAGTAGTTCAGAAATGTTATGATTCTGTCAAACGGAATTTTCCTGATTGGAAGATTACAGTACTTACTGCAGATAATTATCAAGATTATGTATCATTTCCTAATTATATAGAGGAAAAACGTAATAAAGGAATCATTTCACTTACTCATTTTTCTGATTTAATGAGATTGGAGTTACTGATAAAGTATGGTGGTTTATGGTTGGATGCTACGGTATTTTGTACAGGGCATAATATTCCTAGATCAATTTTAAAATCAGATATTTTTGTTTTTCAAACTCAAAAGCCAGGGGCGGATGGTCATGCAACCTTGATGTCAAGTTGGTTGATATATGCAAAAGCTAATAATCATTTGTTGATGTCAACTCAATTATTACTCTATGATTATTGGAAAAAAAGTAATCAATTGATAGATTATTTTCTTTTTCATCATTTTTTTACCATAGCATCTTCTCGATTTCCATTAGAAGCGGCAAAGATTCCTCCTTTTTGCAATACGGTTCCTCATATTTTATTATTACATTTTTTTGATAAATATGATGAAGATTTATTTGAAGACTTAAAGAATATGACTTGTTTTCATAAGCTAAGTTATAAATTTACTGAAGAAGATATGGATAAAAAAGGGACTTTTTATGATGTGATAATTAATGGTTCTATACAAGATTGAGAGTTAACAATTGAATAATCTAAATATATATGCAAGCAATTATTTTAGCGGCAGGAATGGGGAAACGTTTAGGTGAATTAACCAAGAACAATACTAAATGCATGGTAGAGGTTAATGGCATTCGACTTATTGATAGAATGATTACCCAATTATCAAAATTTAATCTTAACCGTCTTGTTATAGTGGTAGGTTATGAAGGGAAAAAACTGATAGACTATATAGGACATCGTTATGATGATATTTTGAAAATAGAGTATATTAATAATCCTATTTACGATCGGACAAACAATATTTATTCATTGGCATTAGCTAAAGAAGAATTATGCAAGGATGACACAATTCTACTGGAATCTGATTTGATTTTTGAGGACAGGATGCTTGAGTTGCTGATAAATCATCGTGATCCGGATTTGGCGCTTGTTGCTAAATATGAAACGTGGATGGATGGTACAATGGTTTGTGTTGACAATGATCGTAACATAACCAATTTTGTTCCGAAAGAAGCTTTTTGTTATGAGAATGCAGATGTCTATTATAAGACAGTGAATATTTATAAGTTTAGTAGTGAGTTTTCAAAATACCAATATGTACCATTTCTTGAGGCTTATTGTCGAGTAATGGGTAATAATGAATATTACGAACAGGTATTGCGCATATTGCTTCATTTACACAGTTCTACTTTAAAGGCATTGCCGATAACTAATGAAAAATGGTATGAAATAGATGATGTGCAGGATTTGGATATTGCATCTACTATATTCAGTGATAAGGATATAAAATGGAAAGAATATCATAAACGTTATGGAGGTTATTGGCGTTTTCCTCAAATGTTGGATTATTGTTATTTGGTGAATCCTTTTTTTCCACCCAAACGGATGAAGGATGAATTACGTGCTAATTTTGATACTTTGCTTGAAAATTATCCATCGGGTATGCAGATAAATTCATTGCTTGCCGGGAAATACTTTGGTGTAAAGCAGGATTACATAGTAGTGGGAAATGGTGCGGCGGAATTGATAAAGGTAGTGATGGAAGAACATTCGGGTGACAAAGTTGGTATCATATATCCTACTTTTGATGAATATCCTAATAGGCTTCGCAAAGAACAAATAGTCCCCTTTTTCCCTCAAAACAAAAATTTTGAATATACGGCTGAGGACTTAATGGCATATTTTGAAGATAAAAATATTTCATTGATGATGCTGATAAATCCAGATAATCCATCAGGGCATTTTATGCCTAAAAATGATGTTTTGCAGTTGGCAGAGTGGTGTGCAATAAAAGGTATTCGTTTACTTGTAGATGAAAGTTTTGTAGACTTTACTTATGGAGCTGTTGATAATAGTTTGCTGTATGATGATATATTGACTGCTTATCCTCACATGATGGTTATGAAATCTATTTCAAAATCTTATGGTGTTCCTGGTCTGCGGCTTGGTATTTTGGCTACAGCGGATATTGATTTGATAGTGCGGATGAAAAAGGAAGTGAGTATTTGGAATATTAATTCATTTGCAGAATTCTATTTGCAAATTTATGGTAAATACGAAAAGGATTATATTAAGGCTTGTGCCAAATTTATAGCGGAACGTGAAACTTTTTATACGGAATTGCAGAGTATTCCTTATTTGCGTGTAATTCCTTCACAGGCTAACTATTTTTTGTGTGAAGTAATAGCTAAATATACATCATCAGAGCTTACACAAAAATTAATAGAGAACGATGTGATAGTTAGTAATTGTGGGTTGAAATCCAATATGTTTGGTTATAATCTAGTACGCTTAGCTATCCGTAGTCGTAAAGATAATGCGCGTTTGATTGATATATTAAGAAGGTTTTGATGATGGGGAGAGAGGTTCTTGTTATCCAAAATAGAGATATATATGGTCTTAATATATCTCCGCTTGAATGTGTAAAATGGGTGGATGAATCATTTAGACTAAAAGCATTAGCACAACTTCCTCCTAAGATGAGTGTGCATCCACAAGGTAATGATTTTTTTACTTCAATGCCATGCTGTTTGCCGAGTTCTTATGGAGTGTTTGGAATGAAGGTAGTTCATAGAATATTGGGGGCAACCCCTTCTCTTGGAAGTGAAATTCTGTTGTATGACAGTAAGTCTGGACAATTGCAAGCTTTAATAGATGGAGATTGGATAACAACAATGCGAACGGGAGCAGTTGCTGCTTTAAGTATTCAGCATCTTCAACGTACCAATACGGACACTTATTCGTTTATGGGGTTGGGTAATACAGCTCGTGCTACGGCACTTTGCTTGTTGTCTATTTTTAGTGACAAGAAACTAAAATTTCGTTTATTACGTTATAAAACCCAGGCAGAATCTTTTATAGAGCGTTTTAAAGAGGTTAATAATGTTTCTTTTGAAATTGTCGATACAATAGACCACCTGGTAAGTGGAGCGGATGTTTTAATTTCTTGTATTACTGATGCGCAAAATCTTATATGTGAAAATAATGAACTATATCGGAAAGGTTTGCTGTTAGTTCCAATTCATACTCGTGGCTTCCAAAATTGTGATTTATTTTTTGACAAAGTATATGGTGATGATACTGGCCATGTGAGTGGATTTCGATATTTTGACCGTTTTAAGGAGTTTGATGAGTTTGGTAATATCCTTATAGGTAAAAATAGAGGAAGAGAAAACGATGAACAACGAATTGTTGTTTATAATATAGGTTTGGGATTGCATGATGTGGTATTTGCCTATAAAATACATTGTCTGTTGAAAAATACGGTTTCTACTTCATTTATTCTAGATAAAGAAGATGAGAAGTTTTGGATTTAAAAAAATGAAAATATGATAGAATTAGAGTTTAAAGAGAGCCAACGAATAGCACTTGAAATATTAAAAAAAGTCGCTTGCATATGTGAAGAGCATAATTTTCGTTATGTATTGATATGGGGCACGTTAATAGGAGCCATTCGTCATAATGGATTCATTCCGTGGGATGATGATATTGATATTGCTATGCCCCGTCCAGATTATGATAAACTATTGAGCTTTTTCAAAAAGCATAGAGATGAATTAATGCCTTTGGAATGTTTGACTATGGAAACTAGAAAGAATTATCCTCACATGATTGCCCGTATTAGTGATTCACGTACTTGGATAGATGTTGTTAACGAAAAGGATTGTGGTATGGGAGTATTTGTTGATATTTATCCGTTTGACGGATTGGGTAAAACTTATGATGAGGCTTTTAAGACAATGGAATATGTTGGACCTAATAACTCTCTTATATTTCTTGCTGCCAGAAAATATTATCATAAGGGGAATACAAAAGGTATAATAAAAAATCTGATAAAGTTTCCGGCTTTTATTTATACTCATATAGTTGGTCAAAGATATTTTGTCAAGAAAACAAACAAATTACTTAAAACATTAAACTATGAAAAATCGGCTTACATTAGCTGTGCTGCTTGGCTAACACATCCAGATAGAGTTATTTTTAAAAAAGAACAGATAGAAAATCGTATAAAATGGATTTTTGAGGATGCGGAATTTTATATTCCTAAAGATTATGACAATGTACTTCGCACTACTTATGGTGATTATATGCAGTTACCACCAGAAAGCGAACGAGTACATCACCATTTGTATAAGGCATATCGTGTTGAAAAATAAAGTAAATCATAATATAGATATTATTAAATTCTCTGTATTTAATACTTATGAATAGATACAATAATCTGAATGGATTTCGTGCTTTTTGTGCTATTGGAATCGCTTTGATGCATATCCTTGCTAATATTTCTCCTACTCCTCATTTACACAATATAACTCCTGTTATTTTGAGTGGTTTACAAACTTTGTTTTTCTATTTTTTATTATAAGTAGTTTTTCTCTTTGCTGTGGTTATTATGAACGTATAAAAACAGGCAGTATAACATTGAACTGTTTTTATACGAAGCGATATTGGCGTATCTTGCCTTTCTTTGCATTCCTTAGTTTAATAGATATAATGATTGGATTTTCTAAAGGAAGTTTGTTTGAGGCATTTATGAATTGTACATTAGTTTTTGGACTTTTACCTAATAATAGTTTAGAGGTGATTGGGGTAGGATGGTTTTTAGGAACTGTATTTCTATTTTATATGTTATTTCCATTCTTTGTTTTTTTAATGAATAGTAAGAAGCGTGCGTGGTTTGTATTAGGTATAACAATAATCATAAATATACTTTGTCAAGAATATTTCTTTACGGAACAGTTTATTAATTTTAATCCAGGCAGGCATAATATACTATATAGTGCACCTTATTTTGTTATAGGTGGACTACTTTATTTATATAGAAAGGAGATACATAATTGGATGAATATAATAGGAGGGTGGATGTTACTGTTTTGTTTAGTATTGAATATAGGGTATTTTTTATTACCAATATCAGATTTGTTAGGTCATTCTTTATTCCCATTGTTGATTGTCTTTACTGCATACCATATGTATGCCTTAGGCTCTGATAAAAAATGGTTGCATAATAAAATAATAGATTTTCTTAGTGGTATATCTATGGAAATCTACCTTTGTCATATGGTGATGTTTAGGGTAGTAGAGAGACTACATTTAGAAAATTATATATCAGATAGTAATCTAAATTATGTTGTAACTTCTGTTCTTACAATTTGTTTGGCTATATGCTTTGCGTATTGCGTACAAAGAGGGTTGGATAAATTGCTATTGAAGAAAATAGCATGAAATTTATTTTCAAAGTTAAATCTTTATTATAATTGAAAAGAAATTACTCTATTGGGTAATCGGAAAGTATTTGTTGTAACAATGAGAATGTCTTTCTGAATGTAGTTATGTACAATTTTTTGTATTAGAAAAACATTTGTACGAAAACGTAAAAATAACCGAGTTAAGATAAATTCTTTACTTTCTCTTTGGCATTTTTTCTGCACAAAAATAATAATCTTGTTTTTATATATTCTTTAGTACCAAAGTATGCTTGTCCATGTTTTGGTTAAACTTCATACATTTAATTTTCAATGAAAATAGCTTTTATTAGCACTCGTGGTATTCCCAACAACTACGGAGGTTTCGAACAATTTGCTGAATACATATCTGTAGGTTTAGCAAAAAGAGGTCATGAGGTGACCGTTTATTCTCCTCATTTCCATCCTTATAAGGAGAAAACTTATAAAGGAGTCCGTATTAAGCATATATATAGTCCTGAAACATGGATGGGGAGTTCTCTTGGGAGTTTTTTTTATGATTTTGCTTCACTGAGAGATGCACTGAAACGAGATAATTTTGATATCATCTATGAAGCTGGATATACTAGTATTGTGCCTGCTTATATTTGGTTTGATGTAAAGAATATTAAATATCCCATATTCACAACGAATATGGACGGTTTGGAATATAAACGTACCAAATTTAATAAATGGGTACGGAAATTCGTCTTTTGGGAGGAACGGATGACAGTTAAGCATAGCCATTACTTGATAGCTGACAATATGGGGATTTATGATTACTATAAAGAAAAATATGGTAAAGAAAGTAAGTTCCTTGCTTATGGGGCGGATGTTCACGATGACTATAATTCGGAATATCTAAAAGAGTTTAATTTGATTCCGGACAGTTATTATCTGCTTGTGGCAAGATTGGAGCCTGAAAATAATATAGTAATGGCTATAGAAGGATATCTTGCTTCTAAAGAGAATGGATGTAAACCATTGGTCATTATAGGAAAGACCAATACTCCTCATGGCAAGGAATTGGTAGCACAGTATGGTAGAGAAAAATCTATACGTTTTATGGGGGGGATTTATGATTTCAAGAAATTGAATTCGATACGAAAGTTCTCTTTTGCCTATTTTCATGGTCATTCGGTGGGAGGAACAAACCCGTCGCTTTTAGAAGCTATGGCTTCAGATTGTTTTATTTTAGCGAATGATAATATATTCAATCGGGCTGTATTAAAAAACAATGCGGAATATTATCATACAGTTGCCGATGTGAGAGAGTTATTGAATGATATAGATGCTGTTGTAGCAAGGGATAAGGATAATTTTATAAATGGAAATTTAAAAGAGATTCGTACGGAATATTCTTGGGAACATTTAGTAGATGAGCATGAAAAATATTTTAAGTGGTTGCTTGCACAAAAACATTGATAGCATAGGAGGGGCTTGGATTGGAATTATTGTTTGGGGATTTTTGTGCGTTTGTACTAATAGCTATGGACAGGCATTGAGGGGAACAACAGGATTACTTCATGCTCCAACAGCGGATATGCAACAAGATAAAACTTTTATGTTTGGTGGGAATGTCTTGGATATCATACCATTGCATTATTATGATTTTGATGTAAAATATACTTTTAATTATTATATTAACATTACTATATTTCCATGGTTGGAAGTGGGGTATACTTGTACATTGAATTATGCCAATGAAGGTTCTACTTATTTCCCAGAGCAGTCATGGGGAAAGTATACAAATCAAGATCGATCGTTTAATTTTCGATTACGTGCATGGAAAGAAGGTTGGTGGAAGTCATGGACACCACAGATTGTAATAGGAGCTGACGATCCGGGTACTCATGATAGTTATGGTGGAGGGGGTATATCTAGTCGTGATCAAAATGGAGGAAATTGTTTTTTTAATCGTTATTACGTTGCTGCAACGAAACATGTTACTTTTAAAAATATAGGAATTTTAGGAGTGCATTTTTCTTTTGTATTAGATAGACCTGCCACTTGGAAGCATCACAATCGTCCTGCTATAGGAGCTAATTTCCAATGTAGATTTCCAAATCAGGAATCATTAATAGTGAAAGCTTTGAACGGCTTGGATCTGATGGCCGAATATGACGCCCGCACAGTGAACATCGGGGCGCACTACCAGCTTTGGAAAGACCACATCAACCTGATTGCCGAATTGAACAACGGGAAATATTTCTCCGGTGGTATTTACTTCAAAATCCATCTGAAATGATAAAAAAGATTATCCGATTAGGATCTCCGGAATAGATTCTGTTCCTTTATAAAAAAGGAGGATTTATGGTTGGAAATATAAGTATAACAGATGTGTATATGAGTGTATTGTCTTCACTGAGTGTAGATGAAAAACCGGATTTGATTGCAAAACTGACAAATTCCATCAGAAATACGTATACAAAGGAACAGAATATTGAAACAGAAGATCCTTTTGCTTGTTACGAAGGCGATTGGGGCGGAAATATGTCGGTTGAGGAATATGCAGATGATTTACGTAAGCCCTAATTTGAGGGTTTACCTTTCTTATATCCAACTGTTGCAAAGATAATAAAACAGCTATTCCGGGTGCAAAAACCGCCATAGAGGCAGTCTCCATGCAGAGGCGCTCTATGGCGGTTTCTCGTTTCTCCACGTTTACCGGGGAAAATTCCCGTTTCCGGGAAGCCGGGAGGTTACTCTTCCATCTTGAGCTTGCCCAGTTCTTTCAGGATGTGCTCCATGGCTTCTTTGTAAACCTCCGGTTTCTCCTTTTCCAGCCATTTCATCAGTTTGAAGTAAGAATTTGGAGTCACAATCTTTCCGTCTCGAATTTTGGTGGCGGTGGACCGGCCTATCGCACCTTTGTCGCCCAAGTTGTTGGGGTTTAAATCGTTTCTTCGCACGGCATTACCGATGCAGGTGCTGATGATCTCAAATTTTTTTCATGTTACTAAAAATTAAATTATTAAATAATGATTTGTAAACAGCATAAACATAGCTACTTACAAAATGTCTCGGCAAAGATAGGAAATGTTTATTAACAATTGCCTGTTTTTGTGAGCAACGCCCTATTTATATTTTGCGTTCCTTTGCATTATATTTATACTAACACACAAAAGAAATGGATTATACAGAGCAGTTTATCCGGCTGAATTGCAGCTTGATGTCGGATTACAAAATGATGAAGCTGAATGCCGATATGAAATGCATGGGGCTGGGGTTGTATCTTGAAACGATATTGTTTCTGCGCAAACAGCAGGAATACAAACATGATTTTAATGAACTAGATTTGCTGGCCGATCAGTGGGGAGCTACCGTGGAAAATCTGCAACATCTTATTAAGGACTTCGATTTGTTTCTCATTACAGAGGACGGGTATTTCCGATGTCTGTATCTGGACGAGGTGATGGGATATCAGAGTAAACTTTCCGAGCAACGTGCTGCTGCCGGTAGTAAGGGAGGGAGAAGCTGTAAGAAAAGTACGGTGAAAGCATCTGCAAAAGCAACTGCGTCTACAGCGTCTGCAATAGGGAGGGGCAGAATCAACGAGGGGAAAAACGGTGATACGCCCTGCATGGATAATAACGGGGAAGTCTACATGAAAAGCGATGATACACCTTGCATGGATAATAACGAGGAAATCTACATGAAAAGCGATGATGCGTCCTGCATGGATAATAATGAGGAAGTCTATACGAAAAGCAGTGGTGCACCCAGTATGGATAGCAAGGAGAGAATTTATATGGAAAGCAGCAATGTAGATAGTGACAAGGTTGTCTGCATGGATAACAGCAAGCCAATCCATTCGGATTATAATAAGGAAATCTACAAGGAAAACAGCACGGAAAGCAACGTGAAAAGTAGTGCGGAAAGTATGAAAAATACGACTGCAAAAAATACAAATGAAAATTCAGTCAAAAATGTGATTCAAAGTGTTGATAATGAGTGTTATGGAAAGAATTTGCAAGCAAGCTTTAAGCAAAGCTTTATAAGAGAAGAAAAGAATAGAGGAGAGAAGAAAAACAACAATAACAAAGAAAAAGAAATAATTGCTGTTGCTGCTGTTGATAAACTTCCCCGATTTTCCGAATTGTCCGAAACGATACCCCGATGGGAACAATGCATCAATGAAGCTTTCATTACTCAGAGTTGGCTGGAGGCTGTGGGGATGATGTCAGGTTTGAAGGAACTCTTTTTGAACAATCTTTCTTTTATTCGTGATCTGTTCAAGAAACATGTCGTGGCACAAGGAAACACAGGAGGAATCACTTCCGTGTCCGAAGCCGAAGCTTATTTCGCCAACTACATCCGCCGAGAAAGGCCCACCCGTCTTTTTCTGGAAGAAAAGCTGAAAGAAAGGAGCAGGATGCAAAATGAATCGATATCACTTTCACCCTACGAAACGTACAATCCGCTGACCGGCGAACGTTCGTACTGCGGAGTGCCTCTTCCTGCCGGTGCACCACCGCGCCCCAACGGACGTGCCACCTGGGATAACCTGAAACAGAGCTGGATATGACGCGCGAAGAACATGCAGACTATGTGCGGTGGCTGAAAAGCCTGCCGCGCAGAAAGGACCATTTCCGTATGCCTTGTCCCGAATGTTCCGCAACGCGAAGCAATCCCAAAGATCCTTCGTTCAGTGTGCATATCACCCGTGAAGGGGGATGGGCGAAATGCTTTCATTGTGATTTCGCCATAGCGTGGAACGAAGACGAGATGTGGAAAAGAGAACAGAAACAACAAGACCGGGAACGGCAGAAACAGCAGAAGGATGCATCGCAGCACCATAACACGGCGCAGCACCATGATGCAGCATCGCAGCAACGTAAGTCGCAGCACCACGATGCAGCACCGCAGCAACGTAACACGGCGCAGCACCACGATACAGCATCGCAGCACCATAACACGTCGCAGCACCACGATGCAGCATCGCAGCACCATAACACAGCGCAACGCAAACCGCACATCCCCCTGCAACCGCCTGTACATTACGTATGCCCGGTAATTAATAAAAACAAACAAATTATGAATGGAGAAATGATGGAATACATGGTCGGCAGACGAGGTATTCCGATGGACGTCCTGACAAGGATGAAGATAGAGGAACGCTTGGAATTCCTGCCGCAGACCGGCAAGGAAGAAGCCTGCATCTGCTTCCCTTACCTGGAGGACGGAGTAATGAAAAACATGAAATTCCGGGATGCCGCAAAGCATTTCAAGATGGTGAAAGGAGCCGAGCTGATTCCTTGGAACATAGACGCCATAAAAGGAAAGGAAAAGTGCTACATCACCGAAGGCGAGATAGATGCCCTCAGCCTGATAGCCACAGGACTGGAAGAGGTGGTGTCCGTACCCAACGGAGCCGGAGGCGCGAACCTTCAGTGGCTGGACCGCTTCGTGGAGTCGCACTTCGATGACAAGACGGAAATTATCCTGGCCATGGATACCGACAAGCGCGGAGTGGAGTTGCGCGACGAACTGGTGCGCCGCCTGGGCATGGACCGCTGCAAGGTGGTGGCCTGGGGAGAAGGCTGCAAGGATGCCAACGAGTATCTGTTGAAGTACGATCTTCCGAGGCTCCGCCAACAGGTGGAGCAGGCGGCGGAAATCCCGTTGGAAGGAGTCTTCTGCCCCATGGACGAATGGGATACGCTGATGGATATTTATTACAACGGAATGCCGGAAGGAGCCGATACGGGACTGGAGAATCTGGACCGTCTGATCAAGTTCGAGCGTGGTTTTGTGCTCACGGTCACAGGCGTTCCCGGTAGCGGAAAAAGCGAGTTTGTGGACGAAATTGCCATGCGCCTGCTCCTGCGCCACGATTGGAAGGTGGGCTATTTCAGCCCGGAGAATACCCCGCTGGCCTATCACTACCGCAAGCTGATACGCCGCGTGGTGGGCAAGCGTTTCGAACACAAAGGGATGCCGTTGCCGGAAGCCGGACAGGCCATCCGTTACCTGGCACAGAGTGTCTTCTCCATTATGCCGAAAGAGGACTTCTCGGTAGAGAGCGTGCTCCGCATTGCCGCCCAACTGGTAAGCCGGAAAGGAGTGAAGGTGCTGGTAGTGGACCCCTTCAACCGCTTCGAGCATCAGATTCCCGACTGGGAGACGGAAACGCAGTACATCAGCCGCATCTTCGATGAGTTCTCCAATTTTGCCGTGAAGCACAAGGTGTTGCTCATTCTGGTGGCGCACCCCACCAAGTTGCGCCGCGAACCGGGAAGCAAACGCTGGCCTGTGCCCACGCTGTATGATATCAACGGCTCGGCGGCCTTTTTCAACAAGACGGATTATGGAATGGTGATAGACCGTAACGATGAACTGGGGCAGGTGCTGGTGCGTGTAGCCAAGGTACGTTTCGACCATTTGGGCGGACCGGGAGATGCTTTTTTCGCCTTCAGCACTTACAACGGACGCTACACGCCTACCGAGGAGAGGACCTTGGATCATAATCCGCCCGAACCGAAGTGGGAGCATACCAATTTCCTGACAGAGAAGCTGAAACCCGAACAGCAGGGCCTGGGGTTTAATGAGGGGGAATGAAGAAGTTGAATGTTGCTGTTCCTGAATAACTTGGGGATAGGAGAAGGGAGATGTCAAAACAAAAAGGACAGCCCCGAAAAGTTACAGATAGTAATTATAACATGTAAAAGGATCGTATCAAGCTCTGTATGGAGTAATGATACGACCCTTTCTTTAGTCTTTTAGGA
>OJNZ01000976.1_pt1 | contig 17700 bp, 10 predicted proteins | sample 1598001 | NCBI WGS metagenome assembly OJNZ01 (sample SAMN01915225, study PRJEB22387) | human gut metagenome | isolation source: stool | host: Homo sapiens | place: USA | reverse complement strand
AGTGCCACGCAGGAAGCTGCTTTGCATCTTCCTGCTCTCGGGCTTTCGCCCTATCTCGATCCAACTTCACAGTGCCACGCAGGAAGCTGCTTTGCATCTTCCTGCTCTCGGGCTTTCGCCCTATCAAAAACAAGGAAAATCCAGCTTTGTCTGCAAGCAGCCAATCTGGATTTTTCCTGTTTTTGGCACTGCTCAATGCTTACGGACATTATACCACACTGGAGATATTTTCTGATAGCTGTTTATAGATTTCTTTTTTCATATTATTTCCTGTTTTGCATCATACTATTGTATCAGGAGGTATTTTATGAATTCTAAAAAACTTTTTATCTGGGGTTTTCTCTTTATGTCCGTAATTGGAACCCTATTACATTTTGTCTATGAATGGTCCGGTAACAATTCCATCGTACGGCTTTTTGCACCATGGAATGAATCCACCTGGGAGCACATGAAGCTTCTGTTCTTTCCGATGCTAGCTCTTGTGCTGTTTCTCTTTTTCAAGCTTCCGGAACAAAGTCCGATTCCTGTGGCACTCTCCATTGGGACACTGGTCGGATTGGCATTGATTCCAATTCTCTTCTACACATACACCGGTGTGCTGGGCTTCTCTGTCATGGCGATTGATATTGCTATTTTCTACATCAGTGTTCTGGGTGCCTTTCTTATCGGATGGTTTCTGAACGATAACCGCGAACTTGCCAACCGCAGGGGACTGCTACTTACCTGCCTTGTAATTCTTGCAATTCTGTTTTTTATCTTTAGTTACTATCCGCCTGAGATTGGACTTTTTCAGGAGCCATAAGCTATTTTTAAATATAGAAGCAGGTAGGTAAGGGATTTACAAGAAATTGGGTAAGAAACACTCTGTTTGAAGTGTTTCTTACCCAATTTACTACGATGCAACTCTTCTGGCTTCCCGGAATTGCGACTTTGCTGAGCTAGATTGGGCAAAATAAAGACTGTTTCCAGCTTTTTTGCCCAATTTGCTACAATACGGTGCTTTCCGCTTCTGAAAATTGCGACTTTGCTAAGCTAGATTGGGCAAAATAAAGATTGTTTCCAGCTTTTTTGCCCAATCACAACTGTTCTATACGGGAACTAGACCAGAAGCTCTCTTCGCCGCCCACGCACTACCAAAATCCACCACTGACAGATTCCACGCACCGACAGAATTCACCACCTGCAGTTCTTTCCAGACCCCCAGGCCTTTTCTTGCTACTCGCAAAAAAAGAATCCTGCATCTGCAAGATTCTTTTTCAGTAGCGGAAGGGAGATTTGAACTCTCGACACCACGGGTATGAACCGTGTGCTCTAGCCAACTGAGCTATTCCGCCATATTCAATTATTTGTTTTGGAATGGGACCTACAGGGCTCGAACCTGTGACCCTCTGCTTGTAAGGCAGATGCTCTCCCAGCTGAGCTAAGATCCCATATTCCTGCGGGTTACTCATCTGCAACCCGCTTTGCTAGTATACTATATAGGAATAGTGAAGTCAAGCACTTTTTCAAAAATATTTTTGAAATATTTAAAATTTTTGAAAATATTTCAAGATTCAAAATTACTCCAATAATTCTGTCAAGCTGCCGGATACCTGCCTTATGAGATACCTTTGCAAATCATATATCTCTCCGTACTCCCTACTCCTTCGCAATAAACAAAACACCCAGTGTTCCCGGTCCACAGTGGCTGGATACTACACCACCCGCTCTGGTCTCTAAAATTTCATGAAAGACATGCAGGTCATTGAGATAAGCCCGTACCTTATCTACGATTTCCGGAGCACTGCCGGAATGAGTGATAAATACACGTTCCGGCCGGGCATTCTTCATTGCTTCTTCCATGTCTTTCACATAAGAGAGAACAACCTTTTCCATATTGCCACGGTATTTCTTGCCCGGTCCCATCTTACCATCCTCAACACCAATCCGCGGATGAAGCTTTAATGCACCACCGGCTAAGGCAGCCAGTCCACTGCATCTGCCACCACGATAAAGATAGGTTAAGGTGTCTACCACAAAGCTTGCCCGAACCAGAGGCTTTAATTCTTCAATGCGTGCAGTAATCTCTGCCGCGCTCTTTCCCTGCTGTGCCATTTCGGCTGCTTCTATGACAAGAAGTCCGATACCGGTAGAAAGGTTTGCAGAATCAATTACTGTAACCAGATTTTCTGCCTCCAGTTCTTCCGCTGCAAGACGCATCACATTCATGGAAGAAGACATCCCGGATGCAATGGCAAAACAGATAACCTCCTGACCTTTTTCTACATAAGGCTTTAACAATTCTACTGCCTGCTCTGCGGATGGTGCTGAAGTCTTTGGAGTGGTCTTGTGTTCATCCGACCAGTCAAAAATCTCCTGCGGAGTAATATTTACTCCATCCAGATATTCTTCGTCACCTAATAAAATGTGAAGCGGAAGAATGGTAATATCATAACGTTTTACCAGTTCTTCAGATAAATCACAGGTACTATCTGAAATTATCTTTACCATATCAAAAACCTCCCAAAATAAAAATTTACATTTCTTCCAGTAGACGTTCTACCAGTTTTACACAATCAGCTGCATCCGGGGAATAGCCATCTGCACCGATTTCATCTGCAAAGCTCTGTGTAATTGCTGCGCCACCGACGATAATCTTGCTGTTGCAGCCGCGCTCTTTTGCCAGTTCTACCACATCCTTCATACGCATCATAGTAGTGGTCATCAGGGCAGAAAGTCCGATAATCTGGGCATTTTCTTTTAACGCTGTATCCACAATAATATCCGCTGCCACATCCTTGCCAAGGTCTAAGACACGATAACCATAGTTACGGAGCATCAGTGCTACCAGATTCTTACCGATATCGTGTATGTCACCTTCTACGGTTGCAATAATAATGGTTGCCTTTGGCTCTGCGTCCTTATCTTTGGAAAGCATTGGCTCCAAGTATTCAATGGCATGCTGCATAGTCTGCGCACTGGAAATCAGCTGCGGCAGGAAATAAATCTGTTTGTCAAAAAGAACACCTACTTCATTAATGGCAGGAATCAACTGTCCATTAATAATCACTCCCGGTTCTTCTCCTGCTGCCAAAGCTTTATCTACTTCTTTTAAAATATTGCCCTTATTTCCCTTTAATACACAATCAAATACCGGATTTGCCGGCTCTAAAGCGCCTGCCGAAGCTGCGTTAACGGTTGCCGGAGCTTCCTTCTGTGCCCGTTGGTTCATCCGATTGATATAGCGGATATCGGAACCTTCTTTATGTAAAAGCATATCCGAAGCCACTGCCGCATTCATTAATAAATCCTGGGATGGATTTGCAATTGCCATCGTAAGTCCTTTTGCAATTGCCATGGTAAGAAATGCACTGTTTACATAAATACGTTCCGGCAGACCGAAGGAAATATTGGAAAGTCCACAGGCTGTGGCAAGGCTCAATTCATCCTTACAATACTGGATGGTATCAAAACATTCCAATGCTGCCAGCGGATTTGCACCTACCGTTGCTACCAGTCCGTCCACGATAATATCTTCTTTATGAAGACCGATTTTTAAGGCGGCATCTAAAATGGTACGGACAATCTGCCGCTTCTCTTCTGCATCTTTTGGAAGTCCCTCGTCAGAAAGCGGAAGCAAAATAAACATTGCTCCATATTTCTTTGCAATCGGAAGCAATTTTTCGAATTTCTCTTTTTCTAAGGAAATAGAGTTAATCAAAGCTCGTCCCGGATAAATACGAAGTGCTGCTTCAATAATATCCACATGGGATGAATCGATACAAAGCGGACAATCCACTGTATAAGTAACCTCATGAATGGTATTTAACATCATCTGTTTCTCATCAATTCCATTCATACCCATATTGACATCCAGAATGGCTGCACCATTTTCTTCCTGCGCCCGTGCCATATCACGAACCATATTAAGGCTGCCTTCCCGAAGCTCTGCCTGCAATTTCTTCTTTCCGGTCGGATTAATCCGCTCACCAATTACCATAAATGGTCCGTCCAAATCAATTTCTACCGTCTTACGCTCGGAAGTAAGCACTCTTCGTCTTGGTGCTTCCACATGATGGATTCCCATTGGTTTTACTTTATCTGCCAATGCCTTGATATGTGCCGGGGTCGTTCCACAGCATCCACCAATAATCGAAACGCCTTCTTCGACTAATTTTGCACCAACTTCCGCAAATTCTTCCGGTGTGGTCTTGTATACCGTTACACCATCCTCTAATTCCGGTAATCCGGCATTTGGCTTTGCCAAAACAGGAACATAGGCATATTCTACGGTCTGGCGAATCGGCTCTAACATTTCCTCTGGTCCTGTGGAGCAGTTCATTCCCACTGCATCAGCACCCAGGCTCTGCAACGTAACTACCGCAGTTACCGGATCTGTTCCATACAAGCTTCTGCCATCCTCGTTATAAGTCATACTTGCCATAATCGGCAAATCACAGGTTTCACGGATTGCCAGCACAGCGGCTCTTGTTTCCTGCAGACTCATCATGGTCTCAATGATAAATAAGTCTGCTCCCGCATCTGCCACAACTTTGACCTGTTCTTTATAAATATCTACCAGTTCTTCAAACTGCAATTCACCCATCGGATAAAGCTGCTGACCGGTCATGGTAATATCACCGGCTACCAGCGCTTTTCCGCCTGCTGCCTCTTTGGAAATGGCAACTAATTGCTGGTTCATCTCTACCAGCTTATCTGCCAGTCCATATTCTTCTAATTTAATGCGGTTTGCAGTAAAGGTCGGTGCCAAAAGAATCTGTGTTCCAGCCTCCACATAAGCCCGCTGCAAATCTATCATGGTCTGTGGATGCTCTAAAATCCACTGCTCCGGGCAGACTCCTACCGGCATTCCTGCATTCTGAAGATTGCTTCCGGTTGCACCATCTAAGATAACCGGTCCATTTTTTACTAATTCCTTAAATTCCTCTCTTGTCATCTGCGTTCTTCCTCCTGTCGGATTGCCTCAATAATTCTCGCAATTAAGCCCGTCCGGTTAAATGGTGTCATAAAATAAAATCCGTCTGCAATATCATATAATTTTGCTGCGATTTCAACAGATAATTCAATTGCCACTTCTTCTGCCTCTTCTCTTGTCATATCTTCCCGATACCGGTTTACAATTTCATCGGAAACATGGATGCCCGGCATCTCATTTTTCACAAACATTGCATTCTTATAGCTTACCAGCGGCATAATACCGCACATGATTTTGGTGTCAATGTGTTCCTTGATATAAGTCAGTCTTTCCACATCTTCCTCGGTATATACCGGCTGTGTCAGGAAATAACCGCATCCTGCTTCCGCTTTACGCTTCATCCGTTCAATAATCGCATCCGGATTGGCGCCATGATAATTCAGTGCACCACCATAATAAACCGGCTCCTGTGCAAAAACTTCTAAATTCATTTCCTTAACATACTGCATCAGTTTAATGGAATTGAAATCAAAAACAGAAGTCACTCTTTCGCGGTCTGCCCTTGAAACCGGGTCTCCGGTCACAATCAGGAAATGGCGGACATCATTCATATGCATGCCTAAAAGACCTGCACGCAACGCAATCACATTGCGGTCACGGCAGCTGATATGCGGCATTACTGCCACACCGGTCTTCTGCTGGATTTTCACTGCCAGCTGTCCGGCATCCATTCTCGCCCGCGCCATTGGGGAATCGGAAAGGGTAATCAGATCCACATTACATTTTCTTAAATCTTCTGCTCCTTTCATAACCTTGGATGCATCCTCGGAAAATGGCGGGTCCAATTCTACAATATAAGCCTTCTCCCCACGGGAAAGCTTCTCTTCAAAAATAGATGGAGTTCTTGTAACCTCCTGCGTTACTACATTTTCAATTTTCTTTGTTGCCTTCGGCACATCCTGTAACTCGCCAGAAAGCAAAGCAATATATTCCGGTGTGGTTCCACAGCAGCCACCTAAAATATCTGTGCCAAGGGCTGCAATATCCTTCATTTTTTCTGCATAATAAGATGCATTATTGGAATAAATTGTCTTTCCTCGCAAAGTATATGGGTACCCTGCATTTGGAAGTGCTGATACGAATTTGTCACTGGAGAACTTCAGGTTCTTCATAAACTGATACATGTGGGTACTGTCCAGTTCACAGTTAAATCCATAGGCATCCACATTTTCCATCTCGGAAGCTTCTACTGCCACACGTTGCATAGAGAGACCGGAGCGGGTGTATCCACTTTTGTCAAACGCAAACTGCACCAGAATAAATGCGTCTGATTTTTCTTTGATATATGCCGTCACCGGCTCAATATAGGTAAAGTCACTCTGTGTCTCAAATACAAAACAGTCTGCGCCACAAGAAAGGAAGGTGTCACAAATTTCTTTGTACTCCTGTAACACATTGTCATAGTCCTGATGGTCAAGATCATAAATCGGTCCTAAATCTGCTCCGATAAATACCGGAATCTCTTTTCCATTTTCTGCCTGAAATGTGGTTACTGCTTCCTTTGCAATCTCATAGCCCGCCCGGACTGTCTCTTTTACTTCCTGCATATCTGCAAGAAACATGGTATTTGCTGCAAATGTATTGGTGCGGATCAGCCTTGCTCCCGCACGCAGATATTCTAAATGAATCTCCTTAATCTGCTCCGGATTCTTAAGATTCTCCTTTTCTGCAATCACGGTATCTTCGCTGTATTTTTCCTCATAATAAGTGCCCATGGCACCATCGGTTATCAGTCTTTGTTCTTTGATATATTCCTTTATATTCATAATATGCTCCAGTTTATCTTACATTTGAATTCCTACTAATTATATATGTAAGCTCCTTTTCCTGCAACTTAAAAATATAAATTTAATCCGGTGATTTGCTTTTTTCATTTTCTGTGCTACACTGTTATTCATTGACAATGATATTTTCAAATACAAAGGAGTACACTTGATGAATTCAGTAAAGTTAATTGCCTTAGACATTGATGGCACCCTCTATAATAAAGACGGTGTCATTACCTCTTATAATAAAGAAATGATTCGAAAAGCCGTAGAAAACGGGATTACCGTTATTATCTCCACCGGCCGGCCTTATATCGGTCTTCCTGTGGATGAAATGAAGGAGCTTGGCATCCAATATGCCATTACTGCCAACGGTTCTGCGGTATACCGCGTCCCGGAAAAGGAACTGCTCTTAGATGAAAGCATGGATACCGATTTAAGTGTCCGGCTGTTACGCAAGCTCTATACGCAGTCTCTTCATATCGATGCCTTTATCAATGGTGACGGCTATACCCAGTTTTCCACCAGCGAGCTTACCAACCTATTAGATATTCCGGATTCCTTAAAAAAATATATCCAGACCACACGGAAGACGATTACTGACTTAGCTGCTTATATCGAAGAACATAAACTTTGTGTTTCAAAACTGACTTTAAACTTTGCACCGGATGCAGATGGAAGCTATACCACAAGAGAAAAAACAAAAGAAATCTTAGACACCTTCCCGGAAGTCACTTATGTGTCCGGCGGTTTTCATAACTTAGAAGTTACCAGATGCGGCATTGCCAAATCCAAGGGTCTTAAATTCCTCTGTGATTACCTCCACATTTCCATGGAAGATACCATGGCGGTAGGTGACAGCGAAAATGATCTCGATATCGTCAAAGCTGCCGGCATTGGCGTTGCCATGGGAAATGCGCAACAGCTCTTAAAAGATTCGGCTGATTTCATTTCTCTTTCTAATGAAGAAGATGGTGTTGCATACGCAATCGAGCGGTTCTGCTTTTAACAGAACCGCTCGGTTTTTATTTTACTATTTTATTTAAAGTATGCTACTCCACTTTCGAACAGCTTCATATCCTGCTCGCCGTAAATGTTGACTGCAACAGACTCTCCACGACGCTCTGCATGTGCCATCTTACCAAGGACACGTCCGTCCGGACTGGTGATACCTTCGATTGCCATGTAAGAACCGTTTACGTTCCACTCTTCATCCATGGTTGGAACACCGGCTTCGTTTACATACTGGGTTGCCACCTGACCATTCTCGAAAAGCTTGTCTAACCACTCCTTCGGAGCAACGAAACGACCTTCTCCATGAGATGCCGGGTTACAGTATACGCCGCCAAGCTCAGCCTGTGCTAACCATGGGGACTTGTTGGTCACCACCTTGGTATATACCATCTTGGAAATATGACGTCCGATGGTATTGTAGGTCAGAGTCGGTGAATCCGGTCTCTGGTGTGTAATCTTGCCGTAAGGAACCAGACCTAATTTAATCAGTGCCTGGAATCCGTTACAGATACCAAGTGCAAGACCGTCACGCTCATTTAAAAGCTTGTTTACAGCTTCTTTCATCTTCTCATTACGGAATGCTGTTGCAAAGAATTTTGCTGAGCCTTCCGGTTCATCTCCTGCGGAGAATCCACCAGGGAACATGATAATCTGTGCTTCATCAATTGCTTTTACAAATACATCAACAGAATCACGGATGTCTTCTGCATTTAAGTTCTTAAATACCTTTACGGTTACATCTGCACCTGCATTTTCAAATGCTTTCGCACTGTCGTACTCGCAGTTGGTTCCCGGGAATACCGGAATAAATACATGTGGGCGGGCAACTTTGTGCTTGCAGACATAAATGTCTTTTGTATCGTAAAGTCCGCTCTTCACTTCTTCTGTTCCGGTGGTTGCTCTGGTTGGGAATACTTTCTCTAAAGTCTGTCCCCATGCTTCGATTGCTTCATCCATGGAAATGCTCATATCACCATAGATAAAGTTCTTGCTGTCATTTACTGCACCCACAACAGCTCCGTTTGCTGCAAGACCTGCTGCTGCAAGGATTTCCTGTGCTTTTGCAACTTTATTTTCCGGAACTTCTGCTACGATATTTCCAAAGCCCGGTGCAAATAATGTTTCTTTTGTTGCATCTGCATTTACAGTAACGCCAAGTTTATTACCAAATGCCATCTTGCTGACTGCTGCTGCAAGACCTTTTCCGTCTAATGCATAAGCTGCTACGATAACGCCTGTCTCAGTCATCTCATGAATTGCATCATAAAGCTTCATAACCTGTGCGTAATCCGGCATATCATAAGCATCTTTTTCGATGGTAAATAACATCAGCTTATCATTTTCTTTCTTAAGCTCCGGTGTGATAACATCTTTTTCTTTTGCTACATCAACTGCAAAGGATACCAGTGTTGGCGGTACATCAATTTCATTGAAGGAACCGGACATGGAGTCCTTTCCACCGATGGATGGAAGTCCGAAACCAATCTGCGCATTATAAGCACCAAGCAGTGCTGCAAATGGCTGGCTCCAACGACTTGGCTCCTCCGACATTCTGCGGAAGTATTCCTGGAATGTGAAACGAATCTTGTGGAAATCACCACCGGCTGTTACGATACGGGAAACAGACTCTAATACTGCATAAGCTGCTCCATGGTATGGGCTCCATGAAGATAAATATGGATCAAATCCGTAACTCATCATGGTTACTGTATCGCATTTTCCATTCATAACCGGAAGTTTTGCAACCATACTCTGTGTCTCGGTCAACTGATATTTTCCACCATATGGCATGTATACACTGCCTGCTCCGATGGAACCATCAAACATTTCTACGAGACCCTTCTGGGAACATACGTTAAGGTCTTTTAATTCATTTAACCATGCAGCTTTCATATCGCCTGCTGCAACTGCTTCTTCTACAGCCTTTGTGCCGATTTTATTTAAATAATTCTCTTCTTTTACCGGAAGCTCTACCTTTACATCAGTCTCCTGATGTGCTCCGTTGGTGTCTAAGAATGCTCTGGAAAGATTTACAATTTCTTTTCCTCTCCAGGATAATACTAATCTTGGCTCTTCGGTTACAACGGCAACTTTCACAGCCTCTAAGTTTTCTTCTTTTGCATAATCTAAGAACTGCTGTGCATCTTCCGGTGCAACAACAACTGCCATACGCTCCTGAGACTCGGAAATAGCAAGTTCTGTTCCGTCCAGTCCGGCATATTTCTTAGGTACTTTATCCAAATCAACCTGTAATCCGTCTGCAAGCTCTCCGATTGCTACGGACACTCCACCGGCACCAAAGTCATTACATTTCTTAATAATGTGGGCAACTTCTTCTCTGCGGAAAAGTCTCTGAATCTTACGCTCGGTAGGTGGGTTACCTTTCTGAACCTCTGCTCCACAGGTATCAATGGATTCTGTATTGTGTGCTTTGGAGGAACCGGTTGCTCCACCACAGCCATCACGTCCGGTACGTCCGCCTAAGAGGATAATAATATCTCCCGGATCAGAAGTCAGTCTCTGAACGGCACGACGAGGTGCTGCTCCCATAACGGCTCCGATTTCCATTCTCTTAGCCACATAATCCGGATGATATACTTCTTTGACATATCCGGTAGCAAGTCCAATCTGGTTACCATAGGAACTGTATCCCTGTGCTGCGCCGCGAACCAGTTTCTTCTGAGGAAGCTTTCCTTCCATGGTATCTTTTACAGATACGGTAGGGTCAGCAGCTCCAGTCACACGCATTGCCTGATATACATAGGTACGTCCTGACAACGGGTCACGGATTGCTCCACCAAGACAGGTTGCAGCTCCACCAAACGGCTCGATTTCGGTTGGGTGGTTGTGGGTCTCATTTTTAAAGTTTACAAGCCATTCTTCTGTCTTGCCATCTACTTCAACAGGCACTACAATAGAGCAGGCATTAATCTCATCGGACTCTTCCTGATCCTGTAATTTTCCTTCTTTTTTCAGACGCTTCATTGCCATTAATGCAATGTCCATTAAGCAGACAAATTTGTCATCTCTGCCTTCATACATTTTCTTATGTGTATCAAGATAATCCTCATATGTCTTTTCCATTGGCTCTTTGTAGAAACCATCTTCAAATGCAACATTTTTCAGTTCGGTAGAAAATGTGGTATGACGGCAATGGTCTGACCAGTAGGTATCCAGCACACGAATCTCGGTCATGGATGGGTCTCTATCTTCTTCTCCATGGAAATAGTTCTGAATATGTAAGAAATCCTTGAATGTCATAGCCAGTCCAAGGGAATCATAGAGTGCTTTTAATTCCTGCTCCGGCATATCCTTAAATCCGGTCATAATCTTAACATCTGCAGGCTCCGGGAACTCTGTTACCAAAGTCTCAGGCTTCTCCATGCCGGTCTCTCTGGAATCTACCGGGTTGATGCAGTGATGCTTGATTGCCTCTAACTGCTCAGCGTTGATATCTCCGTAAATAACATACGTTGTTGCGGTACGGATAACCGGCTCTTCATCCTCTTTTAAAAGCTTCACACACTGCTCTGCAGAATCTGCTCTCTGGTCAAACTGTCCCGGAAGGAATTCAACGGAAAATACTTTTCCATCCCCCATTTCAAAATTCTCCTCATAGACATCATCTACCGGCGGCTCTGAAAATACAGTCTGAACTGCTCTTTTATATACATCATCGGAAATGTTTTCAATATCATAACGAATCAGGACACGTACCTTATCTACTGCGCTGATTCCAAGATAACTCTTAATCTCTGCATGTAACTCTTTGGCGCGTACTGCGTAAGCGTCTTTTTTCTCTACATACACTCTTCTTACCTTACTCATCTTCTACCTCCTGAATGTTTACTTTCTTATGCTCATTATAGCACGGCATTATGAATAAGAACAATTAATATATTTAATTTTATTTATAAGAGTTGCTAATGTTGACACAGTTATAAGCGTCACTTATAATAAAGGAAAATATGTAAGATATGCATTCTGATATGATAAAGGAGCCATTATGGATATTAATTACGAATTATATAAAGTATTCTACCACGTTGCTACTTCCTTAAGCTTCTCGGAAGCCAGCAAGCAGCTTTACATTTCCCAGTCTGCAGTAAGCCAGTCCATCAAGACCTTAGAAAAGAAATTAGAGCAGCCGCTTTTTATCCGTAGCACCAAGAAAGTCCAGCTTACTCCGGCAGGACAGGTTCTGTTAAAACACATTGAGCCTGCCATGAATCTCATCGCCCGCGGGGAAAACCAGCTCTTAGAATCCAATACTCTTGGGTTGGGGCAGCTTCATATTGCTGCCAGCGATACTATCTGCCGCTATTTTTTAGTACCTTATTTAAAAGAATTTCATAAAAAATTTCCCAGCGTTCCCATCAAGGTTACCAATGCAACCTCTCTTGGCTGCGTTGACCTCTTAGAGCAGGGAAAAGTCGATATTGCCGTTACTAACTGCCCGAATGTACGATTAAATCAATCCTACATCCGCAAAATGGTACTGGATTTTACGGATGTATTTATTGCGAATCCATCCTACTTTAATTTAAAACAACAGGAATTAAGTTTCCGGGATTTAACAAAATATCCTCTGCTGATGCTTGATAACAAGAGTACCACCAGTGAATTCATGCACAATCTCTTCCTCTCCCATCAGTTGGAGCTGATTCCGGAAATTGAACTGAGCAGTAATGACCTTCTGATTGACCTTGCCCGTATCGGTCTTGGTATCGCCTGCATTCCGGACTATTGCTTGAAACATGAATCTAAGGATTTGTTTATCTTAAAAACTTTAGAACCTCTTCCACGAAGACAGCTTGCTGTCTCCGTAAATCCGAATCTGCCGATTCTTACTTCCACAGAAGAATTCTTAAATCTACTGCCGACATTATAAATGCTTTTCCTCCCAGAAGGCAACCAGCTTTTCTTCCAAATTAGATAGCTGGCACACGCTCCGCTGTTCCCACTCTCTTGGGAACAGCCGCTGATAATCATTCTGCAGAAAGCGTTCATCCAAAAGTTCAATAATTCCCACATCTTCTGCAGTCCGGATAACACGTCCCGCTGCCTGAAGTACCTTATTCATTCCCGGATACCGATAGGCATAGTCGAATCCCATGCCCTCTTTTTTGTCATAATACTCTTTTAAAATTTCCCGCTCATTGCTAATCTGCGGCAGACCGGTTCCTACGATAATTGCACCAATCAACTGCTCCCTCTTTAAGTCAATTCCTTCTCCAAAGATGCCGCCCATGACACAAAATGCCACCAGTGACTCCTCTTTTTCTCCCTGAAATGCTTCTAAAAAAGCTTCTCTTTCTTCTTCCCGCATGCCGGATTCCTGACAGATGCAGGTAATTGTTTCATCCGTCCGCAGTTCAAATGCCTCATGCACTTTTTTCAGGAAAAGATAGGATGGGAAAAACACCATATAATTGCCCTTTTTCTTCTTTATTGTACGATAAATATAATCTGCAATCCTTCCGTATTCTTCCGGTGTTCTTCTGGTATATTTACTGCTGACATCATTTCCGATTAACAAAAGTCTCTTATCCTGAGAAAATGTTGTCTTTGCATAAACCGCATAATTATCCGTTTTATTCGTCAAAAGCTCCTTATAATACTGAACCGGCAGCAGCGTTGCCGAGAAGAAAACCGTAGCATTTCCCTTATCCAGACACTCCTGCAGATTAAAGGACGGATCCACGCAAAAAAGCTTTATGACAAATCTGCCCTCTTCATCATGCTGTCCGTAAATCACATAATGCTCATCCACACGCTCATAGATATTCAAGAAATTTCTCAATTCAAAATAAAAATCAAGAACCACATCCCGCCCCGGGAACTCCGGATTCTTCTGCATATATTCTTCGATTTTTGCTGCAAGACGCATACAGGAGAAAATGAGATTCGGAATGCTTTCGTAAATCTGATAAGTTTCGCATTCTCTCTTATATTCCAACATCAGCTTATTGCATTTACCCAGTTCTTTCTCAATGGCAGAGCTTCTTGGCTTCATAATTTTCCGCACCGCAAGAATATCCTCTTTGACAAGGGCGGCACTATACATCTCCCGTCCACGTTCCACAAGATTGTGTGCCTCATCCACCAGAAAGATGTAATCACCCTTGATGCCATCTGCGAAAAAACGCTTTAGATACACATTCGGGTCAAAGACATAATTATAATCGCAGATAATATTATCCGCCCAGGTTGCCGTGTCCAGACACATTTCAAACGGGCAGACCTGATATTCTTTTGCATGTGCCAGCAAAACTTCTCTTGTCATATTATTTTCTTTCTGTAATAAGTCGTAAACCGCATCATTTACCCGGTCAAAATGCCCCTTTGCATAAGGGCAGCTTACGGGATTACAGTCCACTTCCTCACAAGGGCATAATTTTTCTTTTGCTGTAATCTGCACACTCTTTGCCCGATAACCCTTTTCACATAAAATGCCAAGGGTCTCTTTTGCCACATTTGCGGTAACAGTCTTGGCAGTTAAGTAAAAAATCTTATCACCTAATCCTTCTCCCACCGCTTTGATTGCCGGATATAATGTAGAAATGGTCTTGCCTACTCCGGTGGGTGCCTGAATAAACAGATTCTTTTTTCTGGCTATTGTACGGTAAACCCCGGCAGCCAACTCTTTCTGTCCCTCCCGGTACGGAAACGGAAATGCCAGTTCTTTAATAGATGCCTGCCGTTTCTTCCGCCACTCATACTGAAAATCCGCCCATTTCTTATATTTTAAAATCAAATCTGAAAACCATTCCTGCAGCTGCTGCATGCTATATTCATAAGAAAAATATTTTAAATCTCCGGTATCGAGATTTCCATATGTCATCTGAACATTGATTTTCTGTAAATCATTCTGGATTCCATATATGTACGCATAGCACTTTGCCTGTGCCAGATGTACCTTTACGGGTTCTTCCAATAAGTCAAGGCTTAAATATACGCCTTTTATCTCATCAATGGTAACTGTTTCTTCTATTATAATGCCGTCTGCCCGTCCCCAGATTCCAAGCTCATAATTTTCTTCCTCAATAATAATGTTTAAAGGAACCTCGGCATGGTAAGTGCTTCCCATCTTCTTTTGAATCTTCCGATGGAGTCTGCTGCCCGCCTGCATGGCTTCCATCGTATCAAGACTGGCTCTACGGTTATCAATGTCTCCGGAACGCAAGATAAACTCCACCAGATTTCGTACCGATATTCTTATCTGCTCACGTTCCATTCCGCTGTCACCTCATTTCATCCCATCTTATACTTATTTCTATTTATGCTATTCACTATTTTTTCTATTTATCAATTTTTGAAAAATCTCATTTTTCTAGCAGACTTCAAAGGAATTAAAACTTATTCTCATTTCATAATAACAAAAAAATACCAGATAGAAAAGACAATATCCAAATTGTCCGCTACCCGGTATTTCTTCTTACCTTATGAACCTGTATTTTCTGGCTGCCAGAAAACCTGTGCCATCATTTAAGCAGTTGCATACTTGCTTAATACATTCTCAAAGTTCATATCATGTCCGCCATACTTAACAGTAAGCTCTCGATTCAGATCAAGACTTAATACTCCAAGAAAAGACTTTGCGTCAATTATTACTCTATTGTATGAAATATCAATGTCAAAATCACATTTTCCTGCCTCACGTACAAAGTCTCTAACCTCTTCTGTGCCAGTTAATTTGATTTTCTTTTCATTCATTTTTTTCACCATCCTCAAAAAAATAACCTGATTTACTTTTGATTCTTGAGCATTATGACACCATTTCTTTTTTTTGTCAATTTTCGCTTACCATCTTAGTATATGAATTTTATGAGCATTTTACACAATAAATTTTTCTGTTTTTCTCCATTTTGGTCTTACCAAAATTAGTTTGCCTGTCACATTTTGTCGTTTTTTATGGTACTTTAGTCACATTTACAAGTTTTTTTTTACTCAGTCAATATTTTTTATCGTTTTTCACAAATTTTTGTGTCAAAAAATAAGGTAATAAGCCTCGCATTCCTTCAAAAGTCTTCAAAAAAGCTCCAAATTCCATCATTATTCCTAAACTTCTTTCCACACATAACATTTACATAATACTTACTATTGCACTTTTTTCCGTACATTCAGCGGTTTTCCATATAAGTGGACATTTTGTGTATTATAACGTGATTGTATCACCCATTAATTTCGCCGATTGTCAATCATGCAAGTATGTTGACTCGCTTGCGCTCATTATATTACGTCTTTCGAAGATATCCAGATCCGCTTTTTCTTGAAATATACTATCTCTATAATAATAAGAAGAACGGACACTCCGATTACTGCCAGATAACCATATTTCCATTGAAATTCCGGCATTCCCGGAAAATTCATTCCATACCAGCCTGTAATTAGTGTCAATGGCAAAAAGAGAGTTGTTACAATGGTCAGAATACTCATAATCCGGTTCTGGTGAATATCAATCTGTGTCTGATACATTTCACGGATTTGCTGTAAATACTCGCGGATTGTCTCTACGTAATTATGCAGCCGTTCCACACGATTCATATAGCGTTCCCAGCCCTGTTCCTCTTCTACTAAAGACTCCCGGTTCATATACATCTGCATGAAATCTCCCATATTCATCAACTGTTCATAATATGCCCGGCTCTCTGAAAGCTGCTTCCGATAACGCATAATTACTTCATTAAAATGCTCCGGTATCCTCTTAATTACAACATCCTCTACCTTCTCCAAATTTTCCTCTATCTTTTGCAGATAAAGAATATCATTGTCAATTAATGCATTACAAATAAAGAGCAACACCATATGAAGTGTGCAGCCATCAAACATATCATTTTTGACCTTTGCCAATATTTCCTGTAATTCCTCATCTTCTTCTATTAAAAATAGTTTATTTTCAAAGAGATAAAAGCCAAAGGAAAACTCTTTTTCCTTTTTACTTCCCTGTTTTGGTACATGTATAATCCCCTGTACACATTCATGAAATGCCTCTACTTTGCTATAGCGGATAAAACGCATGCTGCTAATCAGATTCTTTCGATGCGGATAATTTCCTTCTAATTGCTGAAATTCTTCCATATTTAATAGTATTATCTGCGGTTCTGATTCCTTTTCTATATTTTTCCCATTATCCCTTGCTAAAGAAAGTTCTCCTGATGCCGCATGCAACCAATACCTGTTCATTTCTCTTACAGCTCCCTTCCTCACAATCCTGTTTTCATTCATCACATATTTTCTTCTATGTCAGTAGACTGCCCTTTATAAAACTTCTCTTTCATTACTTTCTCTTAGATTTTAACACTCTTTGTCTATTTTATACCACTTTTCTTTTTTATACAAAATTTACTGCTAATAGCTGTTTGTGAATTCATGCTAAGTCTGCCGGTAGCTTCTTACGAATACTTGACACAATAAAAACAGAAAGTATAAAATATACTTTCTGTTTAAGAACAGGGGTGGAAGGAATCGAACCCTCCTCTGGAGTTTTGGAGACTCTTATTCTACCGATGAACTACACCCCTATATGCTAAAATGACGTACAAGTACGTCACAATAGGTTTGTTTTGTAACATACCTTCAAAACTTCATACAGATTGCTTTCCGAGTTGCTTTGGTCAAGCCCTCGACCGATTAGTAACAGTCAGCTCCACACGTTACCGTGCTTCCACCTCTGCCCTATCTACCTGATACTCTTTCAGGGGTCTTACTGTCTTATAGACAGGGACATCTCATCTTGGGGGGGGCTTCACGCTTAGATGCCTTCAGCGTTTATCCCTTCCGGACTTGGCTACCCAGCTATGGATTTGGTATCCAGCTGATGCACCAGTGGTCCGTCCAGCCCGGTCCTCTCGTACTAAGGCCAGCTCCCCTCAGATATCCTCCGCCCGCGCCGGATAGGGACCGAACTGTCTCACGACGTTCTGAACCCAGCTCGCGTACCGC
>OJNZ01000948.1_pt1 | contig 18173 bp, 13 predicted proteins | sample 1598001 | NCBI WGS metagenome assembly OJNZ01 (sample SAMN01915225, study PRJEB22387) | human gut metagenome | isolation source: stool | host: Homo sapiens | place: USA | reverse complement strand
ATCGCTTTTCGCCTGCACTTGACTGGCAAACAAGATGGCGCTTTCTGATAATGTTGGCTGTTTCATAGAGACATTTGAAAGTATCTGTGTTATACTACAAAAACAAGAAAGATATGACATGCATTTTTGAAAGTGCATTTCGATTCAAGGCCACCGGGGAGGGGAGCGTATGCAGCATGCGGGCGAGGACAGTCGTCGCGAGAATGCGTGGCCGGCAATGAAAAAGCGAAAAGTTTCCAATTTTTACACCGGGCTCTATGTATTTATGAGTTTTTTCTTCTTGGGCGGGACTGCTTTTTTTTCATGGATTCTTACAAAGTATGTACCGAATGATCCTTCGCACCCATATGATTTTGGCTTTTTCTGTGGCGTGACTTTTATTATAGCAGGTGTAGTAGGCTTTTGCGCATCTATCTACATGGTCTTGAAGGGCGCATTTTCAGCTGCATATACTGTAGACGCAGAAGGCATGACAACCTATTGGCGAAAAAACACATACCGACTTTTGTGGACCGATTGCATCGAGTTTGAGATCGTGCAGGTCCCGATAAATTGGGGCACTTCAATAGCGGTCATATATTGCTCCACGCGCGTCCTTTCCCAGAAAGAAAAAGAGAATTTCTTCTGGTTCCACAAGAACGACTTTGCGCACGTGCAATATTTTCAGTACAGTGATGAGGCCGTTTTTCAGGAGTTTTTGCATTGTGTCCCGGAGCGAGCGCGCAACTATCTGGAAGCGAAAGCGCTCGTGTTGGGTTTGCCGGGGGAGTGAGGCCCTTTTCGTGCGGCATTCTCCGGCGGATTCCACAAACAACAGTTGCAGTGCGTGCACTTTTGCGGTATAATCAAACCAATTTGTGCCTAGTGCGTGAAAGGAAACAACATCATGGGTAATGACACAAACGTCAATAACCGCGACGGCTTTCGCAGCCGCGGCGGCTTCATCATTGCCTGCATCGGCTCGGCCGTCGGCATGGGCAACATCTGGCGCTTTCCGACGCTGGTGTCCAAATGGGGCGGCATGACTTTCCTGCTGCCGTATTTCCTGTTTGTCATTCTCATCGGCTCCACCGGCGTCATCGGGGAGTTTGCGCTCGGCCGCGCAGCCGGTGCGGGGCCGGTCGACGCTTTTGGCATGTGCACCGAGACGCGCTGGGGTAAGCGCCGGCCCGGCGAACTGGTCGGCTATATCCCGGTGCTCGGCTCTCTGGCGCTGGCCATCGGCTACACCTGCGTCATGGGCTGGATCTTCAAGTATACGTTCCTGGCGTTTGACGGCGGCCTGTCCGCCACGGGGCAGGACATGGATGGGATCGTCGCCACCTTCAATGCCACGGCCAGCGCGTGGGGCGCGAATGTCTGGGTCGTCGTCGCGGTCGCGGTGAGCTTTGTCATCATGTCCTTCGGCATCGCCGGCGGCATTGAAAAGGCAAATAAGATCATGATGCCGATCCTGTTTTTGCTGTTTGTGGGCCTCGGTATCTATGTGGCTACGCTGCCCGGCGCGTCGGACGGCTATCGGTATATCTTCACGATCAAGCCCGCGGGCCTGCTCGACCCTTATGTCTGGATCTATGCCTTCGGTCAGGCGTTTTTCTCGCTGTCCGTTGCGGGCAACGGCAGCGTTATCTATGGCTCTTACCTCAGCAAGAGCGAGTGCATCCCGAGTTCTGCGCGCAATGTGGCGCTCTTTGATACGATCGCGGCGCTGCTGGCGGCGTTCGTCATCATTCCCGCCATGGCGGCGGGCGGCGCACAGCTCGACGCCGGCGGCCCCGGCCTGATGTTCATTTACCTCGTCCACGTCATGAACGGCATGGCGGGCGGGCGCATCGTGGCGATGGTGTTTTTCGTCTGCGTGGCCTTCGCGGGCGTCACGTCGATCATCAATCTCTACGAGGCGCCGGTCGCGTCCCTGCAGGAGCGGTTCGGCCTCAAGCGCGTGCCGGCCACGGCGGTGATCCATGTGATCGGCCTCGCCGTTGCGCTGTGCATTCAGGCCATCGTGTCGCAGTGGATGGACGTCGTGTCCATTTACATCTGCCCGCTGGGCGCGCTGCTCGCGGCGGTCATGTTCTTCTGGATCGGCGGCAAGAAGCTCGTGCTCGAGAGCGTCAACCTCGGCGCACGCAAGCCCATCGGCGGCTGGTACTATCCGCTGTGCAAGTATGTCTACTGCGCGAGCGTGCTCGTGGCGCTCGTCGCCGGCGCGGCGCTCGGCGGCATCGGCTGAAGCGAATATCGAATAAAAATGAGCGGCCCTTCGCATTTGCGAAGGGCCGCTGTGCTTTGCGCGGTTTAGAACATTTTGATGTACGCATCGCGGTCGGGGCCGACGGAAACGTACTTGATGCGGCAGCCGACGGCAGCCTCCAGATAGTGCACGTAGTCGAGCGCCTCCTTCGGCAGGTCGCTGATCGTGCGGCAGCCGGAGATGTCGCAGTGGAAGCCGGGCAGGTACTCATAAATGGGCTTTGCCTTGGCCAGCTTCACGCCGATGGGGAAGCGGTCCACGCGCTCACCGTCGATGTCGTAGGCGACGCACACGGGGATCTTGTCCAGATAGGACAGTACGTCGAGCTTTGTCAGAGCGATGCTCGTGCAGCCCTGCATCTTCACGCCGTAGCGGGAGGCGACCACGTCGAACCCGCCCACGCGGCGCGGACGGCCGGTCGCAGCGCCGTACTCGCCGCCGGCGTCGCGCAGCGCAGCGGCCTCGTCGCCGAACATCTCGCAGGTGAACGGGCCCTCGCCCACGCAGGTGGAATAGGCCTTCATAATGCCGATGATCGTGTCGAGCCGGGCCTCCGGGATGCCCGCGCCGATGGGCGCGTAGGCCGCGATCGTCGAAGAGCCGGAGGTGTACGGATAGATGCCGTAGTCAATGTCACGCAGCGCGCCGAGCTGGGCCTCAAAGAGCAGGGACTTGTTGTCCTCAATGGCCTCGGTGAGGTAATCCGTCGTGTCGCAGACGTAGTCCTTGAACGGCATGGCGTAGGTGTCGAGCCAGTCCATCATCTCGTCGAGGTCGATGGGGTCATGGTGATAGCCGTTGACGATGAAGAGATTCTTCCACTCGAGAATGTCGGCCAGGCGGGCCTTGAGCGCGTCGCGGTCGGCCAGCTCGCCCATGCGCAGCGCCTTTTTCATGTATTTGTCCGAGTAGGCGGGGGAGATGCCGCGGCGGGTGGAGCCGAACTTCTTGTCCGCCAGACGGTCCTCTTCCAGGCAGTCAAGCAGCTTGTGGTACGGCATGCAGATGACGGCCTTGTCGCTGATCTTCAGGTGCTCCGGTGTGATGGTGATGCCGCCTTCTCTCAGGCGCGCGACCTCGTGGAACATGTGCTCCGTATCAATGACCATGCCGGGGCCGAGCACGTTCACGGTCTCGTCGCGCAGGATGCCGGACGGCATGAGATTGAGCACGAACTTGCCCTTGTCGTTGATGACGGTGTGGCCGGCGTTGTTGCCGCCCTGATAGCGCACGACGACGTCGTACTTCTGGCTGAGCAGGTCGACCATGCGGCCTTTGCCCTCGTCGCCCCAGTTGATGCCTACGATGGATGTCAGCATTGTTGAGAAACCTCCTGTTTCTTTTACACGTTTACGGATGCGTCGCATCCGAGCAGTGCTGTATATTTGTTCAGGACCGGCGCAACCTGCTCGCGCAGGAACGTCTCGGTCTGGTGTACGGCCATGCCGGTGAAGGCATGGGGGTCAACAAGTTTGTTGAGCTCCGCGCGCGTGAGCCCGAAGACCGGGTCAGCCAGGATGCGCTCGAGCAGGTCGTTGCTGCCGCCGTGGAGCTTGACTTCTTTGCCGGCGGCGACGCTGTGCTGCCGGATGGCCTCGTGCAGGGCCTGCCGGTCGCCGCCCTTTTCCTTGACGCAGTACATGAGGATGTTCTCCGTAGCGAGAAACGGCAGCTCGTCGGCCAGATGCTTTTCGGCCATTTTCGGGTACACGGTCAGGCCGCGGATGACGTTGAGGTACAGTGTGAGGATGCCGTCGGTGGCGAGGAATGCTTCCGGGATGCTGATGCGGCGGTTGGCCGAGTCGTCGAGCGTGCGCTCGAACCACTGGGCGCTGGCCGTGACGGCGGCGTTCTGCAGGTCGCAGATGACGTAGCGCGACAGGGAGGCGATGCGCTCGCTGCGCATGGGGTTGCGCTTATAGGCCATGGCCGAGGAGCCGATCTGGCCGCTCTCGAACGGCTCATCCACCTCTTTGAGGTGGGACAGCAGGCGGATGTCGCTGGAAAACTTCGAGGCGCTCTGCGCGATGCCGGACAGCACCTGCAGCACCTGAAAGTCCACCTTGCGCGAATAGGTCTGGCCGCTGACGGGGTACGCGCCGGGAAAGCCCATCTTCTCGCAGATCTTCTGCTCGAGCGCGACGACCTTCTGCTCGTCGCCGTCAAACAGGGCGAGGAAGCTCGCGCCCGTGCCGGTCGTGCCCTTGCAGCCGAGGAGCTTGAGATTGCCGAGCTGAAACTCCAGCTGCTCGAGATCCATCAGCAGATCCTGCGTCCAGAGCGTGGCACGCTTGCCGACGGTCGTCGGCTGCGCGGCCTGAAAATGCGTGTAGGCGAGCGTCGGCTCTGCCTTGTGCGCCTCGGCAAAGTCCGCGAGCGCCTGGATGACGTTCACCAGCAGGCTGCGGATCTGCTCGAGCGCTTCGCGCATGAGGATGATATCCGTATTGTCGCCGACGTAGCAGGACGTGGCGCCGAGGTGCAGAATGGGCTTTGCCTCCGGGCAGCACGCGCCGTAGGTCAGCACGTGGGCCATGACGTCGTGCCGCACCTCGTGCTCGCGCGCCGCGGCGTAGTCATAGTCGATGTCCGTGATGTGCGCGCGCAGCTCGCGGATCTGCTCGTCCGTGATCGGCAGACCGAGCTCCTGCTCGCTCTCGGCCAGCGCGACCCAGAGCTTGCGCCAGGTGGAAAATTTGTTGTCGTCGGAGTAAATGTGCTGCATCGTGCGCCCGGCGTAGCGGGTGCACAGGGGATTGACGTAGCGGTCGTGCATGCTTATCCTCTCTCTGCGTGGCGCAGCGCCGCCGAGATCAGGCCCTTGAACAGGGGGTGCGCCTTGTTCGGGCGGCTCTTGAACTCGGGGTGGTACTGAACGCCGATATAAAAGTCGTTTTCGGGGATCTCGACGGTCTCCACGATGTGGCCGTCCGGCGACAGGCCGGAGAGCACGAGCCCCTTTTCCTGCATGAGCGCGCGGTAGTCGTTGTTGAACTCGTACCGGTGGCGGTGGCGCTCGGAGATGTCCAGCGTGCCGTAGCACTCCGCCATTTTTGTGCCGGGCACGATATGGCACGGATATGCGCCGAGGCGCAGCGTGCCGCCCTTGTTGATCTCGTCGCTCTGGTCGGGCATGAAGTCGATGACCTTGTGCGTGCTGCCCTCGTCAAACTCGCCGGAGTTGGCGTCGGCGAGGCCGCAGACGGAGCGCGCAAACTCGATGACCGCGATCTGCATACCCAGGCAGATACCGAGATAGGGGATGTTGTGCGTGCGGGCGTAGTGCGCGGCCGCGATCTTGCCCTCGATGCCGCGGTTGCCGAAGCCGCCGGGCACGAGAATGCCGTCGCAGCTGCCGAGCACTTCCTCTACATTATCGCGCGTAATCGTCTCGCTGTCAATCCATTGAATGTCCACGCGCGTGCCGTAGACATAGCCGGCGTGGCGCAGCGCCTCTGCGACGGACAGATACGCATCGTGCAGCTGCACGTATTTGCCCACGAGGCCGATCGTCACGCGGTGCGAGCGGTTGCGGATGCTCTCGAGCATGGCGTCCCACTCGGTCATGTCCGGCGCGGGCGCGTCGATGTGCAGCTCACGGCAGACGATCTCGGAAAAGCGGTTCTTTTCGAGCATGACCGGTGCCTCATACAGCACGGGGATGGTCATGTTTTCGATCACGCAGTCGGGCTTGACGTTGCAGAACAGGGAGATTTTGCGGAAGATGGACTCTTCGAGCGGCTCATCGCAGCGCAGCACGATGATGTCCGGGGAAATGCCCATGCCCTGCAGCTCCTTGACCGAGTGCTGCGTGGGCTTGGTCTTGTGCTCCTCGCTGCCGTGCAGATACGGCACGAGCGTCACGTGGATGTAGAGTGCGTTTTCGCGCCCGACCTCCAGCCCGACCTGACGGATGGCCTCGAGAAACGGCTGGCTCTCAATGTCGCCGGTCGTGCCGCCGACCTCCGTGATAACGACGTCGGCGTTCGTCTTGCTGCCGACACTATAGATAAAGTCCTTGATCTCATTCGTGATGTGCGGAATGACCTGCACCGTTTCGCCGAGGTACTCGCCGCGGCGCTCCTTGTTGAGCACGTTCCAGTACACCTTGCCGGTCGTGAGGTTGGAGTATTTGTTCAGATCCTCGTCGATGAAGCGCTCATAGTGGCCGAGGTCGAGATCGGTCTCCGCGCCGTCCTCGGTAACGTACACCTCGCCGTGCTGATACGGGCTCATGGTGCCGGGGTCGACATTGATATAGGGGTCAAGCTTCTGCGCGGCGACCTTCAGGCCGCGTGCCTTGAGCAGACGGCCGAGCGAAGCCGCCGTGATGCCTTTGCCGAGTCCGGAGACAACGCCGCCGGTCACAAAAATGTACTTGGTCATGGTCCACACTCCTCAATCTTCATAGGTACGAATGATATTTTCCGCAATGGTCCGCCGGCGCATACTGGTGTCCATTGCCTGTTTCTCAATGTATTTGTGTGCCTCCGTCTCCGTCATCTGCAGGTGCTGCACGAGCAGGAGCTTCGCGCGGTTGATGATGCGGATATCGGCGACCTTCGCCTCGAGCTTTTCCGTCTTATGCTGCATTTGCTCGAGCTGGATGCGCACGGCGGTCAGCAGCCGGATGGTCTGCACGATGAGCGATTCCGGCGCGTCATTCGGCAGCACCAGCACGCCGGACTGTTCGAGCAGGGCGGCGTCCGTGTCCGCGTGTTCCGGTGCGGCCAGCAGCAGCACGGCCATGCAGTGCCGCTTTTTGAGCTGCAGCGCCAACTCCCGGCCGGAGCTGCCGGCGATGGGCTCTGCGATGAGCACACCGTCGATGCCGCCTGCGTCAAACTGTTCGAGCGCCTGCCGCGCGCTACCGGCGTGATCGAACGGGACGATGCGCGCCCGTGTGAGCAGGGCGCTGATGCGCTGGGTCTGCGCCTCGGAACTGGAGACCAGGAGCGCGCGCACGGTATGCAGCGACGTGTTCATAGCAGTCACCTCGAATCAGAAGTTGGTGCGGAAAAACAAAAAAGACGCTTCCGATGCCGATAAGGGGCACTTTCCCCCAGGTCATCGTGAAACGTCAGCGTTCTCGAAAAGTTACCATATGAACTTATGCCTGCGGCCGCAAAAACAGCACGCAGAATTTTGCCAATCAAAATCCATGTATATAATACACCACGGCATTTGCACGTGTCAAGGATAAAAAAACGGGCAATTTTGCCGAAAAATCTGTGGAATCCGCCGAAAGAAATTGCGTTTTTCCCGCTTGACATTTTTCCGCAACAGGCGTATATTTTGCTACATTGAAACGGCAATGGCGTCGTGGAGAGCACTAGATCTCCGGACACCAGTGCCGTTTTTTTGTTGTTGATACTGATTTGAAATACGGAAAGGGGACCATGCGAGATGGAAAAGATCTCTGACATTTTTGGATCCATGGTATTTAACGATGCCGTCATGCGCGAGCGGCTGCCGAAGGAGACTTACCGGCAGGTGCAGGCGACGATGGAAAATGGCAAGCGTCTTGATGACGACGCCGCGCGTATCGTGGCCAATGCCATGAAGGACTGGGCGATCGAAAAGGGCGCCACGCACTTCACGCACTGGTTCCAGCCGATGACCGGCATCACCGCCGAGAAGCACGACAGCTTCATTTCGCCCTGCGGCGGCGGTCAGGTCATTATGGAGTTTTCCGGCAAGGAGCTCGTCCGCGGCGAGCCGGATGCGTCCAGCTTCCCGTCCGGCGGCCTGCGCGCAACGTTTGAGGCGCGCGGCTACACCGCCTGGGACCCGACGTCCTATGCATTCATTAAAGATAATGTGCTGTGCATTCCGACGGCGTTCTGCTCTTACGGCGGCGAGGCGCTCGATAAAAAGACGCCGCTGCTGCGCAGCGCCGAGGCGCTCAACCGTCAGGCCCTGCGTGTGATCCACCTGTTCGGCAACGAGGACGTGACAGCCGTGCGCACGACCGTCGGCCCCGAGCAGGAGTACTTCCTGGTCGACAAATCCGTGTATGACAAGCGCAAGGATCTGATCTACACCGGCCGCACGCTCTTCGGCGCCAAGCCGCCGAAAGGCCAGGAGCTGGACGATCATTACTTCGGCAGCATCAAGCCGCGCGTTGCGGCGTTCATGAAGGATCTGGACGAGGAGCTCTGGAAGCTCGGCGTTTACGCCAAGACGGAGCACAACGAAGTGGCGCCCGCGCAGCACGAGCTCGCGCCGGTGTTCACGACCGGCAACATCGCTGCCGACCAGAACCAGCTGACGATGGAGATCATGCAGAAGGTGGCCGCGCGCCACGGCATGGTCTGCCTGCTGCACGAAAAGCCGTTTGCCGGCGTTAACGGTTCCGGCAAGCACAACAACTGGTCTCTGACCACCGACACCGGCATGAACCTGCTCGAGCCCGGCGAGACGCCGGCCGAGAACGCACAGTTTTTGCTCTTCCTGTGTGCGGTGATCCAGGCGGTGGATGATTATCAGGATATGCTGCGCATCAGCGTGGCGTCGGCCGCGAACGACCACCGTCTCGGCGCGAACGAAGCGCCCCCGGCCGTCGTGTCGATGTATGTCGGCGACGAGATCGAGAGCATTCTCGACGCCATTGTCAACGAGACGCCCTATGCCGGACAGGAAAAGGAGCTGCTGAAGATCGGCGTGCATGCGCTGCCGCGTTTCCCCAAGGATACGACCGACCGCAACCGCACCTCTCCGTTTGCGTTCACCGGCAACAAGTTCGAGTTCCGTATGCCCGGCTCCTCGGCCTCCATTTCCGGCATCAACGTCGTGCTCAACACGGCGGTCGCCGAGAGCCTCGAGCAGTTTGCTGACGCGCTCGAGGGCAGCAAGGACTTTGAGGCCGACCTGCAGGCGCTCATCCGCAGCGTGCTCATCAAGCACAAGCGCATCCTCTTCAACGGCAATGGCTATGACGACGCCTGGCTGGCGGAGGCTGAGCGCCGCGGTCTGCTGAACCTGCGCACGACGCCGGAAGCGCTGCCGTATTACCTTGCCGACAAGAACGTGGCGCTGTTCACCAAGCACCGTGTCTATACCCGCACCGAGATGGAGGCCCGCTACGAGATCCACCTCGAAAACTACAGCAAGGTGCTCAACATCGAGGCGCTGACGATGCTCGAGATGGCGCGGCGCGACATCATGCCCGCCGTCAGCAGCTATCTGCGCGAGCTGTCCGAGACCGCTGCGGCGATCCACGCTGCGTCCGTCACGGCGGACTGCTCGTATGAGGAGAGCATCATCCCTGAAATGTCCGCGCTGTTGGGCGATGCCTACCGCAAGGTCCGCCGCCTGGATGAGGCGCTCATGGGCGCCAAGACCGTCGAGGGTAGCCAGGCACTGGCCAACTACTACCGCGACAAGGTCTTCTCCGCCATGGCGGAGCTGCGCATCACGATCGACCAGCTCGAGACCATGACGCCGTCCGACAAGTGGCCGGTCCCGTCCTACGGCGACCTGCTGTTCAGCGTGCGGTAAAAAACGCTTACTCTTTCTTTTTTCTCTCTTCTTTCATTTTCATACTTCTGTCAAAAGCATTGACGGAGAAAAGTAGCACGGGCGATCATTCCCAGCGAGTGCGGGACGGTGCGAGCCGCATAACAGAGCCTGTGTGAAGAACACTCCCGAGCTGCAACCTGAACGGGCGAGAGCCTCAGTAGGTGCGCCGTCAAAGCCGGACGTTATCCCGGTGCGGTTTGTTAGAACCCGTGAGAAGTAAAATAGGTGGCACCACGATACGCAGCTACTCGTCCTATTGTTGGATGGTAGCTGCGTATTTTTTGATATATTCAGGAGGAAAAAATCATGTGTTCCATCATCGGTTATCTCGGCTCGTCCATCTCCGCGCAGGATCTGCGCGCCGGCTTTGACAAGACCATTTCCCGCGGCCCGGACGATACGCGCATGCTGCATATCGGCGCGGCGACGCTCGGCTTCCACCGCCTGGCCATTATGGGCCTGCACCCGGAGGGGATGCAGCCGTTCACGCGGGATGGAAGCGCGCTCGTGTGCAACGGCGAGATCTACGGCTTCCGGCCCATCCGCGAGCGGCTCATCGCTGAGGGCGAGACGTTCGAGAGCGAGTCCGACTGTGAGATCCTGCTCCCGCTCTACGAGCGCGAGGGGCTGGACATGTTCCGCGGACTGGATGCGGAGTTTGCCATGGTCATCTATGATGCCAGGCGCGGCGGCCTTGTCGCGGCGCGCGACCCCATCGGCATCCGCCCGCTGTACTACGGCTATGACGCCGAGGGCGCGATCGTCTTTGCCAGCGAGGCGAAAAACCTCGTCGGCCTCGTGCACGATGTGATGCCGTTTCCTCCCGGACACTATTATGCCGACGGCAAGTTCACCTGCTACCGCGACATGACGCAGGTGGATGCCGTCTGCGAGGACGATCTGGAGACCGTCTGCACCCACATCCGTGAAAAGCTCATCGCCGGCGTGGAAAAGCGGCTGGATGCCGACGCGCCGCTCGGCTTTCTGCTCTCCGGTGGTCTGGACAGCAGCCTCGTGTGCGCCATCTCGGCAAAGCTGCTCAAAAAGCCCATCCGCACGTTCGCCATCGGCATGTGCAGCGACGCCATCGACCTGAAGTACGCCCGCGAGGTGGCAGAGTATCTGCACGCCGACCACACCGAGGTCATCATCACGCCCGAGGACGTCATCCAGGCGCTGCCGGAGGTCGTGGCGCTGCTCGGCACGTATGATATCACGACCATCCGCGCGAGCATCGGCATGTACCTCGTCTGCAAGGCCATCCACGAGCAGACCGACCTGCGCGTGCTGCTCACAGGCGAGATCTCCGATGAGCTCTTCGGCTATAAGTACACCGACTTCGCGCCCAGCCCGGAGGCGTTTCAGGAGGAATCCGCCAAGCGCATCCGCGAGCTGCATATGTACGATGTCCTGCGCGCCGACCGCTGCATCTCCGTCAACAGTCTCGAGGCCCGCGTGCCGTTCGGTGATCTGGACTTCGTACAGTATGTCATGTCCATCGACCCGGCCAAGAAGTGCAACGTCTACGGCAAGGGCAAGTATCTGCTGCGCCACGCCTTTGAGGGCGACTGGCTTCCGCACGATATCCTCATGCGCGAGAAGGCGGCCTTCAGCGACGCGGTCGGCCACTCCATGGTCGACGATCTCAAGGCGTACGCCGAGCAGAAGTACACGGACGAGGAATTTGAGACCCTGCGCCGGAGGTACGACTTTGCGCAGCCGTTCACCAAGGAATCGCTGCTCTACCGTGAACTGTTTGAGCAGTATTACCCCGGTCAGGCGCACATGATCGTCGATTTCTGGATGCCGAACAAATCGTGGGACGGCTGCGACGTGGACGACCCGTCCGCGCGCGTGCTCGCAAACTACGGCGACAGCGGAAAGTGAGGAGCATATGGACGACACTGCGCTGCGCATCCGCACCGCGCGCCTGAGCGACGCGCCCGTGCTGCTGAAAATTTACGCGCCGTATGTGGAAAAGACGGCCATTACGTTCGAGTGCACCGTGCCGGATATCGAGGAATTTGCCGCGCGTATGCGCGCCACGCTCCGCCGCTATCCGTACCTGGTCGCGGAGCGCGGCGGCGAGATCGTCGGCTATGCCTACGCCGGGCCGTTCGGCAGCCGCGCCGCCTATGACTGGGCGGTGGAGATGAGCATTTACCTGCGCGAGGATCAGCGGCACCGGGGGACGGGCAAGCGGCTGTACGCCGCGCTCGAGGCGGTGCTGCGCGCGCAGAACATTCAGAATCTCTATGCCTGCATCGGCTGCCCGGACGGGGCGGACGACGCGCACCTGACGCGAAACAGCGCGCAGTTTCATGCGCATCTCGGCTATCGGCTCGTCGGGGAGTTTCCGCGCTGCGGGTATAAATTCGGCACCTGGTACTCCATGGTCTGGATGGAAAAGCACATCGGCGCGCACGAAGCCGTGCCGCAGCCCGTGCTCCCGTTTCCGGAGCTTGCGCCGGAGGCGCTGCGCAGTATCCTGCACGAGGGGTAACAGAAAATCAGCCCGTTTCCGGCTTCGGAAACGGGCTGATTTTTTATCGCTTTTGCAGCAGCTCATACGCGCCCAGCAGCATCTGCGCCGCCTCGGCGCGCGTGAGGGACGCCGCACAGTCGCTGCCGGCCGGATACACGCCGCAGGATGTCAGACTTGACACGGCGGCGCACGCCCAGTCGGGAATATAGTCGCCCTCGAGCGCGGCGGCGGGGGAGGGGTCGAGGAAGTTGCTGAGCATGACGGCAGCCTCGGCTGCCGTGATGCCGCGCTGTGCATCGAACACGATTGCCGTACCGTCGGAGTAGCCGGTGATGTCGCCGTTCATGACCGCGGTCGCAACGTAGGTCTTGGCCCAGGCGGGGATCTGCTCGTCGTCGCCGAAACCGGTCGAGAGCACGCCCTGCAGCATCGAAGTGCCGGTCAGGTGCGTGCACATGGCCAGAAATTCATCGCGCGGCATGGGGCTGTCGGGGTCGAAGAGATACTGCCCGCCGACCTGCCGGCCGACGCACAGCCCCTGCTCGGCGAGCATGACGGCGGCGTATTCCTCCGGGCGGCCGGCCATGTCGCTGTAGGTGACGGCCGGCTTCTGCTTCTTGATGGAGATGATGACGGTCGCCTCCTGCGATTCGTTGCCGCTGCTGTCGGCAGCGCGGAAGCCGAAGTAGTCGCGCCCGCGCTTGCCGTCGGCGGGGGTATAGACGAACGTGCCGCTGTCGGTGAGCGTTACCGTGCCCTTGATGGGCTCGGTCGTGATGCGGAAGGTGAGCGGGCTGCCGTCGGGCGCATTTGCGCTCAGTGTGCCGCCGATGGACGTGCCGCGGAATGTGGTCAGCTCCAGATTTTCGGCCACGGGCGCGGTGTCGGCCGCGGCCTGCTCGGCAAAGCCGGCCGGGACGAGCGCCGCACAGAGCGCCAGCGCGCACACGGCCGCAAGAATTTTCTGCTTCATAATGCAAAACCTCCGTGCAAATGTAGGCTGCTCCTAGTTTGCACGGAGGTGGTGGAAATATGCGTTTTGGCCTTATTCGGTCCGCAGGGCGACGACCGGGTCTTTTTTCGCTGCCATGCCCGACGGGATGAGGCCCGCGATGAACGTCAGCGCCATGCTGATGAGGATCAGCAAGATCGCGCCGAGCACCGGCAAAATGGCGCTCAGGGTCGGCAGGCCGGTCAGATGGTGCACGATGAGGTTGATGGGGATCAGCAAAATCAGCGTACACAGGATGCCCATCACGCCGGCTGTGAAGCCCTCAATGAGCGTCTCGGCGTTGAACACGCGCGAAATGTCCTGCTTGCTCGCGCCGATGGAGCGCAGGATGCCGATCTCCTTCGTGCGCTCGAGCACGGAGATATAGGTGATGATGCCGATCATGATCGACGACACGACAAGCGAGATGGCCACGAAGCCAATGAGCACGTAGCTGATGGCGTTGATGATCGTCGTGATGCTGCTCATGAGTAGGCCGACATAGTCGGTGTAGCTGATCTGATCGTTCTCGGCGGCGTCGGCGTTGTAGTCGTCGATGCACGCGGAGATCTGATCCTTGTTCTCAAAGCTCGAGGCGTAGATGTTGATGGCGCTGGGGGAGTCCTTATCGACGTAGCCGAGCTTTTTCAGGTTGTTGTTGTAGGTCGAACCGCTGGCCGACGAGGCGACGTAGTTGTCGTACACATCCGCATACTGGCTGCTGCTGATGCCTTTGGCACTGATGGCGGAGATGACTTCCTGCGAGGTCATGCCGCTGTAGGCCTTGACGGTCTCCTGCTGCATCTGCATGGAGAGGATCGCGCGCATATACGGCCGGAAGAAGCGGATAAACGTCTCGTCGTCCATGACGTCGATCATTTCCTTCATCTGCTGCGCTGTTTTGCCGCTGGCCTCAAAGACGCCGTTGTCGGCCATCTCTTTGGCGTCGTCGCGGGTGAAGGTGGCCATGGTCTGCGTGAGCGCGGCGTCAAGCGTGGTGTCGTCCGGCGCGGTCATGCACTTGCGGTAGACGGTTGCGCGGTCGTCCACGCTCAGCTTGTTGAGATAGGCCTGCGCGGCGGCAACTTTCTGGTCGGTCGTGGCGGTCGCGGCGTTCGGGAACGCAGAGCCGGTGAACACGTCCACGTCCGGGTTTGCCAGCTGCTTCTGGATGATCTCGGTGCTGTCGGCCTGCTCGATGGCGTAGTTCGTCAGGGCGGAGGTGTAGCCGATGGAACCATAGGTGCTGCTGGTCACGCTGCCCTTGGCCGGGCGCACGATGCCGACGATCTTGAGCTGCACGCCCACGGAATCGTTGTTGTAGAGCTGGTGCAGTCCGTCGGCCGTCTGGCTGATGTCCGTGTAGCCGGAGCCGCTGGCCACATAGCCCTCCGACGGGAGGATGAGCTTGAAGCTGCGGCCGCACAGATCTTCATAGCTCCAGCTGTTTTGCGTCGTGTCGATCTGCTTTTTGTTCATGGACTGCATCATGGCGTTGCTGATGTCGTCCATGCTCTCGAGCCCGAGGGCGTAGAGCGTCAGGTCGGAAATTTCATTGTTTTTGTCCACAACGAGCACGACCTCGTTGTAATTTTGCGGCCAGGAGCCATAGATCACGTCGTACTGGTTTTGCGTCGAGGCGCTCACGAGCGCGCCGTCCTCGCCGGACAGCAGCTCCTGCCAGACGTTGAAGCCGGAGTAGAAGCCGCCCATGGAGTCAAAGTAGGACGAGTAGTCGCCGCCGTACATGGACTTCATGACGTTTTGCAGCAGCTCGGTCGTGTCGGCCTTGATGACGGTGCCGTTTGGATCCTCGGTATAGACGGCGAAGCCCATGTCATACGTGTACTGGATGCCGCTGATATAGTCGTGGATCTTGTTGTCGGGGTTTTCGAGATATTTCTTGAACTCCGGCAGGTTGTTCGACTGGCCGGTCGCGCTGCTGACCATGGAGTTGAGCATGCTGTACATGACCGTGTTGGCGTAGACCTTATCGAGGTCGTGCGCATCCGCACTGTCATCCTTTGCGCCCGACATGGCCGAGAGCATCCCGGACATGTCCACGGGGTTTGCCTCGATCGTCAGCGGGTAGGACGAGAGCGTCTGCTCCTGCACGGTGTCGATGTAGGACTGAAAGCCGTGCGAGAGCGACAAAATGAGCGCGATGCCGATGATGCCGATCGAGCCGGCGAATGCGGTGAGCAGGGTGCGGGCCTTTTTCGTCATAAGGTTGTGCAGCGACAGGCTCATGGCCGTTGCAAAGCTCATGGACGTGTGCTCCTTGACCTTGACCGTCACGGGTGCGGACGTCTCGGATTCCGTGCAGGGGTTATCGTCGCCGACGATCTTGCCGTCGAGCAGGCGCACGGTGCGCGTGGCGTATTTCGACGCCAGCTCCGGGTTGTGCGTGACCATGATGATGAGCTTATCTTTTGCGATCTCCTGCAGCAGATTCATGATCTGCACGCTCGTCTCGCTGTCGAGCGCGCCGGTCGGTTCGTCGGCGAGCAGAATGTCGGGGTTGTTGACGATGGCGCGCGCGATGGCCACGCGCTGCATCTGGCCGCCGGACATCTGGTTCGGCGCCTTGTCAAGCTGGTCGCCCAGACCGACCTTTTCCAGCGCCTCGACGGCGCGCGCGCGCCGCTCCTCACCGGAGACGCCCGAGAGCGTCAGCGCGAGCTCAACGTTGGCCAGCACGCTCTGGTGCGGGATGAGGTTGTAGCTCTGAAAGACAAAGCCGATGGAGTGGTTGCGGTACGTGTCCCAATCGCGGTCGTCGTACTCCTTTGTGGAGCGGCCGTTGATAATGAGGTCGCCGGAGGTGTAGCGGTCCAGGCCGCCGATGATGTTCAGCAGCGTGGTCTTGCCGCAGCCGGACTGGCCCAGGATCGCAACGAACTCGTTTTCACGAAAGGCAATGTTGATGCCCTTGAGTGCTTCGACCTGCGTCGTGCCGGCCTCGTAGACTTTGGTGATGTTCTTCAGTTCCAGCATGGGTGGGATGCTCCTTTATATGGATGCCGCGCGGCGGCGCAGCCTTAGATACTAATTAAAAAAGTATTAGGACATAATGATAAGCGCCGCACGGGCATCCGTCAAGCGCCGGCGCGCCGGTTTTGCAGAATTTTAACTATTTATTCACAAACAAACCCGATACAATTTCCCTGCGTCTGCTGTTGAAACATTGGGGAATGTCTGCTATAATATTTGCCTGCCCGGATAAGGGGCCTGAACATGATAAATGGAGAGCTTGGAATATGAAAATTGTGATCGTAGGCGCTGGCCGCGTGGGCTATGCCATTGCGGAGCAGCTCCTGACAGAAGGGCATGACATCACCGTCGTCGAGAGTGACCCGGAGCGCGCTGCCTATATCTCTTCCACGCTGGATGTGATCGTGGTCGAGGGCCGCGCGAATGTGGATCAGCTGCGCATTGCCAACGTTGCGGACGCCGACCTGCTCATCGCCGCGACGACCTCGGACGAGACGAACCTCATCAGCTGCATGGTCGGGCGCAAGCTCGGCGCTACGCATACGATCGCGCGCGTGCGCGACGAGGAGTATTATCAGGACGTGGTGCTGCTTCAGGACGAGCTGGGGCTGAGTCTGTCCATCAACCCCGAGCGCACCTCCGCCAAGGAGATCTCGCGCACGCTGCGTTTCCCGGCCGCCACGAAGGTCGAGCCGTTTGCCAACGGCCTTGTGGAGCTCGTGGAGTTCAAGCTGCGCGAGGGCAGCAAGCTCGACGGCCTGCGCCTGAACGATTTCCGCGGCCGCTACAGCGACGGCATCCTCATCTGCGCCGTGGAGCGCGAGGGCAGCGTTACGATCCCGAACGGCGACTTTGTGCTCGCCGCCGGCGACTATGTCACCGTGGTCGGCGCGCCGCACGAGCTGCATGAGCTGTTTCGCAAGATCGGCGAGTTCCGCCACGAGGCCGAGAGCGTCATCATCATCGGCGGCGGCCGCATTGCCGAGCGGCTGGCGCTGGAGCTGGCGCGTATGCACATCCACTCGACGATCATCGAGCGCGACCCGGCCCGCTGCCGCGTCATGAAAACGCTCCTGCCGGAGGCGACCATCATCTGCGCCGACGGCACAAAGCCGGACGTTCTGCGCGAGGAGGGCCTGCCGGAGGCGGACGCGCTCGTCACGCTCACGGAGTCGGACGAGACGAACCTCATCATCTCCTCCTTTGCCTATCACGAGCAGGTGCCGAAGATCGTCACAAAGGTGGATGAGGATAACTTCATCGAACTCGCGGAATCGTATGGCCTGACGACGATCATTCAGCCGGCGGACGTGACGGCCGGCCGCATCGTGGAGTACGTCCGCTGGATGCAGAACTCCGCGCACAGCAGCGGCGTGGAGACGCTGCGCATGGTGGCCGACGGGCAGGCCGAGGCGCTGGAATTCATCGTGCGCGCCGAGAGCCAGTTTCTCGATGTGCCGCTCAAGGCGCTCAAGCTCAAGGACTCCGTGCTCGTCGCCTCGATCATCCGCCGCGGCAAGTGCCGCGGCAGAAAACCTATGTACCGTTACAGTATGAGCGCGTACCCGCTCACCGACGACGCCAGCATGGCCGCCGAACAGGCGAAGACGACAACGTACAGAATAGTACCCACCGCGCTCACGATCACGCCGATCAGCGCGCCCTTGCCGCACGAGTGTGCTTTCTGCGGATAATTGTCGCGCCAGACGAGATACAGTATCAGCCCCACGATGGGGAAAAAGAAGCACAGGACGGCGAATCCTCCGCTCGGTCTGTCGTCGGCCGCCGTCGTCTTAATCTGCCCGTTGCCGGTAGCCACTCCGCAGTGCGGACACACCACCGCCCGGTCGTCGAGCTGCTGGCCGCAGTTCTTGCAATACATCGTTCCTTCCTCCTATATAAACTGTTAATTTTATTATATTCCCGAT
>OJNZ01000930.1_pt1 | contig 18411 bp, 10 predicted proteins | sample 1598001 | NCBI WGS metagenome assembly OJNZ01 (sample SAMN01915225, study PRJEB22387) | human gut metagenome | isolation source: stool | host: Homo sapiens | place: USA | reverse complement strand
ATCAATCAACTATTTTCCCTAATCACAAAAGTTGTGTCCGAAAAAAGGGTGTGCCGTTAAGGCACATGACTTTAAGTTATTTTTTTAGTTGTTTTATATAAATATAAGTGTTACCTTTGCGGTCGGGATTTTTCCATCCCTGCTTGAAACCAAAATTTCAGACTAACGAATCATACCATGAGCAACGCGAAAACAACTCCCGACTACCTGTTCGAGGTAAGCTGGGAGGTATGCAACAAGGTGGGCGGCATCCACACCGTCATCTCCACCAAAGCCTTGACCGCAACCCGCAAGTTCGGTGACCACTATATCCTCATCGGTCCCGATTTCCAGCACGAGGGAACGAACCCCGAATTCGAGGAGGACCTCGAGCTGCTGAAGTCGTGGCGCCAGAGCGTCTACAGCGAGGGACTGCGCATCCGCGTCGGCCGCTGGAAGGTCCAGGGCAGTCCGCTGGTCATCCTCGTCGACTTCACCTCGCTCATCCCCAAGAAGGACGACATCCTCAAGCACCTCTGGGAGACCTACCACGTCGACTCCATCTCGGGTCAGTGGGACTACATCGAGCCGGTGCTCTTCGGCTACGCCGCGGGCATCGTCATCGCCTCCTACACCAAGAACTTCTGCACGGCCACCGAGAAGGTCGTGGCCCACTTCCACGAGTGGATGACCGCCGCCGCCGGCCTCTACCTGCGCCAGGCCACCCCCTACATCGCCACCGTCTTCACCACCCACGCCACGGTCACCGGCCGCTGCATCGCCGGCAACGGACTCTCGCTCTACAGCGAGCTGACGAAGTTCAACGCCGACAGCCTGGCCCGCCAGTTCAACGTCGTGGCCAAACACTCGATTGAGAAGATGGCCGCCACGTACCACGACGTCTTCCTGACCGTGAGCGACATCACGGCCAACGAGTGCAAGTACCTGCTGGGCCGCGAGGTCGACGGCGTGACGCCCAACGGTTTCGAGAACGACTTCGTATGGAGCGGCGCCGAGTACGACACCAAGCGCGCCGAGGCCCGCAAGGCGATGATTACGGTAGCGGAGGCCTGCCTGGGCGAGAAGTTCGCCTCGGACCCGCTCATCGTCGGCACCAGCGGCCGCTACGAGTTCCGCAACAAGGGGCTCGACGTCTTCATCGAGTCGCTCAAGCAGCTGGCCTCGTCGGACCGTCTCCAGCGCGAGGTGCTCGCCTACATCACCGTGCCGGCCGGCAACCGTGGCCCGCGCCGTGACCTGCAGGCCCATCTGGCCGACCCCTCGAAACCCATCGACGGCAGCCAGTACAAGTACTCGACCCACTACCTCGAGAACCAGACGTGGGACCCCATCGTCAACGCCATCAACGGCAGCGTGCTGACCACGGCCGGCTCGAAGGTCAAGGTCATCTTCGTCCCCACGTACCTCAACCAGAACGACGGCATCTTCAACAAGAACTACTACGAGCTGCTCGTGGGCATGGATGTCACGGTATTCCCCTCCTACTACGAGCCGTGGGGCTACACGCCGCTCGAGTCGGTGGCCTTCTCCGTGCCGACCATCACCACGACGCTGGCCGGCTTCGGACTGTGGGTCGCCTCGCACAAGGAGCACGACGGCGTGGAGATTATCCGCCGCGACGACTTCAACGCCCGCGAGGTCGAGGGCAAAATCGCCGACGCCCTCATCCGCTTCAGCGAGCTCCCGGAGGAGCGCGTCAGGGAGGTGCGCGCCTCGGCCGGCGAAACGGCCAAGACGGCGCTCTGGGAGCACCTCTACGCAGCCTATGAGCGCGCCTATGCCGAGGCGGTGGAGAGCTCCGTGGAGCGCACCAACCGCACCGTGCCCACCGACGGCGGCAGCAAGACCGAGCAAATCAACTTCGTCCGCCAGCAGCTCTTCGTCGAGAAGCCCAACTGGAACCGCATGATGGTCGACAAGACGCTGCCCAAACGACTGCGCGCCCTCGAGGAGCTCTCGCGCAACCTCTGGTGGTGCTGGAATCCCGGCGCCCGCGACCTCTTCGAGGAGATTGACCCCGTGCTCTGGAACGAGTGCCAGCGCAACCCCATCGCCTTCCTCGACAAGCTGAGCGTCGAGCGGCTCAACAAGCTGGAGAAGGACCCCGAATTCCTCGCTCACCTCGATACGGTATACGCCCAGTTCCAGGCCTACATGGCCGAGAAGCCCGCTCCGGGCGCCACGAGCATCTCCTACTTCTCGATGGAGTACGGACTCCACTCGTCGCTGAAAATCTACTCGGGCGGTCTGGGCATCCTGGCCGGCGACTACCTGAAGGAGGCCTCGGACAAGAATGTCCCGATGACGGCCGTGGGTCTCCTCTACCGCTACGGATACTTCACGCAGCGCCTCTCGGCCCAGGGTGCGCAGGAGGCCACCTACGAGGCCCAGAACTTCTACAAGCTGCCCATCTCGCCCGTGCGTGACGAGAGCGGCGGCTGGGTCACGGTGACCATCGCCTTCCCGGGCCGTACGCTCTCGGCCCGCGTCTGGAAGTGCCAGGTGGGCCGCACGGACCTCTACCTGCTCGATACGGACTATGAGGCCAACCTCGAGGAGGACCGTCAGATTACCTACTACCTCTACGGCGGCGACTGGGAGAACCGCCTCAAGCAGGAGATTCTGCTCGGCATCGGCGGTATCCGCGCCCTGCGCAAGCTGGGCATCAAGAACGATGTCTACCACTGCAACGAGGGCCACGCCGCCTTCATCGGCATCGAGCGCATCCGCGACCTGGTGAACCACAAGAAGCTCAGCTTCTCGGAGGCCCTCGAGGTCATCCGCTCCTCGTCGCTCTTCACCACCCACACCCCCGTGCCGGCCGGCCACGACGCCTTCCCCGAGTCGATGATTCGCCAGTACATGGCCCACTACCCCGACGTGCTGGGCATTACGTGGGAGCAGTACATCAACCTGGGCAAGACCAACCCCAACGACCCCAACGAGAAGTTCTCGATGTCGGTGCTGGCCTGCAACCTCTCGCAGGAGGTCAACGGCGTATCGTGGCTCCACGGCGAGGTCTCGAAGGAGATTCTGGGCAGCATGTGGCCCGGCTACTTCAAGAACGAGCTCCACATCGGCTACGTCACCAACGGCGTGCACTTCCCGACGTGGATTGCCTCGAGCCTGCGCCGCCTCTACGCCCGCTACTTCCCCGAGGGCTTCGAGAACCACGACTACGACATCCCGGCCTGGCAGAAGGTCCACGAGATTCCCGACCGTGAGCTGTGGGAGGAGCGCATGTTCCTCAAGAACAAGCTCATCACCCACATCCGCAAGCGCTACAGCGACCCCTCGCAGGTGCGGCTTGAATCGCCGCGCCAGATGCTTCAGGTCATCGAGGGCATCAAGCCCGAGGTGCTGACCATCGGCTTCGCACGCCGCTTCGCCACCTACAAGCGCGCCTACCTGCTCTTCACGAACCTCGACCGTCTGTCGGCCATCGTCAACAACAAGGAGCGCCCCGTGCAGTTCATCTTCGCCGGCAAGGCCCACCCCAACGACAAGCCGGGTCAGGACCTCATCAAGCGCATCGTCGAGGTGGCTGCCATGCCTCAGTTCGTGGGCAAGATTATCTTCCTGCAGAACTACGACATGGAGCTCGCCCGCCGCATGGTCCAGGGCGTCGACGTATGGCTCAACACCCCGACGCGTCCGCTCGAGGCCTCGGGTACGTCGGGCGAAAAGTGCGTGATGAACGGCGTGATGCAGTTCTCGGTGCTCGACGGCTGGTGGGTCGAGGGCTACCGCGAGGATGCCGGATGGGCTCTGCCCATGGAGCGCACCTTCGCCGACCAGCACTATCAGGACGAGCTCGACGCCGAGATGATTTACAACACCATCGAGGAGCAGATTGCCCCGAAGTACTACAAGCGCAACAGCGAGGGCATCCCCTACGAGTGGGTCGCCTCCATCAAGAAGTGCGTGGCCGACATCGCCTCGAACTTCACCACCAACCGCATGCTCAAGGACTACGAGGAGCGCTTCTACAACAAGCTGGCCGCCCGCAAGCATGAGATTGTGGCCGACGGCTACCGCCTGGCGCGTGAAATCGCCGCCTGGAAGCGCAAGGTTTCGGCCGCATGGGACCGCGTGCGCGTCGTCGAGTCGCAGCGTCTGAAGATGGACAAGGAGGCGGTCTTCGTGGGCGAGAAGTACCACTTCGAGCTGAAGGTCGACGTGGCGGGCCTCAACCCGGGCGACATCGGCGCCGAGCTGGTCATCGCACGGCAGATTGTCGGCGGACAGAGCGTCAACGTGCTGCGGACGATTCCCTTCACGCAGACGGCCGTCGAGAACGGACTGGTCACCTACACGCTCGACTACACCCCCAGCGAGACCGGTACGTACGACTTCGCGCTGCGCGTCTTCCCGCAGAATCCGCACCTGCCCCACCGCATGGACTTCGCGCTGGTGAAGTGGGCCTGAGGCGGCGGAGCAGGGGCCGGGCGTCGAAGCAATTTTTCGACGAAACCGTTGCTCGTTTGAGCTTTTTTGATTAATTTTAGAGACCGAATATACTTATATACTACTATATGTCAGCATTAACCTTCGACAAAAGCGAATTAGGCAACCTGGAGTACTCGCTCCAGCGCGAAATGCTTTCGACAGACCGGTTGGGCGGCTACATGAGCACGACGATAGTCTGCTGCAACACCCGCAAGTACCACGGTCTGATGGTCTCGCCCATCGACGACAGCGACCGTACCTACGTGCTGCTATCCTCGCTCGACGAGACAGTCATCCAGCACGACCAGTCCTTCAACCTGGCCCTGCACCGCTACCCCGGCGTCTATGAGCCGCGCGGCCACAAGTACATCACCGACTTCGAGTACACGCCGACCCCCACGATTACCTACCGTGTGGGCGGCGTCATACTCCGCAAGGAGATGCTCTGGATTCACAAGCGCACGCAGCTCATGATACGCTACACGCTCGTCGACGCGCACTCCCAGACCCGGCTGCGGCTGCGTCCGTTCCTCGCCTTCCGCGACAAGCACGCCCTCTCGAAGGCCAACATGGAGGCCGACGGCCACTCCTATCCGGCCGTCAACGGCGTGAAGTGCCGCCTCTACGGCTCCTTCCCCTGGCTCTACCTGCAGACCGACAAGGAGGATGCCGAATTCGTACCGGCACCCGACTGGTACTACAACTTCGAGTACCAGCAGGAGCTGGCCCGCGGCTACGAGGGCCACGAGGACCTGCTCACCACGGGCTACTTCGAGATGGAGCTCAAGAAGGGCGAAAGCGTCATCTTCTCGGCTTCGCTCGACGAGATGGGCTCGACGAAGACCATCCGCGAGGTCTTCGAAGCCTCGATTGCCCGCCGCACCCACAAGATTGACTTCATCAGCTGCCTGCGCCACTCGGCGCGCCAGTTCGTCATCCGCCGTCCGGGCGGCCGCACCGAGGTGCTGGCCGGCTATCCGTGGCTCGGCGTCATCGGCCGTGAGACCTTCATCGCGCTGCCGGGCATCACGCTCGAGCAGGACCACAAGGAGGACTGCATGGATGTGCTCGACACGCTCGTGCGCGAGATGCGCGACGGCATGTTCACCGGCTCCTACTCCGCTTCGGCCGAGGCCGACGCCCCGCTGTGGTTCTTCTGGACGCTGCAGCAGCTCGAAAAGCAGGTGGGCGCCGATGAAATCTGGAAGCGCTACGGCGAGGTGATGAAGCAGCTGCTCGAAGCCTACCGCCGCGGCATCGACGGCCGCGTACGGCTCCACGACAACGGCCTTATCTGGGCCTGGTCCGACGCGGAGCCCCTCACCTGGATGGACGCGATGGTCAACGGCCGCGCCGTCACCCCGCGCAACGGCTACCAGGTGGAGGTCAACGCACTGTGGTACAATGCCGTATGCTACGCGCTGTCGCTGGCCCGCCGGTTCGGCGACACCCCCTTCGTCCGCGAGTGGGAGGAGCTTCCCGCCCGCACGAAGGTCTCGTTCATCGAGCACTTCATGCTGCCGGAGGGCTATCTGGCCGACTACGTCAACCAGATGGAGTGCAACAAGTTCATCCGTCCGAACATGGTCATCGCCTGCAGTCTGGACTACAAGATGCTCGACGAGGAGCAGCAGCTGAGCGTGCTGCGCGTCGTGCGCCAGCACCTGCTCACCCCGCGCGGCCTGCGCACCCTTTCGCCGCGCAACCCGCTCTACAAGGGCATGCTCGAGGGTACGCCCGACGAGCGCAACCTGGCCGCCATGAACGGCACGGTGTGGGTATGGCCCCTGGCCTTCTACGTCAAGGCCTGCTTCGACATCGACGGCGGCCGCTTCCTGCACGAGGCCGAGGAGATGCTCGCCTCGTTCAACGAGGAGATTCAGAGCTACTGCATCGGCTCCATCAACGAGATGTTCGATGCCGACCCGCCCTACACGCCGCGCGGCGCCGTATCGCAGGCATGGAGCGTTGCAGCCGTGCTGGACATCTACCGCATGATTGAAGCGCACCGCCCCGCGGAGCCCGCACCCAGGACGCGGAGCCGCAAGACGGCCGCCGAACCCAAGGCGGCGAAGAGCCCCGCAACCCGCAAGGCTGCAACGGCAGCCAAGGCCGAAACCGCGGAGACGGTCTCCGGGAAACCGGCCACCAAGTCCACGGCGAAAACGGCGAAAGCCGCTGCGAAGAGACCCGCGGCCCAAGCTACGAAGAAAACAAAAAAAGAATAAGCTATGAGAGTTTTAATGTTCGGATGGGAGTTTCCGCCCCATATCGCCGGAGGTCTCGGAACAGCATGCTACGGCATGACACGCGGTCTTGCGCACAACGGCGTGGACGTCACCTTCGTGGTGCCGCACGCCTACGGTGATGAGGACCAGCGCTTTCTGCACATCGTCAACGCAAGCGACGTGGAGGCCCTCTACGGCTCGACGGCGAGCGGCGAGGACGACATCCTGAGCCGCATGTCGTTCATCCACATCGACTCGAACATGGTCCCCTACATCTCGCCCGAAGAGTACGACGAGTACCACGAGGAGTATGTCAAGAGCGGCAAGAAGGTGTGGGAGAGCACCGACGCCTGGAAGCAGCGCTACACCTTCTCGGGCAAGTACGGCGCCAACCTCATGGAGGAGGTGGCCCGCTACGCCGTGGTTGCGGCGCAGGTGGCCCGCGACCTCGAGGGTCAGTTCGACGTCATCCACGCCCACGACTGGCTGACCTACTACGCCGGCATCGCCGCCAAGCGCGTCTCGGGCAAGCCGCTGGTGGTCCACATGCACGCCACGGAGTTCGACCGCAGCGGCGAGAACATCAACACGCAGGTCTACGCCATCGAGCGCGCCGGCATGATGGCCGCCGACCGGGTGATTGCCGTCTCGAACCTCACGCGCAACATCGTCATCACGCGCTACGGCATCCCGGCCGACAAGGTGGTCACGGTGCACAACGCCGTGCGCTTCGCCGAGAACAACACCGAGGCGCCCGAACGCGGCGTGAAGGACAAGATTGTCACCTTCCTGGGCCGCATCACCTACCAGAAGGGTCCCGACTACTTCGTCGAGGCTGCGGCCAAGGTGCTCAAGCGGGTGCCCGACGTGCGCTTCGTGATGGCAGGCTCGGGCGACATGATGAACCACGTCATCCGCCGCGTGGCACGGCTCGGCATCGCCGACCGCTTCCACTTCACGGGCTTCCTGCGCGGCGAGGATGTCCACAAGATGTTCCAGCTCTCGGACGTCTACATCATGCCTTCGGTCTCGGAGCCCTTCGGCATCTCGCCCCTGGAGGCGATGCGCTCGAACGTCCCGGTCATCATCTCCAAGCAGAGCGGTGTGGCCGAGGTGCTCGACTACGCCATCAAGGTGGACTACTGGGACGTCGACGCCATGGCCGACGCCATCTACGCCCTCATCAAATACCCGGCACTGGCGAACATGTTCGCCTCGAAGGGCCTCGAGGAGGTCACCAACCTCAAGTGGAACGACGCAGCGGCCAAAATCAAGGCCGTCTACGAGGCCGCGATTAACGACAAGAAATAACCAAAAACAACCTCTATGAAAACCGTTTGCTTATACTTCCAGGTGCACCAGCCGTGGCGTCTGAAGAAATACCGCTTCTTCAACATGGGCAAGGACCACAACTATCTGGACGACCTGCTCAACCGCTCCATCATGCAGAAGGTCGCACGGCAGTGCTACCTGCCGATGAACGCCCTGCTGCTGAAGCTCATCAAGGAGAACAAGGGCAAGTTCCGCTGCTCGTTCTCCATCACCGGCACGGCCGTCGAGCAGTTCCGCGCCTTTGCCCCCGAGGTGCTCGACTCGTTCAAGGCGCTGGCCGAGACGGGCTGCGTCGAGTTCCTGGCCGAGACCTATTCGCACTCGCTCGCCTCGTTGGCCTCGAAGGAGGACTTCCGCGAGCAGGTCAAGCTCCACACCGCCATGCTCAAGAAGGAGTTCGGCGTGAAGCCCACCGCCTTCCGCAACACGGAGCTCATCTACTCGGACGACATCGGCGCGATGGTGGCCGAGATGGGCTTCAAGACGATGCTGGCCGAGGGTGCCAAGCACGTGCTGGGCTGGAAGTCGCCCAACTACGTCTATGCCAACGCCATCGACCAGAAGCTGCGCCTGCTGCTGCGCAACTACAAACTCTCGGACGACATCGCCTTCCGCTTCTCGGACCGCAACTGGGACCAGTACCCGCTGACGGTCGACAAGTATGTCGGCTGGCTCACGTCGGAGAATACGCCGGGCGAGGTCATCAACCTCTTCATGGACTACGAAACCTTCGGCGAGCACCAGAGCGCCGATACGGGCATCTTCGAGTTCATGAAGGCGCTGCCCAAGGCCATCATCGAGAAGAAGGGCGAGCTGGAGTTCGCCACCGTGAGCGAGACGGCCAAGAAGTACCAGCCCGTTTCGGTGCTCCACTGCCCGCACGTGATGTCGTGGGCCGACGAGGAGCGTGACGTGACGGCATGGCTGGGCAACGAACTGCAGAACGAGGCCTTCTCGAAGCTCTACGCCCAGAAGGAGAAGGTCAAGGCGCTGAAGAACCCCGATTTCGACTACGTCTGGAGCTTCATGCAGACCTCGGACCACTTCTACTACATGGCGACCAAGTGGCTCTCGGACGGCGACGTTCACTCCTACTTCAACCCCTACGACTCGGCTTACGACGCCTTCATCAACTACATGAACGTCCTCTCGGACTTCATCATCGAGCTGGACAAGGCCGTCGCCGCCAAGGCTGCGCGCAAGCGCGCCTAAGGCGGGTGCCTGAAGCGGAAACCTGAAACAGGGCCTGAGATGGGCCAGACGACAAACAACGGCGGGATGTCCCCCACAGGGGAGGTATCCCGCCGCTGTGTTTTCCGCTGCCCGCAGAAGGGACCGCGGAAAAAGGCCGCGGAAGGGGGCCGCGAAGGGGCTTCGCCGCGGGAAGCGATTCCGGAGGCAGAGAGGAGGCGCGCTGGTAGAAAAATGTTATCTTTGTGGAAAATTCGTTCAAAAAACGACATTCGAACCCTTTTGCCCGATGAAGAGCAACAAACCCATGGAACCGGCCTCCGGCGACTGCACCCGGCACGAAGCGGGCAACCCGGAGACCCAAGCCGCTCCCGCGTCCGAAGCTGCGCCCGAGACCGGGAGCATGGACGGAACCAAGCCCGCCGGCAGGGGCGGAGCCGAGGCCGCAACCGAGGCCGGGAGCGAGGCCAAACCCTCAACAGAACCCGAGGCCAAAACCTCAACAGAACCCGGGACCGCAACCGAAGCCGAAGCAGCCGAAACAGCCGGAGAGGAGGCTGGAACCGAACCTGCAACCGCAACCGAACCCGCAACCGAGGCCGGTACTGCACGGCCGCGGAGCCTGCGCGAACGGCTGCGTGAGCGGCTGCAACGCCGGCGCCGCGCTCTGAGCCGACGGCTCGAATACCGCCGCCTGCGCCGGCTGCGCAAGCTCACCGTACCGGCCTACACCCACTGCAAGAACTGCGGCGAGCGGCTGCAGGGAATGTACTGCCACCGCTGCGGACAGTATGCCCTCGACATCGAGCAACCCTTCTGGAAGTACATCAAACAGTATTTCGAAAACGTCTACCAGTTCGACAGCAAGGTGTGGCAGACGCTTTGGCTGCTCTTCCGCCGCCCGGGCTTCCTGACCACGGAGTTCAACGCCGGAAAAATCAACTCCTACGTCCACCCCTTCCGCCTCTACATGTTCATCTCGGTGGTCTTCTTCACCCTCTTCTTCATGGTGGCGTCGAGCACCGCCGAGCAGCAGCTGCGCCACGAGCGTTACCGCACGAGCCGCCTTCCGAAGGGGGTGGTCGAGGCGCTCCGCACGGGACGGGGCGGGGCCGACACCTGCGTCTACCTCTACGACGGCGCCGGACTGGCCGAGATGCTCGACTTCAACGACCTTAGGAGCGATTCGCTGCTCCGTATCACGCCGCTTGGCTCGCGTCACGGCGTCGCGCGCGTCGAGCTGCCGCGCATGCTCTTCGACTCGTGCCTCCGCGTCACGACGCTCGCCGAGCAGGACCGCATCAACCTCGAAGGGGCCCGCGAGGCGCTCGGAAAGGCGGCCGAAGAGGCGGCCGGGAGTGAATCCGGAGCCGAAAACGGAGACGGGGGTGAAGCGGGTGCCAAGGCCGGAGCCGACGCCGACGTCGTACCCGAGTCCGGAAGCGGAGACGGGGCCGAGAGCGGGCACGGGGCAGGGATTACAGCCGGAGCCGGGACTGCGGCCTCAGCCGGAGGCGTGCCCGGGTCCGAAGCCGGCATAAAGGCCGACGCGGAGGAGGCCGCACTGGACAAGGCGATGGCCTCGATAAAGGGGGTGGATGTCGACGAGGAGGAGCTCGCCGTCATCGGAGCGCTGCTCGCCTTCGACCCCGAGCGGACAACCGTCTACGCCTGGCAGCCGCCCCAAAGCCAGAGCGAACGGCTGGAGCAGATGAGCCAGCAGACGCTGCTCAACAACCTGCTGGCGCAGCTCTCGAAGTGGACGCCCCTCTACATGATGTTCCTGCTGCCGCTCTTCGCGCTGCTGCTCGCCCGGGCCTACCGTCGCTGCCGGATGAACTACATGCAGCACTTCGTCCACGCCATCCACATCAACTGCTTCTTCCTCATTCTGCTCTCGGTGCCGGCCTTCCTGCTGATTTACGCGCTCGCACCCGAGAGCACCCTGTCGTTCCCGAGCGGCGTGGTGAAGGGCTTCTTCGCGCTGGTCTTCCTCTACATGCTCCTCTCGTCACGCCGGGTCTACGGACTGGGATGGTGGCGGACCCTCTTCAAGACGGTGTGGGTCTTCGTGCTCTTCACGCTGCTGGCAGGGCTCATCGCCGCCGGACTGCTGCTCTGGCTGGTCTCCTCCTTCAGCGACGGGTTCTGACCCAGCTCCTTTGACACGGCTACCCGGCGCCTTCCAAAACAGAACAGACCCGGAGCGGAAAACCGCTTCGGGTCTGTTCTTGTCTGCCGCCAAGCCGAAAATGGAGGGCGGGCCAGAAACCGTCGCCAGTGGGGCACCAGGCCGAAAATGGAGACGGGCCAGAAACCGCCGACGGGGCCGACGGACCGTTGAAGGTGGACGGACCGGGAACTGCCGACGGAAGCCGACGGGCCGACGATGGAGTACGGGCCAGAAACCGTCGACGGAAGCCGACGGGCCCAAGATGGGAAAGGGCCTAAAGTCGCCGGGGGCCGCCGCGCGTCACCCCTTGCGCTTGTAGCGCGAGGGCGAGGTGCCGGTATGCTGCTTGAAGTACTTGCCGAAGAAGGACTGCGTCGAGAAGTTGAGCTGGTAGGCTATCTCCTGGATGCTCAGCCCCGAGTACTTGAGCAGCGCCTTCGCCTCGAGAATCACCGACTCGTCAATCCACCGCGCAGCCGTCTTGCCGCTCACCTCCTTGACCACCGACGAGAGGTACTTGGGCGTGATGTTGAGCTGCCGCGCATAGAAGCTCACGTTGCGCTCCCGCTTGTTGTACTGCTGCAGCAGCGCCATGAACTGGTTGAAGAGCACCTCGCACCGCCCCTGCTTCATCGGGTCGGTCTGCTCGCGCAGGTTGATTTCCGTGATGATGTAGAAGGCCGTGGTGAAGAGCGTCCGGATGATTTCATGCCGGTAGCGCTCCTTGTCGCTGCGCAGCATCGTCTTGATGAGCTGGAAGAGCTGGCGTATCTCGTCGACATCCTGCGGCGAGACCTCCAGCACGGGAGCCTTGCCGAAGCGCATGTAGACCGGCAGCGAGGTCGAAAGGTCTATCTGGATTTCGTTGACGAACGACTTGGAGCAGGCCAGGAAGTAGGCCGCCGCATTGGCCGAGCACTTCACCGTGCGGATGATGCTCCCTGGATTGAAGAGCACCACCATGTTGGGCCGCACCTGATAGGTCTGCATGTCGATGGAGACGGTCGCCTCGCCGCTCATCATGATGACGGCCGAGAAGCCGTCGATGGAGGCCGGATAGTTGCTCGTCGTATTGCTTTGGGGGTCGAGCGCCGTGATGACCAAATCGTCCGACAGATAGAATACGTCGCTCATCTCCTTCTTGATGCGTGAAATCGAAACCTTGTGGAGATTCTCACGCCCCGCACCCGGTGCGGTTTTCGTCGTTTTGACACGCTCCGCCATAATAGCTTTTTTAGGGTTGGTACACGTTTCCGTTTCACAACGCGGTCGGTACCCCGTCCCGCAAACCGGGGCGGGCTCTCATCCCTGCTTCCGTATCCTAACCTGTCCCACCGGAGCGCCCCTCGGCCGGCGGGGCCGCCCGCAGCCTCCGGTCGCCCGGATGGATGGCCCCGCACGGCGGAGCCCTCCGCTTTCGTTATCTCGCTTCCGCCGGCCGAGCGGGTCACAACTCCCCTCCGCCGGCTTCATGCTCTTCTCCTTATCCGTCTAACACTTCTCTACCCTAATACTCCCCGCGTACCCGCGTACCCGCGCGCTGCGCTCGACGGGGGCACCTTCATTCACCCGCGGTCCCCGCACGCTCCGCCGCCCCGTCAGGGCTGGCAGAGGACCCGCAGCTCGCCCGGAAGGCACTCGATGTGGAGCGGGAAGTCGGCTCCGGGCTGCCCGTCGACGTCGGTCGGTTCGTTGACCGGCGAGGTTATCTCGATGCAGCGCGCCCGAACCAGCCGCACCTCGCGGGGGTTGCCCCCCAGCAGGTAGCGCCCCATCGAGAGGGTCGACAGCAGCGGGTTGCGCTTCTCGAGCAGCACGCAGTCGAACATGCCGTCCTTGATGGAGGCGCGGCGCGCCAGCGGAAATCCGCCGGCCGTCTCGCCGTTGAAGACCAGCACCATGAGCGAGTTGAAGTCGAACTCCTCGCCGTCGGCCGTCACGCGCAGCGGCACGGCATGCATCGAGCGGAACTCCTTGATGCCCTCGATGAGGTAGGCCAGCTTGCCGATGCGGTGCTTCCGCTCGTCGGGCGTACGCTGCGAGGTGGTCGTGAAGATGCCGAAGCTGAAGACGTTGACGAAGTAGAGCCCGTTGACCCGTCCGCAGTCGACCCGCTCCTCGACGCCCGTGGCTATCTGCCGCGCCGCCTCGAGCGGGTTCTTCGACATGCCGAGCGCCCCCGCGAAGTCGTTGGCCGTACCGGCGGGAATAACCCCCAGCGCCACGTCGAGCCCCTTGCGTTTCATGGCGTTGACGGCGAAGTTAATCGTGCCGTCACCGCCGGCGACCACCACCAGCTCGACCTGTTCGTGCCCGTCGAAGGGGTTGGCGTCGAAATCGATTTGAAGCGGTTCGATGTCGTATCCGTAGGAGGAGAATACCTCGCAGATATCCTCGACCTTGCGGTCAGTGCGTCCCTTGCCGGACTGCGGGTTGTATAGAAAAATCGCTTTCTTCATCGGTAAGTCGCTATTCCATGATGAGTGCGCGCATGGCCGGGGTGACATACTCCTCGTATGCGTCGCCCTGCCCCGCAAGAATGAAGTAGGCCTTCAGCCCGGGCAGCGAGTCGGCCATCCGCAGTGCGTCGTCGGCCCCCAGGGCCATGAACATCGTCCCCAGCGCGTCGGCCTCGGCGCAGGTCGGGGCGGCGACCGTCGCCGAGAGCAGCCGCGAGATGACGCTGCGTCCCGTGCGGGGGTCAATCGTATGGGCCACCTTCCGGCCGTCGTCGGTCCGGTAGAAGCGGCGGTAGTTGCCCGAGGTGGCCAGGCCGCCCGAGCTCATGCAGAGCCGCTTCTGGAGGTAGGCCCCGTCGGACATGTTGCCGTCGAAGGGGGTCTCGATGCCGATGCGCCAGGGGTTGCCCTCGCGGTTGACGCCCCGGCAGCGCACCTCGCCGCCGATGTCGACGATGTAGTTCCGCCCGCCGAGCTGCTCGACCAGCTGCGCCAGCAGGTCGACCGTGTAGCCCTTGGCCACCGAGTTGAAGTCGAGCTGCACGCGCGGGTCGCTCTTGACGAGCCGTCCGTCGACGATGCGCACCTTGTCGCGGCCGACGAAGGCGAGCAGCGAGTCGAGGTTGGGATGGAGCGTGCGTTCGCGCCCGGCGAAGCCCCACGCCTCGACCAGCGGCTTGACCGTCACGTCGTAGCGGCCGCCGCTCAGACGGCCGATACTGTCGGCCAGCGCCAGGTTGAAGGCGATGTGGCGGTCGACCGAGTCGGTGAGGTTGCGGTTCAGGCGGCTCAGCAGCGAGGTCGAATCGAAAATCGACATCGAGGCCTTGGCCTCGGCGTCGAGCCGCATGGCGGCGCGGTAGAGCTCCTGGCGGGCCGAGGGGCCGACGTCGGCCACCACGTGCATCGTCGTTCCGAGCATCGTCCCGTCGACGGTCACGTAGCGCGCCGGGGAGTTGCAGCTCCCCGCAAGGAGCGCAAGGAGCGGAAGCGCGGCCGCCGCCGCGCGCATGAACGGTTTGAGCATAAAGTTCCTCATTCTAATGGCAAAAATAATATTTTCCGGCATATCTCGGCCCTTTTGCCGGAGAAAAGCGTCGGGCGAACAATAATTTTTCATTTTTAGTTCTTAATTCTCAATTATATTCGTACCTTTGTCGGACGCTCTGGCGTTATCCACGGTAAGGGGGATGCGTCGTAGAGTGGAACTAAATAAACTTTTATCAAAATGGCTTATTTAACAGCTGAGAAAAAGCAAGAGCTTTTCGGTCAGTACGGCAAGTCTAACAAGGACACGGGTTCTCCCGAGAGCCAAATCGCCCTGTTTTCGTACCGTATCAGCCACCTTACTGAGCACCTCAAGAACAACAAGCACGACTTCGGCACGCAGCGCGCACTGCTGCGTCTGGTAGGTAAGCGCCGCCAGCTGCTGGAGTACCTCAAGGAGGTGGACATCGAGCGCTACCGCGCCATCGTCAAGACGCTCAACCTCCGCAAGTAGTCGCGAGGAACCGAATGAGGGCAATTCCCCACCGAGGGATTGCCTTCATTTGCTTAGGACAATTCGAACACATTTAGGATATTTTTATGGAAGAAAAGAAGCTGTACAACGCAGTCCGCAAAATCATCACGCTGGCCGACGGTCGCCAGATTGAGATTGAAACGGGCAAACTGGCCAAACAGGCCGACGGCTCCGTCGTGGTGAAGCAGGGAGACACGATGCTCCTGGCCACGGTCGTTGCCGCCAAGGATGCAAAACCCGACACCGACTTCATGCCGCTTCAGGTGGAGTACAAGGAGAAATATGCCGCCGCGGGCCGCTACCCCGGAGGCTTCATGAAGCGCGAAGGCAAGGCCAACGACAGCGAGATTCTCGTTGCACGTCTGATTGACCGCGCCCTGCGCCCGCTCTTCCCCGCGGATTTCCACGCCGAGGTATACGTGACGGTCAACCTCATCTCGGCAGACAAGGATATTCAGCCCGACGCACTGGCGGGTCTGGCCGCTTCGGCCGCCCTCGCCGTATCGGACATCCCCTTCGGCGGCCCCATCTCGGAGGTGCGCGTGGCCCGCATCGGCGGCCAGTACGTCATCAACCCCACCTTCTCGCAGATGCCCGAGGCCGACCTCGACATCATGGTCGGCGGTACGATTGACAACATCCTCATGGTCGAGGGTGAGATGAAGGAGGTCTCCGAGGAGGTGATGCTCGGCGCCATCAAGTTCGCGCACGAGGAGATCAAGAAGCACTGCGCCGTACAGATTGAGCTCTCGAAGGAGCTGGGCAAGGATGTCAAGCGCACCTACTGCCACGAGGTCAACGACGAGGAGCTGCGCCAGACCATCATCCGCGAGCTCTACGACAAGGCCTACGCCATCGCCACCAGCGGCACGATGAAGCACGAGCGCGAGGATGCCTTCAACGCCCTGGAGGCCGAGTTCGCATCGCGCTATACGGAGGAGGAGCTCGTCGAGAAGGCCCCCCTCATCCACAAGTACTTCCACGACGACGTCCAGAAGAAGGCCATGCGCAACATGATTCTCGACGAGGGCAAGCGTCTCGACGGCCGCCGCACGGACGAAATCCGCCCCATCTGGTGCGAGGTGGGCTACCTGCCCGCCGCCCACGGCTCGGCCATCTTCACCCGCGGCGAGACGCAGGCGCTCGCATCGGTGACGCTCGGCACGAAGCTCGACGAGAAGGTCAAGGACGAGGTGCTCGTACAGGGTACCGAGCAGTTCGTGCTCCACTACAACTTCCCGCCCTTCTCGACGGGTGAGGCGAAGGCAGCACGCGGTCTGAGCCGCCGCGAAATCGGCCACGGCCACCTGGCATGGCGCGCCCTGAAGCCGATGGTTCCCGTCGGCGACGAGAACCCCTACGCCGTGCGCGTCGTATCGGACATCCTCGAGTCGAACGGCTCGTCGTCGATGGCTACGGTCTGCGCCGGCACGCTGGCGCTGATGGATGCCGGCGTGAAGCTCAAGAAGCCGGTTTCGGGCATTGCCATGGGTCTGATTTCCGACTCGGCAACGGGCCGCTGGGCCGTGCTGTCGGACATTCTGGGCGATGAGGACCACCTGGGCGACATGGACTTCAAGGTAACGGGTACGCGCGACGGCATCACCGCCACGCAGATGGATATCAAGGTCGACGGCCTCTCGTACGAGGTGCTGGCCAAGGCGCTCGAGCAGGCCCGCGTAGGCCGCATGTACATCCTCGACAAGCTGACGGAGTGCATCGCCGAGCCGCGCGCCGAGTACCGTCCCTTCGTACCGCGCATCGTCCAGATTACCATCCCGCAGGATATGATTGGTGCCGTTATCGGCCCCGGCGGCAAGGTCATCCAGGACATCCAGAAGACCACCGGCACGACCATCACCATCACCGAGGTCGAGAACAAGGGCATTGTCGACATCTTCGGCCAGGACAAGGCCGCGCTCGACGGCGCTCTCTCCCGCATCAAGGCCATCGTGGCCGTTCCGGAGGTGGGCGAGACCTACCACGGCAAGATTCGCTCGATTGTCGCCTTCGGCGCCTTCGTCGAGATTATGCCGGGCAAGGATGCGCTGCTCCACATCTCGGAAATCGACTACAAGCGCTTCGAGACGATGGAGGAGACGGGCCTGAAGGAGGGCGACGAAATCGACGTGAAGCTCATCGGCGTCGATCCCAAGACGGGCAAGCTGAAGCTCTCGCGCAAGGCGCTGCTTCCCAAGCCCGAGGGCTGGGTCGAGCGTGAACGCCGCCCGCGCGAGGAGCGCGGCGAGCGCCGCGGCCACCGCGAGCGCCGTCCCGAGGAGAAGTAAGATTGAGCCCCGACCCCCGCAGAACACTCTGCGGGGCCTCTCCGGAGGCCCGGCAGGGCGTAGCGGCATTCGGTGAAAATTTCTTCGAAATGTTGCACATTTAGCGGGAGTTTTCTATATTTGCGTTGTTCCCGGACGAAGAAGAGCCAAACGGTTCATCCTCCGGCCGGAAACGACCGGCAAGCAAGGACGAAAAAACATTAAACATTAATCTTTAGTTCGCTATGAAAAATCTTTTTAAGTTGAGCGTTGTGCTCGTAGCCGCCTCGCTGGCGTTCTCGAGCTGTAACTGCTTCAAGAAGATGGCCAAGCATCAGGACGAGGTCAACGTGACCTGCGCACCCGAGATTCTGGCCCTCAACAACGGCGTCGTTGCCGCCGACGTCACGGTTACTTTCCCCGTAGAGTACTTCAACGCCAAAGCCGTGCTGAAGGTAACGCCCGTACTCGTATTCGAGGGCGGCGAGGTTGCCGGTACGACCAAATACTTCCAGGGTTCGAAGGTTGACGACAACTACACGGTCGTTGACAAGAACAACGGCGGCAACTACACGCTGCACGTGGAGTTCCCCTACGACGCACGCATGGCCCAGAGCATGCTCCAGCTGCGTGCCGAGATTAAGTGCCCGAAGGGCAAGTGCAAGGAGTTCACGCTCGTGAACCTGAACAACGGCGCGCTGCCCACCAAGGAGCAGGCTGCCGTGCTGGCCGGTGACGACGAGGCTGCCAAGGCCGCTCTTGCCAAGGAGTTCGGTCTGACGGTTGCCTA
>OJNZ01000851.1_pt1 | contig 19556 bp, 15 predicted proteins | sample 1598001 | NCBI WGS metagenome assembly OJNZ01 (sample SAMN01915225, study PRJEB22387) | human gut metagenome | isolation source: stool | host: Homo sapiens | place: USA | reverse complement strand
CGGGGAGCTGTCGAACGAAGTGAGACTGAGGGGTTGTACAAAGACGAAGCCTTACCCCACCGGCTGATACTTTTCCAATATTGTATGCAGCCCCAGCTCCCGGGCCTTGCCCAATAAGTACCGGTAGCGGGCCAGAAGGGCCTGCCGCTCATAGATGTGCTGTTCGATGAGGTCGGTGTCCACCTCAAGGTCGAACATCATCTCGTTCCGGTGCAGGCAGAACAGGCACTCTTTCAGCTCCTCCTCCAGCTCCGGGTGGTAGCGCTCGTGTTCGGTATCCCGCGGGATGCGGGGCGAAAGCAGGGTCTTTTCCTTTTGCGTGGTCTGGGTCATAGCAGTTCCTCCTCTTTGTGCGTCTTTGCTTCTTCTGATTTCCAGTATATGCAAAGAGCATGAGAAGGATGACGGAATCAAGCAGCCCGCAAGAACTCCTGCGAAAGTGCGTCTTTTTTCCGATTTCTGCAAAAAATTTCAAAAAAGTGCTTGACAAAGCGGCGCTTTTTCCGTATAATAGCACACGTTGAGCGGCTCACCCCGCAAGACAGACCCAAGCTGATGGGGATTTGCATAGTGGTAGTGCGGTAGACTCTGACTCTACTTGTGGGAGTTCGATTCTCTCATCCCCAACCAAAAAGACATCCGAACACTCCGGATGTCTTTTTTTGTCGTATCCGGGTTATGGAGTGCACTCCGCCCTTGCACACGAGAGGAGTATTGGACATGGAAAACATCAAGAAAAACTTCGGTTTTGGCTGTATGCGCCTGCCCTTGAAGGATGGTGAGATCGATCTGGCTGAGACCAGCCGGATGGTCGATTATTTTCTGGAGCAGGGCTTCAACTACTTCGACACGGCCCACGGCTACCTTCAGGGCCGGAGCGAAACGGCGCTGAAGACCTGCCTGACCAGCCGCCACCCCCGCGACAGCTACATCCTGACCGACAAGCTGACCGGCAGTTTCTTCAAAACTGAGGCTGACATCCGTCCCTTTTTCCAGAGCCAGCTGGAAGCCTGCGGTGTGGACTATTTTGATTTCTACCTGATGCACGCCCAGAGTGCAATGTTTTACCAGCATTTCAAAAAATGCCGGGCCTATGAGACCGCTTTTGCGCTGAAGGCCGAGGGCAAAATCAAGCATGTGGGCATCTCCTTCCACGATCATGCCGAGGTACTGGAGCAGATTCTGACCGACTACCCGGAGATCGAGGTGGTGCAGATCCAGTTCAACTATGTGGACTACGACGACCCCGCCGTGCAGAGCCGCAAGTGCTATGAAGTCTGCCGCAGGCACGGCAAGCCCGTGCTGGTCATGGAGCCTGTGAAGGGCGGCAACCTGGTCAACCTGCCCGAAGAGGCCCGGAAGGTGCTGGACGAGCTGCACGGCGGCAGCCCAGCCAGCTACGCCATCCGCTTTGCGGCGGGCTTCCCCGGCATGATGATGGTGCTCTCCGGCATGAGCAGCATGGAGCAGATGAAGGATAACCTCAGCTACATGAAGGACTTCCAGCCCCTGAACGAGACCGAGCTGGAAGCCGTGAAGAAGGTGCAGTCGATCTTCCGCGGCATGAACCTGATCCCCTGCACCGCCTGCCGCTACTGCACTGACAGCTGCCCCAGGCAGATCGCCATCCCCGACCTGTTCGCCGTGATGAACACCAAGCAGATCTATCACGACTGGAACGCCGACTTTTACTATAATAATGTCTATACCGGCGCAGGCCGCCGGGCATCTGACTGCATCCAGTGCGGCAGGTGCGAAAAGGCCTGCCCTCAGCACCTGCCCATCCGCAGACTGCTGACTGAGATCGCCGCGGAATTTGAAAAGCAGTAAATAAAAAGAGCGATACAGCAAACGCTGTATCGCTCTTTTTTCGTTAACGGTAATTAGTAATTCAGACCGAAGCCGCTGCGGTAGTAGTTGCCGTCGGCATCGCAGTAGGCATAGCTGCCGCCCTTGACGTTGGCGAGGATGGCGGGATCGATGTACTGATCCTTATCGTAGCCGGGCACGTCGTTGGGAGAAGCGCAGATCTCGCGCACCACACCGTCGATCTCCTGCTCGGTGATGGCAATGACGGCGGGGTCAGAGACCATGGTCAGGCTCAGCTTGCCGGTGGGGGCAAAGTCACCGCTGATGACATCGACCTGAGCGTTCAGGGCGTTGTTCAGGGCAACGGCGCTGACGGTGTACTGGATGGTCAGTGCATCGCAGTAGGGCTCCAGCTTGTCCAGCAGCCAGGGGTTGCAGACCACGCAGGTGCCAACCACCTTGCCGCCGCGGGCATGGATGGCATCGGCCAGTTCCTTGATCTTCTCCACGTCCTTCAGGGTGACAACGGTGACCTTGTTGCCGGTCTTTTTCTGGCTCTTGTTGCGCTCGCGCTCGTCGGTGACGATCTCGCCCATCTCGATGACGGGCATTGCGTACTGGTTGAACACCAGACCATTGCTGATGGGCCAGACGTGCAGGTAGAGCACATCGGCTTCCTCCGGGGTGGCCACCACGGTATAGCCCTTCTTCTCAAAGGCCTCCGTCAGGGTCTTGCGCAGAGCGGCATCCTCGTCCGTGTTGCCCAGACCGGCACCCATAGCCTGTGCCATCTGTGCAAAGCCGGAGTCCACACCCTTGAAGGTGACGATGCAGACCTTCTGGCTCTTGGCCAGAGGCAGGAGCTTCTCGTGGTTCTTGACCAGAACAACGGCCTTCTGGTTGGCCTCGTAAGCCTTCTTCTTGGCACCATCGAAGTTATCCACGCGGGCCTGATCGGCCTTGTCGGGGTCGAGGTAGGGGTTATCCACCCGCTTGGTGCGGAACAGGCTCAGCAGACGGTTGTAGCTGGCGCGGTCCAGATCTGCCTTGGGCAGCAGACCGTCCTCCACAGCCTTGACGATGTTCTCGGGGTCGGTGTTGCCGCCGATGACATCGGTACCGGCAGAGATGGCCTTGGCGTAGCGCTCAGGCTCGGTGAGGTTCTCCACGCCGTAGATCTGAACGGTGGTGATGCCGGAGTCGGAGTTGACATAACCGTCAAAGCCCATCTTGTTCCGGGCCAGATCGGTGATCAGCTCCTTGCTGTAAGCGCTGGGCACTTCCTCGGTGCTGGTCACCTCGCCCCGGTAGGTCTGGGGCACGGCACGGCCATCGGTGGCAATACGGGAGTAGTCCGGCATGATGGAAGAGACCTTGTGGTCAAAGGCGCGCTGGAACGGGGGCAGATGATACTTTTCCATCGAGCCGGGGGTGCGGTAGATGCGCCACTGGCCGATGGGCACATGGGGCTCAAAGCCATTCTCAGAGGGGGCATCGCCGGGGAAGTGCTTGATGGTCAGAACAACAGAACCCTCGTTCAGGCCGTTGTCGCCATCCTGATAGCCCTTGACCAGAGCCTCGGCAATATCGCTGGTGACATCGGGACGCTCGCCGTAAGTACCGGAGGTACGGGGCCAGCGGGGGTCAGAGGTCACATCGACCTGAGGGCCGTACATGATGTTCAGGCCCTCGGCCTTCATCATCTTGCGGTCGGTCTGGGCCATCTCATAGACCATGTCGGTGTTGCCGTCGCCAATGACCGCCGCACCGATGCCCAGAGAGTCCGGGTAACCGATGTTGATGGGGTTGGTATGGAGAGAGTACGGAATGGCCACGCCGCCCTTGCAGGCCTCGTATTCCAGCATCTGGGTGCCGGCGTTGTGGTACAGGGCCACCATGCCGGCCTCGCAGCGCATGTCACCGCGGTAAACACCGGCGGCAATGTGCTTTTCCAGAACGTGGCTGTCATCAATGCTGACGGTCATGCCGGGCAGAGGGCCGGGCATGGGCTTTTCACCGGGGTTGTGGTGCTTGTAGATTTTGCCCAGCTCCAGCTTGCCTTCGGCGTTGGTGGCCTCGGCACGGGTGGGCACCACAGGGCTGTTGAACAGGGTGTTCAGCACAAGGCCTGCCTGCTGATCCAGCCGCAGGTGCTTGACCATATCCTCAGCGCGCTGCTCAGGGCTCAGCCGCCAATCCTTGTAGGGGGCCAGCTCGCCGCTGTTGTCCAGATCCTTAAAGTACAGGCCGTCCTTGACGATCACGCCGCAGGTGGTCACACCGATGTCGGGGCCGTTGACGTTGTGGAAGATGACCGGCTCAAGATACTGGTCAATGATCTGCTCGCCCTCTTCCAGAGCGTAGGGTGCAGGGATCACGCCGTCCTTGGCCTCTGCCCACTGGTCGGCGCTGGTATACCGTGTCTGCATAATGTTTCTCCTTTGTTTCTGTGTCTGCCACAGCACAGCTGATATATTACTTGCCTGTTTATTATACTTCCAGCGCAGATCGTTCGCAAGCAAACAAATAAAAAAAGTCACAAACTTTGGCGTAGTATACAAGGATGCTCTGCCGGATTTGTGCAACTTTCCCCTATCCTGATCTACAAACCGGGTTTGTTTCCTGCTGACAATGCTGCTTAAAAATAACCCTCTCCGTCAATGCCTGCGGCGTTGACGGAGAGGGTCGTATCCTTAATTGATCAGATCATCTGGATGCGGCCTGCGCCGTACGGATCCTCGTAGTTGATCAGGTAGCCGGGGTAATCGGCCAGCGGGCTGTTGGCGCTTGCCAGATGCGGCAGACCGTTGGCATCCACGCCGCCGAACATGGCTGCGTAGCTGGACATGACAAGGTAGTCCTCAGAGACATAGTCTTTGATGAGGGTCGCGCCATCGAACATGGCAAAGCCATCGCCCAGATTGCGCAGGGTGTAGTTCATGCCGGCCAGAGCGTAGGTGGCGTTCGGGTCAAGGGGCTGATAAGTACCGGTGGTCTTGTCGTAGATCTCCACATTGCTGACACGCGGGGTGGCGGCGCTGCCGGTCCAGACATTCTTGTCGTTGGTCTGAACGGTGTTGGGGGTCCCAGTGTGGATCGTGTACCTGGCACCTGCCACCTGCAGGAAGCCGCCGTTCTCCTTGCCCTCAGCACCGGCAAAGCGGGCACCAAACTCCAGAGCGTCCTGGATCTGCTGGCCGGTCACGGACATCAGGCAGGCCACGTTGCCAAAGGGGCTGACGGTCTTGCAGGTCTTGAAGCTCCAGGGGCCAGCCTCCACATCGGTGCGGATGCCGCCGCCGTTCATAATGGCCACATCACAGTGGAGCTCCTCGATCTCGTTGAAGTAGGTGTAGATGCCGTCGGCCACGAAGTCGCCCAGGTTGGTCTCGCCGGAGCGGATGCGGCGCTTGCCGGTGGCGGGATCGTTGATGTAGAATTTGGTATCGCCCACTGCGATCTCCTCGCCCAGCATATCGTCCACTGCGCTGATCCAGTTGGAGGCAGTGGCGGCCACGGCAGCATCCAGACCCTCGTAGGTGTCGATGAGCTCAGTGGTGATGGTGCCGTCCGCGCCCACAGTCATCTTGCCGATGTTCTTGAAGTAAGAACCGGTCTGGGTCAGGGTGACTGCCTTGCCGGAAGCATCGGTGACCTGCTTGTTGGCCATCACGGTGTGGGAGTGGCCGTCGATGAAGGCGGTGAAGCCGTGGGTGTGTGCAATGACTTCCTCACTGGTCCAGGGAGAGGAGGAGGGGTCAACGCCCAGATGGCCCAGACCGATGATGGTGTCAGCGCCCCAGAACTCAGCCTTGTCGATGGCTTCCTGAACGGCATCGTAGAGCTTCTGGCCGTCCTCGCCGCCCAGAATGTCGTAGATGTACTTGGTCTGTGCATCGTTCATAAAGTAGGCCGGGGTGGACTTGGTGAAGGTCTCGGGGGTGGTCACGCCCACAAAGGCGATCTTGCGGCCGCCCACAAAGAAGAACTTGACGCTGGGCAGAACGTTGAAGCCAGTGCGCAGATCGACCCAGTTGCAGGAGACATAGGGGAAGTCGGCTTCCCGGAGCACAGCCTTGGCGCGGGCCATGCCGTAGTCGAACTCATGGTTGCCGGGGGTGGCCAGATCGTAACCGGCCTCGTTCATCAGCTCGATGATGGTAGCGCCGTCATCCATGGAGCCGTAAGCGGTGCCCTGGATATGGTCACCTGCATCCACCAGCAGCACATCCCGGCCGGTGTCCTCGATGCTCTTTTTCAGGGCAGCAATGGCGGCATAGGTGGGCTTGGGGGACTTGTTGTCGATATAGGTGTGGACATCGTTGGTGTAGAGGATGGTCACATCCGCTTTGTCACCAAAGAAGCAATTGGTCTCCTCCGCAAAGGCGGCGGGTGCACCGACAGAAACTGCGGTCAGTGCCGTGGCAGCACCGGCAGCCTTGATAAAGCTGCGGCGGGTAATGAACTGTTTCACAGGGAAAGACCTCCTTTGATTCAATACGCTCTTTCAGCCCTCTCCTTCCATGCTGTGCAGCGTTATTTTCCCTTTTGGGGAGCGGACGTGCTTCTGCAGAACAGAAAGGGTACATTGTTACCTAAATCTTAACATAGAACCCCAGTTTCCGCAAGGGATTTTTGTAAAATTCGTGTCAAGGAATCCCACAATAGTCATACTGTTTTGGTAAAACGTTTGAAAATTCCGAGAAAAAGGGCAAAGCCCCGCATCCCATGGAAAGGGTGCAGGGCTTTGCCGCATTCAGAAAAGAGGGTCAGAGGATCGGGGGACGATTCTCAGACAGCATCAGATGGCATGGTATTCCTTGAGGAACTTCTCAAGGTCGGTGCCCTCGATCTTCTTGAGCACTTCCTTGAGGGCCACCCGCTGGATGAAGGGCAGATCCATATCAGTGATCTTCTTGCCGTCACGCAGTTTGACCGTTGCATCGATCAGGCTGCGGACATCATAGGTGCTGCCCCAGACCTCGGGCACGCCGCGGTCGATGTTGAGCAGGGTGTAAACCGCTTCCATACCGGTGCGCATGGAGTACTCGGTGGTGAAGATGGTGTCACGGCCGGTCTCGGCAAACTGGCCCAGGAAGGCGAAGTTGACAGCGCCCTGGGGCACGATATCGGGGCGGTCGCCGAAGGCACGGGGCATGAAGAAGGCATCGATATAGGGCATCATCACAGGCACGGTGTTGGCGCTGTGCTCAGCCAGCTCGGCAATGTCCTCCTCAGGCACGCCGATGTGATACAGCCACTCCATGCAGATCTCGCGGCCGGTGCAGTCGCGCATGGGCTTCTTGACGTAATCGCCGGGCTTGTCGCTGAACAGGCCGTAGACCCAGACGCAGAGCTGGTTCTTGGGCTGGTCACGGAACTGCTGCTGGCGGTTCAGGGTCCAGCTGAGCAGCCAGCTGGAATCCTTGACCGTGACGATGCCGCCGGTGACGGTGTGGCCGCTGAAGGGGTCACGCTTGCAGATCTTCTTGATATACTGTGGGATCTTGTCGTCCAGGGTGGTGATGGTGGCGCTTTCCCAGTTGGACAGCTCCGGCTGAGAGCAGAACTTTTCGGGATGGCCGAAGGAGGGGTCCTGTGCGGCGATCTTCTTCCACAGATCCCAGCCGTTGCCCGGCTTGATGGTGGGATCAAAGCCCGCGGCCTTGTCCTGAGAGCCGATGGTGCAGCTCTCCACGCAGCCGCCGTTGGTGATGAAGAGCAGGTCGTTCTCGGTGAGGTCGATGGTCCTGCTCTCCCCCTTGTGGTCCACGGTCACGCTGCTGGCCTGCTTTTTGCCGCCCTCGATCCGGAACTGGACATCGGTGACCTTGGTCTCGTACTGGAAGTCCACGCCGTGATCCTTCAGGTAGGTGACCATGGGCAGGATGATGGATTCATACTGGTTGTAGCGGGTAAAGCGCAGGGCGGTGAAATCGGGCAGACCGCCGATGTGGTGGATATAGCGCTTGAGGTAGAGCTTCATTTCCAGCGCGCTGTGCCAGTTCTCAAAGGCGAACATGGTGCGCCAGTACATCCAGAAGTTGGAGGAGAACACCTCATCGTCAAAGATATCGGTGATCTTTTTGTCCTGCAGCTGCTCGTCCGGGGTGAAGAAGAGCTTCATGATCTCCATGGCACCCTGATCGGAGATGGCGAATTTACCATCGGTGTGGGCATCCTGGCCGCGGTTGACGGTGGCACGGCAGAGGGACTTGTTGGGGTCCTCCTTGTTCAGCCAGTAATACTCGTCCAGCACGCTGGCTCCCTCGGTCTCCAGCGAGGGGATGGAGCGGAGCAGGTCCCACATGACCTCGAAATGGTTGTCCATCTCACGGCCGCCGCGCATGACATAGCCGATATCGTACTTGTAGCCGTCGCAGGCACCGCCGGGCAGCGGGTCCTTCTCAAACACATGGATGTGGTCGCCCTGCATCTGGCCGTCACGGACCAGGTAGCAGGCGGCAGTCAGGGCCGCCAGACCGGAGCCGATGAGGTAAGCAGATTTGTTGTCAACGCCCTCAGGCTTTTTGGGGTGTGCAAATGCTTCGTAGTTGCCACTGGAATAATACATACTGGGAACCTCCTGTAAATCGTATTGGGAAGACCGCGTTCATGGTTCTGTGTCGTCTTCCCTTTCGTTGTGCCTAGTATACCCCAGCGGTTTTTTCAGAACAACAAACAAATCCTGAACAGTGTATAAAATTTATACAAAACACAACCATTGTCGGAAATATGGCGAAACTGTGTATAACCCCCCAGTCACCTGCGGTGACAGCCCCCGCTAATAGGGGGGCCTTTGGCATTGCATAAAGCTTTGCAAGTCCCCCTTTCCGCACAGACTGCACCATTATGCCAAGGGCTCCCCTACTAGGGGAGCTGGCGCAAAGCGCCTGAGGGGTTTAGTCCAACAAAAAAAGCGCTCACCCTCCAGGGAAGGTGAACGCTTGCGTTTCTTTATCAGTTATTTTGTTTCGGGTGCCACCTCAAAATCGACCTTGCCAAGGTTGATATCGGCGCGGACGATGGTGATCATCATGCTGTCGCCCAGGCTCCAGGTCTTGCCGGAGGCGGGATCAGAAAGGCGGATCCCTTCGGTGAGGGTGGTGCCGGTGGCGGTCAGGCTGGAAGCAGGCACAAAGCCCTCCACGCCGTTTTCCAGCTCCACGAAGATGCCGCGCTGGGTCACGCCGGAGATGATGCCCTCGTAGCACTCACCCAGATGGCGGCGGGCGTACTCGGCCTTGTAGTAATCCTCGGCCTTGCGCTCGATCTGAACGGCCAGCACTTCCCGCTCACTGGACTGCTTGGAGGCCTTCTCCGCGAAATCGGTGTAGCGGACGATCATGGTCTCCTTGTCGGTGCCGCTGAGCAGGTCGGTCATCATGCGGTGGATGGCCAGATCCGGGTAGCGGCGGATGGGGCTGGTGAAGTGGGCGTAATCCTTGAGCACCAGACCATAGTGGCCCTTGGGCTTTTCCTCATAGCAGGCCTTGGACATGCAGCGGAGCATTCCGGTGTTGACGATCTGCTCAAACGGGGTGCCGCGCACACCTTCCAGAATGGCGCTCAGCTCCTTGGGGGTGGGCACCTCCTTGGCAAAGTGGTCGTTGATGCCGCAGGCCTGCAGCAGGCTGTGCAGGCGCTCCAGCTTCTCGCCGTTGGGCTCCTCGTGGACACGGTAGACAAAGGGGATCTGCTTGACCCGGGCAAAGTGGGCGGCGCACTGGTTGGCCAGCAGCATGAACTCCTCGATCATGGCCTCGCTCTCGCCGGAGATGCGCTTTTTCACATCGATGCAGTGGCCGTTCTCATCCAGGATGAGCTTGACTTCCCCGCTCTCGAAATCGATGCAGCCGCGCTCCTTGCGCAGGCGGGCGCGGTGGGCGTACAGCTCCTTCATGGCGGGCAGCTGATCCAGCACCTCGGCGTACTTGGCCTGCGTCTCGGCATCGGCAGTGCCGGCCAGCAGGGCGTTGATCTCAGAATACACGCCCTTGACCCGGCTGCAGATGATGGATTTGACGAACTTGTAGTCGGTCAGATTGCCGTCCTGATCCAGACGCATCAGGCAGGAGAATGCCAGGCGCAGTTCCTTCTCGTTCAGGGAGCAGATGCCGTTGGAAAGGCTCTTGGGCAGCATGGGCACGACCTGATCCGCATAGTAGACCGAAGTGGCGCGGTTGAAGGCCTCCTCGTTCAGCTCACTGCCGGGCTTGACGTAGTGGGAGACATCGGCGATGTGAACGCCCAGCTCATAGCCGCCACCGGGGAGCCGGGTCAGGCTGACGGCATCGTCGATATCCTTGGTCTCGGCGCTGTCGATGGTGAAGATGGGCAGAGCGCGCAGATCCATGCGGCCCTTGCAGTCCTCCTCAGACACGGTCATGTCCTCGAACTTCTTGGCCTCGTCCCGCACCTTCTCGGGGAAACGGGTGTGGATGTCCTTGGCATAGAGCAGGGCCTTGGCGCAGCGCTTGGCCTCCTCGCAGCTGCCAAAGCGCATGGAAACCCCCACGCGGTGATCCTCCTGCCGGGTCCCGCGCTGCAGGATCTCCACAGCCACCTTGTCGCCGTCCTTCGCGCCGCCCTCGCAGTCGCGCTGGATGGTCATGGAGATGGCCGGGCAGTCATCGGGCACGAACTTCAGGCGGCCCTCGATGCGGCGGACAGTGCCCACCATGTCGTTCTTCTGCTCGAGCACGGCAAGGATCTCGCCCTCATCGCTGCCCTCCACCCGGGGGTGGGCAAACTTCTCTACCAGAACGGAATCGCCGGGCATGGCACCGCGGGTGAAGCGGCCCGGGATGAAGATATCGCCGGATTCATCCTCCAGCATCACAAAGGCAAAGTTCTTGCCCAGCTTGACCACCTTGCAGGGCAGGGCCTTTTCGGCACGGCCGGAGCGGGCAGTGAAGAACACGCCGGACTTCTGGCAGACCACAGCGTCGTGCACCAGCTCGTCCAGAGCCTCCATCACCTTGCGGTCAGCGGTACGGTCGCCGCCGAACTTTGCCTTGAGGTCCTTGACCATGCAGGGCTGGTTCTGGATGGCATGTTCAATTTTATCGCGTAATGACATATTTTTCTCCTTAACACTTTTCCGGCATTCTCCAATGGAACCCGGACAACTTCTTTCCCACGAGAGGCTTAGACAGAAAAACAGCCCCGCCTTACACGGGGCTGTACACGGGTGCTCAGGCCAGACGGCTGGCGAACACACAGGCCAGGATAGCCACCACAAAGAACACGATGCCTGCAATGCGGGTCACCTTGGCCAGCATCTGATCCGCAGGGGTCAGGCGTGCATTGTTGGCACCGCCCACACCACCGTTGATGGCACCGGCCAGACCCTGACCGTGGGTGTGCTGCATCAGGGTGAGGAGGATGATGACGGCCGAGACGACCAGCAGGATGGCACCGCCGACGATTTCAATGACAGACATGGATGGAACGCTCCTTTTATCTTTAGTTTCATAGAGACTGCATACAAATACAAGTGTATGATAGCACAAAAACCCGGGAAATGCAAGAAAAACCGTGGGCTACGGGGCCAGAATTTCCAGCCCTGCCGCCACCCGGGCAAAGATGGCCGCGCTGGAAAAGGCAGGCTCGGCCTGCGTGTCCTGCAGCACCACGATGGTATAGCGGGGCTGCTCTGCCGGGACAAAGCCCGCAAACCAGTAATTTTTCAGCTCTGTGCCGCCGGAAAACTGGCCGGTCTGGGCCGTGCCGGTCTTGCCTGCCGCGGTCTGGCCGGGCAGGGCGGCCTCATGGCCGGTGCCCCCGGCCACCACACCCGCCAACAGGGCCTGCAGGGCGGCGGCGGTGCGCTTTGTGAGCACCCGCCTGCTCCGGACATGAGAAAGCGCCGTGAGGGGTGTGCCGGTGGTCTCGTCCAGAGTGGTCTCCAGCAGCAGCGGGGTGCGGCAGATCCCCCCGCAGGCAATGGTGTTCATCATGGCGGCGACCTGCAGGGGAGATGCCAGCAGCTCCCCCTGTCCGAAGCAGAAATTGGCGTAGGCCCCGCTGGACGCAAGAGCCTCCCGCTCCGGCAGGACCCCCGCCGCCGTGTGCAGGGCATCGGTGAGCGGGATCGCCTGCCCGAAGCCCAGCCGCTCTGCCATGGCGCGGACAGCATCGGCCCCCAGCGCCTGCCCCAGCCGGATGAAGTAGCCGTTGCAGCTCTTTTCCAGCGCGCCGGCCAGATCCACCTCGCCATGGGGAATGCCGCCCGCACAGCGGAAGATCCGGCCATCCACCGCGCACCAGCCGGGGCAGGTGTAGACAAAGCCGCTCTCCCCTGCCTCCAGCGCCGCTGCCGCCACCACCGGCTTGAACACCGAACCCACGGCATAGCACTGGAACGCCCGCTCCAACAGGGGGCTGTCCGGGGCGTTCAGGCTGGCCGAAATGTTTTCCGGATCATAGCCGGGGCGGCTGACGCAGGCCCGCACCTTGGCGTTGGCGGTGTCCAGCACCAGGATGCAGCCGCTCTGCATCGTCTCGTTGGCCACAGCCTCGGCGGTCTGCTGGATCTCCCGGGAAAGGGTCAGCTGCACCCCCACGGCCCCGCTGTCGGCGGGGGTGAGGACGGGCTCGGCCCGCAGCTTTCCCTGGGCGTTGACGGTGCAGAGCAGGGTATCCCCCGCCCCGCTTCCGGTGAGCAGTTCGTCAAAGGCGGCTTCCAGACCGGCAGCACCATGGCACTCGCCATCAAGATACCCCAGCAGCTGCACTGCCAGCGGGGCGGCAGAGCTTCGCCGCGCCGCTGGCCAGCAGGAAATGCCCAGCGCGGAAACATCCCGGTCCACCTCCAGCAAGAACGGGGACGCGGCGTTCCGCTTCTGGTAGAGCGCCGCCTGCCCGGCGGCATCGGTGTAGGCGAACAGGCGGGCATAGCTGCCCTCCCCGGGCACGCAGAGGGCCATCCAGCGGGTGGTCTGCCCCGTGAGGAGCTGGCCCCTGTGATCATAAAAATTGCCCCGCCGGGCGGGCAGATGGAGGGTGACCACGCTCTGCGCCGCCGCCCGGGCCCCGTAGTCCGTGTCGGAGCAGAGCCAGTACAGGCGGCAGACCACCGCAGCAAAGCAGAACAGCAAGGCCCCATACAGGGCCAGCACCCGTTTGCCGGACATGAAAACGCCCCCTCTCCCGCTTAGGATGGGCAGGAAAGGGGGCGTTGATGCGTTCAGGAGCAGATTTTTCGGACGAGCTCAGCGGCGCGGGCGGCATCCTCGGCCGTGGCGGTGCCGTTGTAGCGGGCTTTGAGGTAGATCTGGCGCAGCTCGGCCTCGGCGGCAAAGTCCATACCGAAAGCGCGGCCGGTCAGGTCAAGGCTGGTATCGCCCCGCAGGATGGTCACGCCGTGGCGCTGGCAGTGGTCCAGGTAGATGGCATACTCCCGCCGCACCTTGTCCACCGGGCTGAGGAAGAGCCCGGGCCAGCGGCGGGCACGCTTGTGGGTGCTACGCCGCACAGTGGTGTCCGTGCAGGCAGTGTCCGTGTGCCGGAACTTCTGGCGCAGGAAATGCCGCACCACCAGCACCGCACAGAGGACCGCCAGCAGGATACCGAGCACGGTCAGCATCGACATCCCGTTGATGAGCGGTTCTGCGTCCTCGGCGGCCTTTTGGGCGTTGGCAATGACCTCATCGGTAGAAACGATCTCGGTGCGCTCCAACGGTTTGGGCGGAAAGAGGGTGAAGAGCCAGTGGATGAACTGCAGGATGCCGTGGAACAGCCAAGTCACACCCTGCACCACAATGTTGTTCAAAAACAGCTGCAGCACCGGCACGATCCCGCCAAAGTAAACGGCAGACGCAGCCGCCTTTGCACCGGCAACCACAACACTGCGGCTGAGCAGGAACGGCCCTGCACACACCGCCGCCAGCACGCCGCCGGAAAGCAGCAGATAGCCCGGCCGGGTGGAGATCTCCGGGTCCTGCCGGGTGGTGCGGTTGAACCCCACCAGAAGCACCGCTGCCGCCGTCGCAAAGGGCAGGGCCGCCGAAAGCACCGCGTTGGCGTTCCACAGCAGCATTGCCACTGCAAAGAAGGGCCATACCCGGCAGAGCCAGCGCAGGCGCTCGGCCTGCCGCATCGGCGAAAGGGCAAAATCGCCGGTGTAGGCCAGCAGCACCGGGTAGACTGCCGCCGGGAAGTAGCAGAGCTTGTCCGCCCCTGTAGGCAGGAAGAGCAGCGCCGCCGCGCTCAGGGCCGCAAGAGTGGTGCGGAGGGGGCGGCTGCCCTCAAAGCAGGAGGCCAGACCAAAGCAGAGGGCAGGCCAGACCAGCACCAGCGGCATGGGTGCCCCGCCGAAGCTGGCAGCAAAAAAGCCCGCAAAGGCATAGTAAAAGCTCAGATCACCTGCCAGGCGCAGGGTATGTAAGAACATCATGCGCCCGCCTCCCCTGTCTGGACCATCTCTACGGCCATTTCCGGAGTGAGCACCAGCAGCGGAATGCCAGGCAGGGGCTGCACGGCAGCACGCACAGCTTCTTCCGGCTCCGTTGTCACCACGATGCAGCCGACCTGCTCCTGCGGGTGGTAGTATTCGGCGCAGAACCGCGCGCAGGAAAGGGAGGTCTGCCCGGTGGCGCGGCCCAGAATTTCCAACACCTTGCGGTAGTGTTCGGGGCCGTAGCCCTGCGGGGTTTCCAGCGGTTTTCTCCACTCCTCACCGGAGAGAGCCGCATTGAGCAGCAGGTCAAAGGCAGCGTTTGCCGCAAAGCGGTAGGACACCGCCTTTTCTTCCAGCCTCCGGCAGATTGTGCGGGCCATGGAGTAGCAGAGCTCCGCCGGTTCCGGGTGGTCGTAATCCTTGGTATCCGCATGGACTAGCACCACTGCCCGGGGCTCAGTGGTGTAATCCCACTTTTTGACCATAAGCCCCTGCCCCCGGACGCTCTGCTTCCAGGCGATGGAGCGCATGGGGTCACCACTGGTGTAGGGACGGTAACCCGCCGTGAGAATAGGATCCTCGTAGAGATAGCGGTTCACCGAAAGCTCGCCCAGAAAACCGCCCAGCATCTCTTCCAGTTCCGGCAGAGCGCACTCCCTGGGTGGAACAATGAGCTCGTGGAAGCCCCGCTCGGTGCGGGACTGTTCCACAAGACCCAGAAAATCGCCGCCGATGACCTGCATCGGTTCCAGCACATAGCGGCCCCGGCGTTCCAGCCTGAGGGCGGTGGAGAAATCCGCCTCCTGCCCCGGGCGCAGCCAGGTGGTGAACCGCACCGTGTGGCCCCAACCTGTCTGATCCTGCGTAATGTGGTGCTCCGCGCAGGGAAGAAACTCCTTGTTCAGGTGGAGCTTTGCCGCCAGGAACATCTTCCAACGGGGGCCGCTGTTCCGGACAACAAGGTGGATCACGGCGGGCTCCCCGGCTTCCACAAGATGATCCTCCACTTCCAGCCGCCCCTGCACATCGTCAAGGCTGTGGACTGTGCTGTAACGCTCCAGCCCAAGGGCTGTGGCCACCAATAGCAGCGCGAAGATGACGGCGCTCATTCCGCACTCTCCAACGGCACAGTGATCTCGGCCAACAGCTTGCGCATCCGCAGAGCGGCGGCTTCGGCGTTCATACTGCTGCCCAGAGAAATGCGGTGAGAAAGCACCGCCGGGGCCAGCCCTTTGATGTCCTCGGGGATGACGTATTCCCTGCCCTGCAAGGAGGCATACGCCTGCGCAGCCTGATAGAGCGCCAGCGCACCGCGGGTAGACACACCGCTGACAAAGCCGCTCTGTGTGCGGGTGGCTTCCACGATGTCCATAAGGTAGTGCTTGACCTCCTCGGAGACCCTGACCTCCCGGTAAGCCGTGCGGACGTATGCAGTCTCCTCGGGAGTGACGACGGCCTGCAGCTCGTTCAGCACGGTCTGGGCCGAGGGGCGTGAGAGCACCTCCAGCTCCTGCTCCCGGGTCATATAGCCCAGCGACAGCCGCATGAAAAAACGGTCCATTTGGGCATCTGGCAACGGGAAGGTACCAAAGGACTCCAGTGGATTCTGGGTGGCCAGCACCATAAAGGGCTCAGCCAGGCGGCTGGTCACGCCGTCCACGGTAATCTGCCTTTCCTCCATGGCTTCCAGCAGGGCCGACTGGGTACGGGGCGTGGCGCGGTTGATCTCGTCCGCCAGCACAAAGTTGGTGAAGAGCGGGCCGGGCCGGAACTCGAACTCACCGGACTTCTGGTTGTAGAAATTGATGCCGGTCAGATCGGAGGGCAGCAGGTCGGGCGTGAACTGCACCCGTTTGAAGTCCCCGCCCACCGTGCGCGCAAATGCACGCAGGAGCATGGTTTTGCCGGTGCCGGGCTTATCTTCCAGCAATACATGGCCTCCGCAGAGGAAGCTGACCAGAATTTTCTCGGTAGCATCCTCCTTGCCCACAATGACACGGGCACAGTTGGACACAACTTTTTCGCGGTAGGCGGTAAAAGCGGCAGTGTTCATTGGTGTTTCCTTTCCCAAAAACAATTTTTCTAAGTGTACTCTTGTTTGGAAAGGGTGTCAACAAAAAAGAAGGCAGAGCCTCCCGGGTGGGAAGTTCTGCCTTCTGCGGCGTATTGAATTGGTACGGGGAGCCGGTGCGGCTTAGTACATGCCGCCCTTCCAAACCACACTTTTGGAGCCGAATCACGAATATCGGGAAACGTAGACTTTTGTAGAATTATCAAGGCCACAAGCCGATTTTTCCAGATTCTCCGTTTTTGCACGATCCACGCTTTTCTACGCAAATCTACGCCACTTACCGGGTGATTGGCGTAAGTTTTGGCGTAAGTTTCGGCGTAAGCAATTCCGCTTCATGCGTCGAAAATCACAGGTTGCCGGCGATCTGTTCAAAGGCTCTTTCAACCGATTCAAAGCTGCTGTGCGTGTAGACATCCAGCGTCACACTGGCATTGGAGTGTCCCATCAGGTATTGCAGGCTTTTTACATCCAGCCCGGCCTGCTGAACATTGGTGCAGAAGGTGTGTCGCAGCACATGAGGTGTAATGCGCGGAACAGGTTTGCCGTACGCCTTCTCAAACTTTCCCTGCACGCCACGCATATAGTTTTCCAAGTGCATTGCCACCTTCGGCATCCCGGACTTATCCAGAAAGAGAAATCCGCTGCAACCATCCACCAGTGCTTCCACTTTCGTGGACGCTCTGGCTTTTACTACACGCCGCAACGCTGCACAAACGGTATCTGTCATGGGAACATTGCGGATACCGCTTTTTGTTTTCGGCGGTGTGACAAAGTAGGGCTTTTCAGCCGTCCGGCAAAGCTGCCGCCGGACATGGATACAGTGCCGTTCAAAGTCGATATCTGCTCGTGTCAGGCCATACAACTCACTCACACGCAAGCCGGTTCCCATAAGAATGACGATATCATCATAATAGTTGCCGCCATAGTCTTGAACGAATTGCAGATATTTCTCCTGCTGTTCTCTGGTCAGGGCATTGCGCACATAAGCGTCCTTCGGCACAACGTCCGACAGCTTGAACTTGAATGGATTCTTGCGGATGATGTCATCCTCCACCGCCATCTCAAACGCCGGTCTGACAACGCTTTGCAGGATTCCTATGGTGTTTTGCTTGAAACCGCTGTCATGCAGAAACACGAACCAGCCTTTCGCATCGGACAATTTTACCGTTTTGATGGCTTTTTGCCCGAAAGGGTCAGCATGAATCCGCTTGACCGCTGTGTTGTACGACCGAAGTGAATTGGGTTTCAAGCCACGTTTCAGGTTCATATAGCGGTCAACCAGATCAGCCACCGTCATCTCTCCGGCGGCGTAGTCGATGCCGTCTGCCAGATCGCGCCACAGTTCTTCTTCTTTTTTCCGCAGCTCTGTCAGGGATTTAGCGTAAATACAACGCCGTTTCTTGTGGATATCGGTATAACGATAGTCGTAGGTGCCGTTTGCTCTCTGGCTTTCGCCATCCTTCAAAACACGACCCTTGCTATCTTTGCGCTTTTCAGACATTTAGAAACTCCTTTCTGTGAAAAGCGCATCTATAAGGTCAGTGTCAGTATAACACATCAACCATGCGATTTCCACCCGCAGCGAATGAGAAAAGGACGGTTTCACATTTGCAGCCTTTGGCAACCTCTCAAATAGAATATGCTTGCTCGACAAAGCAATCGAACAGGCGACGTTTGATCAGACGCTTGTTTCCCACCCAAAGGACGAATTTGCATTTATCTTCATTCGTAATTTCACGAAGTTTGTTGATGCCAATGCCGGAGTAAGCCGCAGCTTCTTCCAGCGTTAAATTGCTCTTTTCCCAAATCGGGACATCCTTCATAGGCAGACCTCCACTTCCTTGTAACCGAACGCCTGTAACCGTGCAGGAAAACTCTCTTTTTCTGCACGCAGGGCATCCGGTGGGCTTTATACTTTTTCTTATCTTTTTAAGGTTACATGGTTACAGAAAGCGGAAAACGCAGCAATCATGCGGTTTTTGCTCCGTAACCGGGGTGTAACCGAATCTGTAACCAGACGTGTAACCACTATCCATCAGAAGGGAAAGCCCAGCTGCTTGGCTTCCGCATCCGTTATTTCGGAGAAATTTTCAGCCCCGGTTTCGGGGCTGGTTACATATATATCAGAGCATAAGAAAACACCCTGCAAGATTTTTAGTCTTGTAGGGTGTTTCATATATAGCATCTCGTGAATCACGGATTGCGGCATTAGTATTTTTTTGATAATGTGTAGGTATAGTAGGTGTCAATAATCAAAAGAATTGCTACGATGCTCATTGTCCACCAAAAACAAGAAATGCCTTTCGTCAAAAAGCATACCATGATTATAATAATACCACTTACGATAAATGAAATACCTCCAAAGCGTTGGCCTTTTTTCCATGTTGTTTCATTTTTCATACTCCATACGCTTCTCAGTCCTACAACTGAGTTCATTCGTAGTTTTGGCATAATGTTACCTAATATAATCATTGCAACGCCAAGCAGTCCAAATACAAGTTGATTCAAATCAAGTGCAATGGAAGACAGATTTTCAATTGAATTGAAATCAGCATACAAAAAATAGACTGTCATAGCGTTGAAAAGTGCAAGAGATGCTATTCCAGTCACAATACATACATTTTTGTTATTACTTCCATTTTCTTCTTGTTTTGAGGACAACTTAGCCATGGCAAGCATAAAATAGCCAAATAAAACTGTAATTACAGGGAAAATTAGTGTTTCATATTTGCTACCCCAACGTGTCACTTGATTATTCATATCATAATGAGCCGGGATTTGCTCTGGCAAGAACTGTAAGGCAATCAGGACAACTACCAATGGTAAAAACATGAGACTGTAAAAAGCGACCATTTTCTTTTTCATTGTTGACCTCCACGCAAATTACTGATCCACATAATTGTTTCATCAAGGATAGATAAATTTAATTCATAGTAAATAAAATTTTTATATCGAGTTTCGTAAATCAAGTCTGCCTTTTTTAGCTTCGATAAATGATATGATAACGCCTGTGGTGTCATATCCAATGAGATTGCTAAATTTCCTGAACTTATTTTACCTTCCTGTAACTTTAGCAGAATTTTTCGACGTGTATCGTCTGCTAAAGCAGCTAACACTTCATTTATAGCCAAGCGATCACGCACCAATCTATTTCAAACAATCTTTAAATAGATTGTATCACACATGTACTCTTTATACAAGGCTATTTCAAAATATTTTTAAATAGCAAAAAGGCAGCCATCTGCACCCATGCAGACCGCCCCCTTTGTTTTT
>OJNZ01000849.1_pt1 | contig 19601 bp, 17 predicted proteins | sample 1598001 | NCBI WGS metagenome assembly OJNZ01 (sample SAMN01915225, study PRJEB22387) | human gut metagenome | isolation source: stool | host: Homo sapiens | place: USA | reverse complement strand
AGCTGCATGGTGCGGAGCTGCCGCCCGTGGACATCATCTGCGGGGGCAGCCCATGCCAGGATCTGTCTGTTGCCGGCGCAAGGGCAGGTCTTGCGGGGGCTCGTTCCGGCCTGTTCATGGAACAGGTCAGGCTGGTAAAGGAGATGCGAAATGCAGACAAATTACGAGGCCGAACAGCTCTCGATGTTCGGCCAAGATTTATGGTATGGGAAAATGTTCCCGGCGCCTTTAGTTCAGGAACGCCAAAGGGCGAAGACTTCCGAATCGTTTTGGAGGAGATCGTCCGCATTAAATGCGATTCCGTTTCAGTCCCTCGACCTGACTCCGGGCGCTGGGAATCTGCTGGGCGAATTCTATTGGGAGCTGATTTCTCCCTGGCGTGGCGGTGCCTCGACGCTCAATACTGGGGTGTCGCCCAGAGACGCAAAAGAATCTTCCTTATCGCAGATTTTGCAGGCAGATCCGCCCCTAAAATACTATTTGTCCCCGAAAGCCTGCCTGGGCATCTTGCGCCGGGCCTTTGAGCGCGGCAAAGAGCTGCCGAAGAAGCTGGAGCGTGCCCTAAAGATCCAGGCGGGCCTCATGCGCCCAGACGGACAGCCCACAGGATTAGAAGCGTACCACATCAACCAGCGGGATGAGGGCATCGACCTGCACGGTGTGTCAGGCGCGTTGATGGCAACCACCAATATGCAGATGCAGACCTTCGTGACACAGCCGGATGAAGCTGTTGAAGGCTTTGACGGCTACAACGGCGACCTGACCGGCGATGTGGCAGCCACGCTCGGCGTCAACTGCGGGATGTCCACCGGCAGAAACGGAGTCATGGCCTTTGCCGCCAATCAGCGGAATGAGGTGCGCGACCTCCATGATGTTGCTGGTGCGCTGGGCGCACAACCAGGGATGAAGCAACAGACCTTCGTAGCTTCAGGCGTTGTGACCAAAGGCAACGGGGATTGCTTTCTTTCCGAGGAACGGCATACGGCACTATCAGCAGGAGGTGGTCAGGCAGGACAGGGATATCCCTGTGTGCTGACTGCCGCCTTCTCCGCGGGTGCCGGAGCCTCTGCTGGGGGCATAGGCTATGGAGAGGAGCTGTCTCCCACACTAAAAGGATCTGCCGGAGGGAATTGTATGCCGTCCGTTTTGTGTCTCAATGATCAGGGCGGCAACGTCATGGAGTGCAGCGAAAATGTGTCCGGCACACTACGGGCGCAGGAGCATGGACACCAACCTCTCGTATACGAAAACCACGGCATTGATAGCCGTTACACAGGGCCACATAAAGTCGCGCCGACCATGTCTGCGCGATACGGCACAGGCGGCAATAATGTGCCGCTGGTCGAGCAGGATTCCAATGCTATCTGTATTGCCGGAAACATTGTGGATCGTCAACCTCAAAATGGTGGCAACGGTCTTGGCTGTCAGGACGATTTGGCATATACATTGACTGCCACGGATCGCCATGCGGTCTTTAGTCGGCAACGTGTGGATGCCTTCAGGCAAAATAATGTGGCAAGTACCCAGAGCGCCCGTCAGTATAAGGACGCAACTGACCTAATTTGCCAACAGGCAGAAGTCTATGCCTACCTTATCCGCCGCTTAACACCTCTGGAGTGTGAACGCCTACAGGGATTTCCGGACGGATGGACGGACATCCCCGATGCTTCGGACAGCGCTAGGTATAAAGCGCTGGGCAATAGTGTGGCAATACCGTGTGTGGAGTTTATTATATCGCGGATTGCTGCAATGCTCCACGCTGCATAATAGCTTTGGTGGTATCGCTGGCTTTCGCATTGCTTCTTCGTTGGGTTTGGTGAATAGATTTTCTTACCTTCTTTCAGTATGCTTTGCTTGCAAAATTAAAAAAAGGAGGCATACCAATGGAGGGCAAAAAGAACCTCTGTGCGATGATCCCTGCCGAGCTTCACGCAAAGATCATGGCAGAAAAAGAAGAATGGGAGTTAAATACATTGGCGGAATATGTGGAACGTATCTTCGCCGAACACTTTGAAGGAGGACAGATTAGCATGAAAGCAGAACGCACCTTGGCAGTACAGATCCCGGCAGAGCTCTTCGAGCGGCTGAAGGAATATCTGGTAGCCCACAACCTCAAGCAAAAGCAGTTCCTCATCCAGATCATCGAAAGTGCGTTGGAAGATACGGAAAAAGAATAACAACCACGAGGGAGACCGCGGAAGCAACCGCGGTCTCCCTCGTTCTCATCGGGGGTGATTAACCATGTACATTTATCCAGACAATCTGTCTGCAAAGGCTACTCTGTGGCTGTGGGAACTGCGGGACATTGGCATCATTGGCGTAGGACTTCTTCTCTCTGTCCTAGCGCTGACCCAGACTGGCATCGCTCTACCTCTGGTGCTGACGGTTGTCTTTGCCTTCTTGACCATCCGGCATGAGGGAACCAGCATTCTGGATTTCATCCGCTACGCTGCAGCATTCCTGCTGACAAAACAACAATACTACGAATGGAGACTTGACACATGAACAGAAAGCAGAAAAAGAAAGATGCCCGTGAGCAGTCTACTCGGCAGCTCATGGGCATTGATGATTTCACCGACTACGGCATCGCAACCCGCATGGGGGATCTGGTGTTTTTTGCTATTAAACCAACTAACATTTCTGTCTTACCGGGCTCCGGTGTAGGCGCGAGGATATATGCGCTTCTGAATGTCATTAAAGGGCAGGCGGAAATTGAGATGCTGGCTCTGAATTCGAAGGAGTCCTTCGAGAATAACAAGGATTTCTATCGACAGCAGGCAAATCTTGAGGATCTGCCCGCCATCCGAAAGCTGTTGGAGCGAGACAGCGCACACCTGGATCGCATCCAAGTGCTTATGGCATCCAGCCGGGAGTTTTATATTCTCGTTCGGCTACAGGGCAAAAAGGAATCCGATGTGTTCAGCTATCTCTCCCGCATCGAAAAGAGCATCAAGGATAACGGTTTCACCGTCCGTCGTGCCACCGAGCAGGATCTCAAAAGGATGCTGGGAGTCTACTTCGAGCAGAATGTGACCACCGAGCGGTTCGAAGATCACGATGGCGAACGCTGGATTATCATGGGCGAATAAGGCGCAAATTAGGGGTTGCGGGAGTGTGGATTTTTTGTTACGATATTAGTAGCTAATGCGCTCCGATGCAGGCTGGGAGGCACCAGCCCAAATCAAAAACAGCTATAATTTTATGCATTAGGAGCGATGTAATGATGAACAAAACTATTCCGGTATTTGATGAAGCGGGCAATTACATTAAAGATGTCTTCCCCAGATATGCAATTCAGAGAGTCCTAAAAGGGCAGGCTATTTGGATAAAGCGTAGCTCTGCCATTCAGGTATTGAAGCCATGTCCAATCCTTTCCGTCTTCCCCAGTATTGGAGTCTCTTTTTCTGTCCGCGATGCCATGAACAAACTAATTGCGCTCTTCCCAAATGATCCATATGCGCGTTACAAAGCCGCCGGTGCACTTGGCGGGGCATCGAACCACGGATGCCTTTCCTTGGACAACAACGGTGTATGGATTAGAATAAAGTAAATTCCAAACTGAAACCGCAGCTTCGAGATGAAGCTGCGGTTTTTTCACGGAAGAAAGGACTGGGAGTTTCTATGAGAAATCAAAAGTGCATAAGGAAAACAATCAGTGAGGATACAGGTATCAAGTCTTTCCTGGATATGATTGCACCCTCTGTGGTGAAATTCAATCCCGACCACTTTATCTGCGGCAACACCTTCCGTTGCGTATGGGCACTGCGAGAGTATCCGACTCAAACTGACGAGCAGGCACTGCTGCGGCACTTAGGTGAGAAGGACGGGATTACTCTGCGCATCTACACCCGCCAGCTCACACCTGCGGAGGAGGATCGCATCATCCAAAATGCAACAAATAAAAACCGTATGGGCAGCTCGAACACAAACGACTTGCGGCAGACGGTCACCGCTGAAAGCAATTTACAGGATGTGGCATCGCTGATAGCTTCTATGCATCGTAATCGAGAGCCATTGTTCCACTGCGCGGTTTATCTTGAACTGACCGCCCCAGACTACGATGCGCTGAAGCTGTTACAGACCGATGTGCTAACAGAGCTGGTGCGCAGCAAGCTCAATGTTGATAAGCTCTTGCTCCGCCAGCAGCAAGGCTTCTGCTGCGTCAGTCCTGTGGGGTACAATGCTTTCGGTGCTCAGTTTGAGCGTGTGCTCCCCGCCAACTCCGTGGCAAATCTCTATCCCTTCAACTATTCCGGCAAGACGGATGCCAAAGGTTTCTACATCGGCAAGGACAAATATGGAAGTAATATCCTTGTAGACTTCGACCAGCGTGATGAGGATAAGACTTCTGCCAATATTCTCATTCTTGGCAACTCTGGTCAAGGTAAATCGTACTTGATGAAACTCCTTATTCTCAATTTGCTGGAATCTGGGAAATCCGTAATCACATTGGATGTGGAGCACGAGCAGAGAGAGATGTGCGAGGCTGTAGGTGGCTGCTTTGCAGACCTCATGGCGGGGCAGTATATCATCAATGTGCTGGAACCCAAATGCTGGGATGATGGCGGCGACCCAGATGATACCTCGGCGCCGGAAGCATTTCGAAAAAGCACCCTACTGTCACAACACATCTCTTTCCTCAAGGACTTCTTCCGCGCCTATAAGGATTTCAGCGATGCTCACATTGACACCATCGAGATCATGCTATCAAAGCTATATCAGAAATGGGGCATCACGGATCGGAGCAACTTTGCTCGGATGCAAGCAGAGGATTATCCCGTTCTCTCTGATCTCTATGACCTGATCGAAGATGAGTTCAAAAACTATCATGCCGAAGCGCATCAGCTCTACACGAAGAATCTTCTTCAAGAAGTCCTGCTTGGGTTGCACTCCATGTGCAAGGGTGCGGACGCACAATTCTTCAACGGTCATACCAACATCACATCCAGCCGGTTCTTGGTGTTCGGTGTAAAAGGACTGTTGGGCGCAGCGAAGAATGTTCGTAACGCCATGCTGTTCAATGTGCTCTCGTATCTGTCGGATAAGCTTTTGACGGAAGGAAATACGGTGGCGGCACTGGATGAGCTGTACATCTGGCTCTCCAACCCCACCGCTATCGAGTACATCCGTAACTGCCTCAAGCGTGTGCGCAAAAAGGAATCCGCCATGCTGCTGGCATCGCAGAATCTGGAGGACTTTGATCAGGAACAGGTGCGCGAAATGACCAAGCCGCTGTTCAGTATCCCGCCCCACCAGTTCCTGTTCAACGCAGGCTCCATTGACAAGCGCAGCTACATGGAGATGCTCCAGCTTGATGAGGCGGAGTATAACCTCATCAAGTTCCCCCAGCGCGGCGTCTGCCTGTACAAGTGCGGCAACGAGCGGTATCTGCTGGAGGTACACGCTCCCGCCTACAAGGAAAAGCTGTTTGGCACAGCGGGTGGCCGCTGATGGCAGTAACCGCAGGTATGATCGCAAAAGCCGCAGCGACGGTACTCTCTAACGAAAAGCTGCGCAAAGGCGTGGGATGGACGCTGGTCACAATTCTCTCACCAATCATTGTGCTCATCGCACTTCTGTGTTCCATTGGCTCCGGTGGTGCGGATCACAACAACCAGGCGGTAGCTGCGACCTTCTATGGAACGAGTTACTCAACAGAAGTGCCAGCAGAATTCCGGCATCATATTGAGGAGATGCGTACCGCTTTTTCTCTTCTGGATTCGGCAGTGACTTCCGTCAATGGGCAAACGGAGAGCGGAAACAGCCTTGACCCGATCCGAGTCAAGGCTGTTTTTTATGCTCTCTGCTTTGGCGACGATGCTCTCAGCAGACGGGCAGCAAACCGCTTTGTAAAGTGCTTCTACACTTGGGAAACCCGTACCCGCACGGTAGAAGTGGAGAGCGAGGATGGTACGGTCAGCAGCATGGAAGAAGAATACACCGTCGCTGTTCCGGTTTCGTTGCATCAGGCGTATGCAAATCTCGAAGCAGAGCTGGGCCGGACAATCACGGAGGATGATAAAAGCAACATCAACCACATCTATACCATGATTGCCGGCACCGAAGGCGGCGGCAGCTATGATGGCAGCTTTATCGCCGGTGGTGATCGAAGTATAGAACTGGACATCTCCACCTTTACAGATCCTACTACCAAGAATGCCACCGATCTTGTTACCTATGCGGTTCATGCATGGGAGTCCGGCTGGGGCTATGTCTGGGGCACCTATGGTAATGTGCTGACGGAGTCACTCCTCGCCTACAAGGTGTCGCAATACCCAGATGGTGTTGGCAATCATGAGAACTTCATCCGTGCCCACTGGTTGGGCGGTAGAACAACCGACTGTGTAGGACTTATCAAGGGCTACAGCTGGCTGTCCCCGGAAACGATGACCATCGACTACGGTACCCACGGGATGCCGGATATCGGTGCCAACCAGATGTACTATACCGCAAGGGAATCCGGACCCATTAGCACAATGCCGGACATCCCCGGTCTTGCGGTTTGGCATGAGGGACACATCGGTGTTTACATCGGCGGCGGTCAGGTCATCGAGGCCATGGGAACAAAGAATGGCGTTGTTAAAACGGAACTTGCAAAACGCAATTGGACACACTGGTTAAAAATACCGTACATCAATTACAACTGAGGAGGATGCAACATGAATGTTTTAATGATAGAGCCGGGAAAAGCTCCGTATGTAACTGATATTGGAAATGATTTGCACAGTATGCAGCAGGCAGTCGGCGGATATATCCAGGCTGTGTATCCCTACGAGGAGGCGGTTGTGTTGATCTGCAACGAGGAGGGCAAACTGAATGGCCTGCCGCTTAACCGTGCGCTCCGTGATGAGGATGGCGACATCTATGACATTGTTGCCGGGAACTTCTTCCTTGCTGGTATCGGTGAGGATGATTTTATAGATTTGCCGGACGAGCTTGTCGAGCAGTTTGCAGAGCAGTTCCGGCAACCGGAGGTGTTTGTGAATGTGGGTGGTCGGATCATCGCTTATCCAGTGGCGGAAGAACCGGTGCAGGATGGAATGTCATATTGACAATGATAGCAGCAAGGATTTCATCTATGTGCTTTCCTACCTTTACAAAAAATGTAGCAGCGGCAGGACTTGACTATGTGATTGGAGGACAGTAATGAAAAAAACGAATATCACACTTACCTTTGATGATGACAAGCTGGATGCACTGGAATTTTCCCTTCGCAAGGAACATTCTTCCGTGCAATCTCGAATGGACGATGCCCTCAAGCAGCTCTATGAGCAGGCGGTACCGGAAGCTGTGCGGGAGTATCTGGACAGCAAAGCCACCCCTGCGCCCAAGCCTAAGCGCACGGCCAAAGCCGCAACTCCGAGAGCGCCGATCTGTGAGCCAAAGCCTGCGGCAGTCACGGTGAAGGAGGGCAACTGAGATGGCAGATCATGTAGACATCACATTGTGGATCGACCGGCGTTGGAAGAATGCCATTGAGAAGCATCTCAAAGGTGAAACCCTGCAGGAGCATCTGGAGAATGTGCTGGATGAGCTGTGCAACCAGCTCCCGGAGCAGGAATACAAACGCATCAGTGCCGAGATCTACGCAGAGGATGCCGCAGAGCGTGAAGCGAGGGAGGCCGCCCGCACCTACGCCGCCTACCATGTGACGGAGCGCGGGCAGGAGTGGTACTTCAAGACCTCGCCCGGTGAGGAGCTGTTGGTCGCCTGCAAAAAGCTGCGCAGCTATGTCACCGCAGAGAAAGGCACTGCGCCGGACAAATTTATCGGAATGTTTTTCGGCGGGCAACCCATCACAGCAAAAGAGTTTGACGCCCTGACCGCTGTACGCATGGAGAACACCGGCAAGGTGCGCGGCGTGTTCGATGTGAACTTCGACAAGCAGGAGTTCTCTGCCGTACACATCATGGACGGCTGGCGAACCTGGGCGATGCGGGATGTCTCCCCGTCCGTCTACCATGCCACAAGGTCGCGCTTTGCTTCGGCGGATGAACAGCTCTCCAAACTATTGGAGCTGCTGGATGGCATGGAAATCACCTCGGCGGGACATCTCTCCGCACGGAATTTTTCCTTCAGTGATGAGATCATGATGGAGGAAGACGGTATGCTCAACTTCTATGTGGACGCAGATTTTGATGTGGACGCCGCCTTCGGAACCTTCGTTCTCACGGACAAAAACGATGACTGGCTCAACATCTATGCCAACTACGACATCACGGAGGATAGACCCTGCGACACGCTGGAGCTGACACTCTGCAAGGGTGACGGCTCCGAGGAGAGCTGGAGCTATCCGCTCAACGCAGCCGAGCAGGAAGTGCTGATGCGGAAGATGGAGGAATTCTGTCAGCAGCAGACCGGCATGAGTCTCCGTGTCTACGCGCAGCAGTTCCGCGAGGAGCAGATGCAGGCACCGGAGATGCAGATGTAACCACCGTGTCCGCCCTGTGAGCCGCTGTGTGCGGCTTTGGGGGCGAGGGTGGCATCCCTGTACCCCGGACAGGCATCGGCGCTGTTTGCCCCCGCTTTCGCCCCTCCTATGGGGAACTGTGCTGGGAACCTGCCTGTTCGATAAAAGCACAAGATAAAGGCCCGGTGTCGTTTCCGCCCCGGACCGGCCACAAAGCCCCGCAGTGCGGGGCTTTTCAGCGTTCGGAGTTGTAGGCGTTTTCACTGGATTTCAAATGAGTTGTAGGCGCATTTTCCGAAAAACTACCGCGTCGCAGGGGGTTGCGCCCACAACAAGCGACATCGACAGAAAGGACGGCAACTATGTCAAAAGAACAGATGACTATCCGGCTTTATCCCGAAACGCGCAGACAAATGGATAGCTGGCTGGAAGAAAGCAACAGCAAAAACCGAAACGAATTCGTGGAAAAGGCTCTACGCTTTTATATGGGCTATCTCGGCACGGAGAATATTACCGAGTATCTCTCGGACGCACTGGTGGCAACGCTGCGTGGGATCATCGCAGACAGCACCAACCGCACCAACAGCATTCTCTTCAAGTGCGCGGTGGAGCAAGGCATTATGGCGCACACCATCGCTGCCCACTTCCGGGATACGCTGGAGGATCGCCGCGCCCTGCGTGGGTATGTGGTGGACGAGGTAAAACGCACCAACGGTCAGATCAAGTTCGAGGATGCCCAGGATATCCAGCGACAGTTGCCTGATGATACATGGCTCGAATAATTTTTATCTCGCCCTATATGAAGGGCGGTAGAGATTCTGCTCGGCTGGCCCACCGCACCCGCTACTTCGCCACCCGTGAAGGTGTGCAGCTTCTCAAGGATGACAATTCCAACCTTCCTGCCACGAAAAAACAGCAGCAGTACATCCATCGTCTGCTCCGCAGCTTCCCGGAGGCAAGGGAACTGCCGGAGCATGAGGACTATGTGACTTCACCCAACCGGCAGACTGCCTTTGCTTTCATCGAACAGATCCACGAGGACTTCATTGAGCCGATGGATGGTCGTGAAAACTATCTTGACTATGTCGCAAACCGTCCCGGCGTAAAAGCGATGGGCGAACACGGCTTGTGGGACGCCAACGGGAAGGTTCCATCGCTGGAGAATGCTATTGCCGAGGTAGCGCAGCACACAGGGAATGTGTGGACACCTATCATCTCCCTCTCCCGTGAGAATGCGGAGCGTCTGGGGTACACAGATATTAAAAACTGGCAGGACCTCATCAACGCCTCCATCACCGACATTGCCAAGGGCTATAAGATCCACCCGGACCGCCTTCGCTGGTACGCAGCTATGCACGAAAAGGAGAAGCACATCCATGTTCACATGGTGCTCTTCTCAACCGATCCGAAGGAGGGCTACCTCTCCCGGCAAGGTATCCGCAGCATCAAGTCCGCGCTGGTCAGCACGATCTACCGGAACGACCGCCTGCACATCTATGAGCAGAAGGATGAACAGCGCGGCCTGCTCCGGCAGGAGGCGGAAGCACGGATGGCAACGCTCATCGGGCAGATGGCAACCGGTAATCTGCAAAGCGATAAGCTGGAGCTGCTGGTGGCGGATCTCGCCCAGCGGCTTCAAGAAGTTAGCGGCAAGAAAGTCTACGGTTACCTGCCGCCCCGTGTCAAGCGCATCGTGGATGAGATCGTGGACGAACTGGCAAAGGACGAACGGGTGTCGTCCGCCTATGCTCTATGGCAGGAGCTCCGAGAGCAGCTTTGCATTGACTATAATCAGACACCACCGCAGCGAGTACCGCTGTCGCAGCAAAAGGAGTTCAAGACTGTACGCAACATGGTCATCCGAGAAACGCTCCGGCTTTCGGAGATGCACTTCACCTTCGAGGATGATGCCATGCAGGATGCGCCGGCGCCGGAAGAACCGCCTGTGCCTCCAGATCCAAGTGCAGAGCGGATGATCCATCAGCGGGCGCGGTTTTACCGCAGAGCAAAAAGCATATTAGATGCTGCGGACGCAGATCCCAGCGAGAAGTCAATGGCATTGGTCACCCTCCGCCGTTTGTGGGAGGAGGGCTATACCATTGCCGCCCACCATCTTGGAAAGGCGTACCAGGACGGGCTTGGCACATCGATTGACCGAAAAGCGGCGGCAGAGTGGTTTCAAAAATCGGCGGAGGCCGGAAATACTTGCTCTGCATACGCGCTGGGCAAACTGCTGCTGGAGAAGGAGCAGATCCCGCAGGCCATTCACTGGCTGCGGCAGGCAGCGGAGCAGAACGATCCATACGCACAATACCGGCTCGGCAAGCTGCTGCTCACCGGCGCGGAGGGTGTGCCGAAAGATATAGGTGCCGCCATTAAACTTCTGAAGGACTCTGCTGCCCAGGGCAATCAGTTTGCCCAATACACGCTGGGAAAGCTCTATTTGCTGGGGCAAGAGGTGCAAGCAGACCGTGAGGAAGCTCTGCGCTATCTTGTACAGGCGGCGGCTCAAGGCAACACCTACGCGCAGTATTTCATTGACCATCAGAAGGACTTCTCCGGCGCAGCGGCGGGAACCTCTATCCTTCGGATGCTCCATCAGATGAGTCGTATTTTCCGTGAGAACGCCGCCCAGCCTGCCATCTATGCAGGAATGCAGATCGACAAGAAGCGTCGCCGCAGATTGCAGGAGAAGCGTATGGCGATGGGTCACAAGGCGGATGACCATGAGGATCGCGGACTGACGCAACAGACACAATAAGGGAGGGACTATGTCAAAGTACATTCCGTTTACAAACGAGCAGAAAGAACGAGCCGCGTCGGTGGACTTGGAGGAGTTCCTCCGCCGCCGTGGGGAAAAGCTCATCACATCCGGCAGGGACAAACGCCTTGCCAGTGACCACAGCATCACCATCCGCGGCTGCGAGTGGTACGATCACGCCACGGAACAGGGCGGCAGAGCCATCAGCTTCGTCAAGCAGTTCTATGGACTCAGCTACCCGGACGCCATGTCTCTGCTCCTCGGCGATGATCTCGGCGGAAGCTACCCTGCGGCAAGGGAGAAGGTGCCGGAGCCTGCAAAGCCCTTCACGCTCCCAGCGCAGAGTGAGTCCATGCGCCGTGTGTATGCCTACCTGCTGCAAAAGCGTTGCATCGACCGCGAGATACTCAATGCCTTTGTGCGCAAGAAGCTCATCTATGAGAGCTGTGAAAGATCCAGGGACGGGACAAAGGAATATCACAACGCCGTGTTCGTCGGATTCGATGAACACGGCGTTCCCCGTCATGGGCATAAGCGCGGGCTGTATACCATGGGGCAAGGCTATCGCGGCAACATTGAGGGCAGCGACCCGAAGCACAGCTTTCACTATCTCGGCGGCGAAGACACGCTCTATGTCTTCGAGGCTCCTATCGACCTGCTCTCCTATATCTCCCTTTTCCCGGAGGAGTGGCAGGCGCATAACTATGTGGCCTGCTGCGGGACATCCTCCATCCCCGTGCTGGAGATGCTGCGGCAGCTCCCCCGGCTCCGGCAGGTGTACCTCTGTCTGGACAACGACGCTGCCGGTCATGCCGCCGGTGTGCGCATGGCGAAGCTGCTGGAGGAGCGTGGTATCTCCGCAGTTCGGCTCGTACCGCAGCAAAAGGACTGGAACGATGATCTCAAGGCAGAACAGGAAAACAAAACGGAAAGGAGCGAGCTATGTCAAACCTTCTGCTGACAATGTGGGACACGATCAAAAGCTCCAACATCGGGATATTGGTCGCGGCAGGGCTGGGGATGTTCGCCATCATTGGGGGACTCTCCATGCTGTCCTACCACTATACACTCAGCGGCATCAAGTCCCGCACCGTGGGTGACGGACAGCACGGTACGGCGCGTTGGGCGACCGATAAGGAGATCCGCCAGACCTATGCCCATGTGCCGTTCAAGGTCAGAGACTGGCGCAAGGGAGTAAACCTTCCCACAGACCAGGGGCTGGTGCTGGGCTGCAAGGGCAAGAAAGATGAACTGACTGCGCTGGTGGACAGCGATGACATCCATTGCCTGATGATCGCCGCCTCCGGCGCGGGCAAGACGGCTTTCTTCCTCTATCCCAACCTTGAATATGCCTGCGCGTCCGGCATGAGCTTTCTGGCTCTGGATACCAAGGGTGATCTCGCCCGCAACTACGGCTCTATTGCCAAAAAGTATTACGGCTACAAGCATATCTCCGTCATCGATCTGCGCAACCCCACCCGCTCGGACGGCAACAACCTGCTGACGCTCATCAACCGCTATATGGACATCGCCAGAAAACAACCGGACAACCTCGCTGCCCGCGCCAAAGCCGAAAAGTACGCCAAGATCCTCGCCAAGTCCATCGTCAGCCCAGAGGGAAACTCTGACCACGGGCAGAACGCCTTCTTCTACGATGCGGCGGAGGGCTTGCTGTCTTCCACGATCTTGCTGCTTGCGGAGTTTCTGCCGCCGGATGAGGAGCACCCGGAGGAGCGGCGGCACATCGTGTCGGTATTCAAGCTGGTGCAGGATCTGCTGGAGCCAGCGCGTGGTGCGCGGGGACGCTCCCGTTTCCAACTGCTCATGGATAAGCTGCCGTCTGAGCACAAAGCACGCTGGCTGGCAGGCGCCGCACTCAACAGCTCCGAGCAGGCGATGGCATCAGTCATGTCCACGGTGCTATCCCGGCTCAACTCGTTCCTCGATAGTGAGTTTGAGCAGATCCTGTGCTTCGACAGTGCCATTGACGCCGAAATGTTTGCGGCGGAAAAATCCGCCATCTTCCTCATCCTGCCGGAGGAGGATCAGACGAAGAACTTCATGGCGGGCTTGATGATCCAGAACCTCTCCCGTGAGCTGTTCGCGGTAGCAGATGAGAACGGCGGCAAACTGAAAAACCGTGTTATTCTCTTTTGTGACGAGCTGGGAACCATGCCGCCCTTTGATATTTTGCCGCTTTTCAGCGCTGGACGCTCTCGCCGCCTGACGCTGGTCCCCATCATCCAGTCACTGGCGCAGCTGGAAAAGAACTATGGAAAAGAAGGTGCCTCCATCCTGATGGATAACTGCCAGGATGTGATCTGCGGCGGCTTTGCGCCCAACAGCGAGGCGGCAGAGACTTTTTCAAAAGCCCTCGGCAGCCGCACGGTGCTCTCCGGCTCTGTGAGCCGCGGCAAAAACGATCCCAGCCAGAGCCTGCAGATGATGGAGCGCCCCCTGCTGACGGCAGATGAGCTCAAGTCCATCCCCAAGGGCAGCTTCATCGTGCAGAAGACCGGATGCCACCCCATGCGTACCCGCCTGCGCCTGTTCCTCGAATGGGGCATTACCTTCGAGGAGGAATACCATGTGGAGGAGCAGTCAGCCAGAAAGGTCTATTATGCCGACCAGAATGCGCTGACCCGCGCCATCGTGCGGAAGTATCCGCCCAAGCTGACGGAGCGGCAGACCACTCGCTCCGTTAAGGGGGAGGGGCAGCTCCACGACGCGCCTGTGCAGGAGATGGTGGTGGTGGAGGACATCGACTATGACCGTATGCCGCACAAGCGCGCCCCTTATAATCTTCCCCGGCAGGAGGTGGATCGGTGAGCTACTTTGACAGCATTTACGCCGACACGCTTCTGCCGCCCAGAGCTGTATCCGTTTATATGTACCTCAAGGATCGGTCCAATAGTGCAGGAAGCTGCTGGCCCGGTATCAAGACGATTGCGAGAGATATGAATCTCTCCCGCAGTACCGTCAAGCGGGCGCTGGCGGACTTGGAGCAGCACGGTTATCTTGCCAAGCTGCCCCGGTATCGTCCCAACGGGAGTAACACTTCCAATCTCTACACGCTCAAATAAAGCAAAAGTGGTTGGTATCATAATGTGATACCAACCACTTTGCTCGAATAAAGAGAAAGATTACATCGCTCCGCCAAGAGAGAGTTATGTCTATTTGCTGGACCGAGGATGGGTTCAATATGGCCCCACCAGAACAGCCCACTCTATCAGAGATTAAGACAGAGAAAGAACACAAATTGACTCCTAATCTCTTATGTGTTCCCGTATCATGGTCGGGATTATTTGATGGAAATCTGCTCACCATCAACAATAATGCGATCACTTAGCACATTCAGCGCAGCGTCCATCGCCTCATTGATGGCTTTTCCAACACGTGTCACTCCGCATTGTGCAGCCAAAGAACGGTATAGTCCGCTTTTATCCGCTGTTACATTTTGTTTCAGAATTTCAAACATTCCAGCGGCCAATTCCTCTGGCGCAATTTGTTTGATGTCACGCTCAATATCGCCCGGACCTCTGAACTGAATCTCTTTTCCGTTATTCAGATACAAGAATCCATTCCTGCGGATAATGCCGTAACGCTGGTAGCCGTACATCTGCTGTTCATAGGATCTCTGCACGACATTCGTGACCTTTTCATGTTCAAAATACCACACGATACGCTTCAGGAATAAATCTTCCGATAGAGGCGCTTCCACTTCCAAAATTTCCTTGACGATTGCCTTGAAATCGCTGTAATCATGATGTCGGCAAACCTCAAAAAAATCCGCCGCCTTATACGCAGGAAATTCAAAATGTTTTTCGACTGCAACCTCTTCAAATGTTTCTGTTGGCTGACTATCTACTGGCTTTACTTCTGCTTTTGTTGGATTTTTGACCGCATCCGCAGCTGCTTCTAAAAGTCGAAGCTGCTCAACTGATTTGTTTCTGAACCAGTCCGTAGACCAGATGCGATAGAATTTCCAGCCCATGCGCTCCAAAATTTCCTGCCGCAGGCGGTCACGGTCACGCGCATTTTTGGATGAGTGATATGTTGCGCCATCGCATTCAATCGCAAGTACATAGTCAGAGCTGTCCGGCAGCTTCAAACCGAGGTCAATACGGAATCCAGAGCAGCCGACTTGCGTATCTACCGCAAAGCCTTTGGATCTCAGATAATCGCACACCTCAAGTTCAAAATCGGAATCGAATTGCTCAAACGGGCTGACGGAAATTGCCCGTTCCAGCGCAACGCTGCCGTTCTCAGCATAATCGAGGTATTCACGAAGCAGCTTTGCACCTTCTGCGGATGTATGCTTCAAGTCAATGTCCGTATGGTGCATGGAAGAAACCAGTTGGACATTGCATTTTGCACGGGTAACGGCAACATTCAGCCTTCGTTCACCGCCGACGCGGTTCAATGGGCCGAAATTATGCAGTAGGCGCCCTTGCGCATCAATACCATAGGCAATGCTGAAAATGATCGTATCGCGTTCATCACCCTGCACGGTTTCGAGATTTTTGATGAAGAAAGGCTCTTTCCCATCGTTCTTGAAGAAGTATTCCTTTTCCGGTGTGCTTTGCCGCCGTTTGGAAAGCAGTTTATCAATCAAGTCCTGCTGCGCTACGCTGAACGCAACCACACCAAGACTGCGGTTCGGATATTTTTCAATATTCTGATAGATCAGATCAACAATAAACTCTGCTTCCTTCCGATTGGTATGGACTTTGCGGTCAAATACGCCGTCCACGTGATAATAGTCTACACCGATTCCCGGAGCATCGACCTTAGAAGACGGGAACGTCACAAGATCGCTGTCATAAAAATTCTTGTTGGAGAAAGTAATCAGCTGCTCATATCGACTGCGGTAATGCCAGCGCAGCCGGAGCTGCTGCATGGATGTCGAACACAGATCCAAGATAGATTCAAAGTCCGTTACATCTCCGGTTTCTTCATCGTTGTCCTCCGCTTCAATGGTAGCATTGAAGAAGTTGCTGGGCGGCATCTGCTTAGAGTCACCCACAACAATCAACTGGTCTGCACGATAGATTGCGCCGATTGCATCCTGCGGGAAAATCTGTGATGCCTCATCAAATACAACCACATCGAAGTGAACGGAATCCGGCGCAAGGAAAGTGCTTACGCTCAGCGGAGACATCAAAAAGCACGGCTTGACTCGCTGAACAAGCTCACCTGTTTCAGCAAGCAGAGAACGAATACTCTTTTGCTTGCGCTTTTTCTCGCCTTCACGAAGTAAGATTGCCAATGCACTCCCGGACGCAATCATATCAAGCGACGGGCGCATAGAGGAAAGCTCAGCGCGGATTTTTGCCTTATTGATTTCAAATTGCTCAGTATCTTTCTCGGAAAAAGTACGAATCGCTTTATCCTGAGAAATTCGATTGAATGCAGACAGAACAGGATTCCCAGACAAAATCGAATCGATCCATTGATAGTAGAATTGCTTTTGGAATGCGCCGACAATATACTTTGACTCTATATTCTGACCAATAGCAGCATTTACATAAGGCACGACCTGCTTATCATCCAACTTGGAGAAAAGACTCCTGAAATGGCACCAGTTATCCAACTTGTCCATTTCATTCAGGCAATCCGTTGCTTTCGCCAATACCAGAACAGACGGTGCAGAGTGAGTATTCAGAATCGCTCGATCAAAGTACCCATCAACTCGCTTGAATGTATCAGCACTGCAAACTGCGAAAGTCTCGTCAAGTTTCTGGTGGTAATCTGCAAATATATCTCGTTCAGAGGTGAAATCGTTATAGTGTTCCAAAGTGCCGAACGCAATGCTGCTGGAGAATATTGCCCCCAACGCCGACATTTGTTCCGCTACATAATCCCATTCGGTTTCGACACCATGATAGGCTTCACCAAGAAATGCTTTGATGGGTGCTTCGGCTTCAACAAACTCCAAGGTCTTTTGCTGATAATAGGCAAGCCGTTCTGTCATGGAGACAGCTTCATTATAAGCTGGTTTCTTCCCGTCCTTCTTGCACAAGCGCAGGTCGGTGATAAGCTGCTTGTACTCGGCATTGAAAAGCCGGGAAAAGATTCCACCAAACTGTTTTGTCAGCTTCTTGTGATACGCAGCTCCATCCAATTTATAAATATCATCGTCAAACACTGCATCCAACACGGAGCGGGCAGCCATAATATCTGCACTCTGCGCTTGTAATTTGTGCAGCGCAGAGTTTACCGCGTCAAAACGCTCCCGATTCAGGAGTGATGGTGTAATCAGCTTGGATGCCGCTGCAAAACCGAAGAAACTGTTCCAAAGCTGTGCGTCCTCTACGCTGGTACACTGTATTTCATACTTCTCAGAGATTTCCTGCTGTAAGGGGATCAATGTCTGCAAGAATTGTGAAACGGCAGAAAGATCACTCTTTACCTCGTTTTTGGACTGGTAAGATGTGTCCTGATTGATATAGCCGTACCACGGATTCTTTCTATAATCATATCCGATGGATGGGATATAGTCTGCATACTGCTCCAAAAGAGCAGCTGTTTCTATCAAGTACGATTCGCCTTTGGAAGCAAGCTGAGGGATAGGAAACTCAACATCCGGCGTGGACCGAAATGCGGCGTAAGATTCATACAGCTGATACAAGCTTTTTTCAATAACCGGGCGCGGCTTGTGAAGTTCAACCGCATAGGCATCCAGCTGATGCTGTGCCTTTTCCTTGATAGCAATTTCAGCGTCCGCTTTCGAGGAAACAACTCTTTTCTCCGCGCGTAGTGTATGGCAAATATCCGCAATAACATCCTTTTTATTTGCTTTATGACTGTGGAGCTGTAAGCAAAATTCAGCGAGTCCAGCTTGCTTCAACTTGTCGTAGACTACATTCAAGGCTGCCAGCTTTTCAGAAACGAACAACACTCTTTTGCCATCGCTAAGGCATTCTGCGATGATATTTGTAATCGTCTGGCTTTTTCCAGTTCCCGGAGGCCCCTGCAAAACGAAGCTCTTTCCCGACTTTGCCATCTCAATTGCTTCGATTTGGCTGGAGTCTGCATCAACCACGCTATGTAGTTCAATCAACGGATCAGATACAGAAGCGGCAGTTTCCTCATCACTGTACATTTTTTCTGTGATGGCTGGCTCACCCAAGAGTTGACGGACATTCTGATTTGTAAGGATTGCCTTTGCATTGTCCTTCAAATCCCGGTACATATTGATTTTGAGAAATGAGAAAATACCGATCTTACATTCAGCTGTGACTGTCCATTGGAGTTTTGCCACAAGACGCTTTACTTTCTCAAGGTAGGCGGTCAGCCCCTCATCGTTATACTCAGGGAGCTTCACCCCATATTCTGCGTCCATTTTATAGGAAAAGGTCGGATTAACAATGATGTCGTCTTCTGCCGACTTGATAAAATAGGGTTCTACCGCTGACGCTTGTTCCAGCTGAATCGGTACAAGCAAAATGGGCGCGCGAAAAACATAGTTTGAGGCGGCACTTTCTTTCCAACGGACAAAACCAAATGCCATGTACGCAACATTGACACCGGTTTCTTCAATGAACTCCCGCGCCTTCTTATCAATGTTTTTTACGGCAGTAAGTGGATTCGTTGCGGCATTATAAAGTAGGATTTGATTCTGCCGCTTGATTTTACCGGAATATTGAGCCAAAAATGCGGCTTTGCCGCCAGAAGCATCGGGCTTTTCTGACACATCAATCTGCAACTGCTCCGGTTCAGAAGACTCTTCCGGTGTCCCGATTTGCAACTGCTCCGGCGCATAGGATTCTTCCGAGTCATCATCTTCTTCGACAATTTTGGGATCGAAGACCTCAAAAGAAGCTGTCCCGTCCACTTTCTCAAATAACACATCAGAAGACGGGAGCAGCACCTCCACGGTTGAAGCTCGCGTATCCTTAAAATTGATTAGATTATTGCGCTTTCCTGTATCCAGCAGTAAATCAGCCCACTTATCCAGCTTCTTCGTATCCACTGCTCGTTCGCCTCCACCCTTCAGTTATTAGAGCTATCTGTAATCTCCATAATGTCGCCAATATCGCATTGTAGTGCTGTGCAAATCTTTACTAACACATCTGTAGTGACGTTTTCATTCTTTCCGAGTTTTGCCATTGACGCATGGCTGATTCCTGCCGCAGCACATAAGTCTTTTTTTCTCATATCACGGTCAATCAATAGTTTCCAAAGTTTTTTATAACTAACAGCCACAGACTACACCTCTGTTGAAATATTAAAGCAAAGCTTTGTATTCACATTTTGCTTGATAAAATTCTGCAAACGCTGAATTTATTATAACACAAAGTGCTTCTATGCTCAAGTGTGTAATTGTAAATCCTTGGTGACTTACTTAAACCCGTTTTGTCTTGCGTATGCGCTTGCCGCCCTGCGTCGTTCTTCACTATACGGAGCAGTCAGACGGAAACTCAAAAG
>OJNZ01000841.1_pt1 | contig 19698 bp, 15 predicted proteins | sample 1598001 | NCBI WGS metagenome assembly OJNZ01 (sample SAMN01915225, study PRJEB22387) | human gut metagenome | isolation source: stool | host: Homo sapiens | place: USA | reverse complement strand
CGGGTGGGAACCGTGGAGGTCGTGGGCGGCGAGGAACGGCGGGTGGAAGTGCTGGCGGCGGAGGATTTTGACTATTCCGTTGCGCCGGAGGAACACCCCTGTCTGGCGCTGCCCGGCCCGGGATTCATCTATGCTCCGGCAGTAGAAGGGGCGGACGCGGGGGTCGTGTATGTGCTGATCGAGGGCAAGGCCGTGGGAAAAGTCCCGGTCGTCTACGGCGCGACCATCGAGCAGACCCAGCCGGAGGAAAAGAGCTTCTGGAAGAAACTATTCCACAGGGGGAGCGGCTGACATGCCGCTCCCGGACGACCATGCGGGGAGGAAGAACCGTGACAGAACGTTTGCAGAAAATACTCTCCGCCCGGGGCATGGCTTCCCGGCGGAAGGCGGAGGAGCTGATCCGGGCGGGGCAGGTGACCGTCAACGGCGTCACCGCTTCGCTGGGGGACTGCGCCGACCCGGAAACCGACGATATCCGGGTGGCGGGACAGCCGCTGGCCGTCCGGGAAAAGAACGTGTACATCTTATTGAATAAGCCCCGTGGCTATGTAACGACTCTGTCCGACGAGAAGGGACGGCCGGACGTGGCCGGTCTTGTGGCGGACTGCGGCGTGCGTGTGTACCCCGTCGGGCGGCTGGACATGGATTCCGAGGGGCTTCTGCTTCTGACCAATGACGGCGCGTTCGCCAACGCCCTGATGCACCCGAAGCATGAGGTGGAGAAGACCTATGACGTCTGGGTCACCGGCTACACGCCCGGCGGGGAACGCCGTCTGGCGAAGCCCATCACGCTGGACGGCTACACCATCCGCCCGCCGAAGGTGAAGCTGCTGAAGGCGGAGGGGCAGTCGGCAAAATTCCGGGTGACCATCCACGAAGGCCGCAACCGGCAGGTGCGGCGGATGTGCGATGCAGCCGGAATGCACTGCACCCGGCTGCGCCGCATTCAGGAGGGAAGTCTCCGCTTGGGAGATCTCCCGCTGGGGAAATGGCGCTATTTGACGGAGGCGGAGGTTGCAGGATTGGTGCGGACACCGGGAACATCCGGCACTATTTGAAATATTCCTGCATTTTTTGCGGTTGTCTCTTGCAAAATGCCGCCGATTTTGCTAGTATAACATAAGGCGGCTTTTCGGCAGAAACGGGCGATTGCCCTGACCGATGGCCATAAAAAACGATACAGCGCCGCACAAGGAGGCAGCTATGAGTTACGATATATTGTCCACTCTGCGGGAGATGGAACCTACCTTCTCCAAGGGGCAGAAGCGGATCGCGCGTTACATTACGGAGGACTATGACAAGGCCGCGTTCATGACGGCTAACCGTCTGGGAAAGACGGTGGGCGTGTCGGAATCCACGGTGGTTCGGTTTGCCGTTGATCTGGGCTTTGACGGCTACCCCAGTATGCAGAAGGCCATGCAGGAAATGGTGCTCAACCGCCTGACCTCCGTGCAGCGCATCGAGGTCGCCAATGACCGTCTGGGCGATCAGGACGTGGTCTCCACGGTGCTTCGTTCCGACATGGAGAAAATCCGCCAGACGGAGGAGATGGTGAGCCGGGAGGAATTTTCCGCCGCCGTGAACGCCATTCTAAAGGCAAAACGGGTGTACATTCTGGGCGTCCGTTCCGTGGAGCCGCTGGCGAATTTTCTGGGGTACTACTTAAATTATATGTTCAACAACGTCCATGTCGTTTCCGGCTTCGGGGCGGGGGAGATGTTTGAAAAGATCGTCAGCGTGAACAGCAGTGATGTGGTCATCGCCTTTTCCTTCCCCCGATACTCCTCCACCACAACCAAGGGCGCGAAATACTGCCGTTCTGCCGGGGCGACGGTCATCGGCATTACGGACAGCAAGCTGTCCCCCTTAGGCAGCAGCTGCGACCATGTGCTGATCGCCAAAAGCGATATGGTCAGTCTGGTGGACTCCCTTGTGGCGCCGCTGAGTATCGTCAACGCATTGATCGTCGCCATTGCCGCCCAGAAGGAGAAGGAACTCTCCAAAACCTTCGCCAATCTGGAGCGTATCTGGGAAGAATACGACGTGTATGAGAAGCGGGTGGACGGCTGATGCGCTATGACGGTATCGTGATCGGCGGCGGCGCGGCGGGCATGTTCGCGGCCATTACGGCGGCAAAACGGGGGCAGAATGTGCTGCTTCTGGAAAAAAACGACCGTTTGGGCAGAAAACTGCTGATCACCGGCAAGGGCCGCTGCAACGTGACCAATAACTGCACCGGCCAGGAGGTTTTGCAGAACGTCCCCCGGAACGGGCGGTTTCTCTACAGCGCCATGACGGCGTTCCCGCCGGAAAAGACGAGGGCCTTTTTTGAGGAACGTGGCTGCCGCCTGAAAACCGAGCGGGGAAACCGGGTATTCCCGGTGACGGACAAATCCCAGTCCGTTCTGGACTGCCTGCAATCGGAGCTGCACAGGCAGAAAATCACCGTGAAAACTGCCCGTGTCAGGGATATTCTCACCCAAGACGGGCATGTTACCGGGGTGAGGACGCAAAATGAGGAAATTGCCGCAAATTGGGTGATTCTCGCGACCGGCGGCGCTTCCTACCCCGCCACAGGCTCCACCGGCGACGGCTACAGCATCGCCGCCGCTCTGGGACACACGATCATCCCCCCGGAGGGAAGTCTGGTGCCGCTGGAGACGGCGGGAAACGACTGTCGGGAAATGCAGGGGCTGAGCCTGCGGAACGTGGGGGTCAAGCTGCTGAACGCCAAGGGAAAGGTGCTGTACAAGGACTTTGGCGAGCTGCTGTTTACCCACTTTGGCATTTCCGGCCCCACGGTGCTGTCGGCGAGCTGCCACCTGAAAGGAGACGGCTGCCGTCTGGTGCTGGATTTGAAGCCCGCGCTGGAAAGTGAAAAGCTGGAAGCCCGCATCCTGCGGGATTTGGAGCAGTATCAGAACCGGAGCATGGAAAACGCTCTGGTGGACTTGCTGCCCCGGAGCATGATCCCCGTGGTGCTGCGCAGACTGGATATTTCCCCGGAAATGCAGGCCAATTCCCTGACGAAGCAGAAGCGCCGCGCACTGGTGGAGCTGCTAAAAGCCTTCCCCATTGACATCACCGGCAAGCGCCCCGTGTCCGAGGCGATCATCACCAGCGGCGGCGTGAAGGTATCGGAAATCGACCCCAAAACCATGGAATCCAAGCGCGTGACCGGGCTGTATTTCGCCGGGGAGGTCATTGACTGCGACGCTTACACCGGCGGCTTCAACCTGCAGATCGCATGGGCGACGGCCTATGCCGCAGGGATGGCGGTTGGGTAAAAACAGGGCATTGACAAACGCGGGTTCCTGTAATAGAATACGATAAGATAGTTCCGCAGAAAATACTGAGAGGAGGACTTACACATGTACGAGAAACTGGTTAACTACGCGGCCAAGCAGCTGGAGCTGGACCCCGCCGAGATCACTCCCGATGCTACCTTTGAAAGTCTGGGCATCGATTCTCTGGATATCGTTGAGATGATTATGGATCTGGAGTCCGAGCTGGGCGTGGAGCTGGATCTGGAGGATCAGCAGATCACCACCTTCAAAGAGCTGGCCGACTTCATCGAGTCGAAGCTCAACTGATTGCAATTTCACAAATTTCAAAATTTCCTTGTATTGAGCTGTCCGGCTTATAACAAGGTCGCACTAGTCGGGGAGATAGCGGTGCCCTGTACCTGCAATCCGCTACAGCAGGGATGAATTCCCACACCCGGGCAAGTTTGAATATTGTCTGACCTGCGCAAGTGGTGTTGATAGATTGGTCTTGCGCAACGAGATCCCGTGAACCATGTCAGGTGGGGAACCAAGCAGCATTAAGCGGATCTTCTCGTGTGCCGCGGGGTTGCCGTTCTTGAGCTAACTGTGTCAGGTTCGGGTATTCGCCTTGTTCAAATGTGGGTGTGCGATCTTGTTATGAGCCGGATGGCTTTTTAGGCTCGCAATGGACTTTTGCAGAAAGGAGAAGCACAATGTCGGCTTATCAGGCGTTATACCGCAAATACCGCCCCCAGACCTTTGACGACGTTTCCGGGCAGATGGCGGTGACGCAGACCCTGAAAACCCAGATCATGACCGGGAAAATGAGCCATGCGTATCTGTTCACCGGCTCCCGGGGCACGGGCAAGACCAGCTGCGCCAAGATTCTGGCGAAGGCGGTCAACTGCCTGAATCCCGACCACGGTAACCCCTGCAACGTCTGCGAAGCCTGCAAGGCCATCGATTCCGGCTCCTGCATGGACGTGCTGGAGATCGACGCCGCGTCCAACAACGGCGTAGACAACGTCCGCGACCTGCGGGACGACGCCATTTATACGCCGTCTCAGGTGAAAATGCGGGTGTATATCATCGACGAGGTGCATATGCTCTCCATTTCGGCCTTCAACGCGCTGCTGAAGATCATCGAGGAGCCGCCGGAGCATCTGCTGTTCATTCTCGCGACCACGGAGCTGCACAAGGTTCCGGCGACGATTCTGTCCCGGTGCCAGCGGTTTTCCTTCCGGCGCATCAGTCAGGAGGACATCGCAGCGCGGCTGCAATACGTCGCCTATCAGGAGAACATTGATCTTGACGACGGCGCGGCGCGAGTGATCGCCCGGCTGGCGGACGGCGGAATGCGGGACGGCCTGAGTCTGCTTGACCAGTGCGCCTCCGCGACCACGGGAGAGCTGACGGCAGAGCGGGTGTACGCCTGCCTGGGCATCGCCGGGGAGCGGAAATGCGGGGAAATGATGGGCTATATTGCCGCCCACGATACGAAAAACGCTTTGGAGCTGTTCAACCGGCTCTATACCGAGGGCAAGGACTTAAGCGCCATGCTGGACGAAATGGCCTGCCTGACCCGGGATCTTCTGGTGCTGAAAACCGCCGGAAACGCCGGGATCACCATGCTTTCCGGCGTGGCGTCGGACAAGGAAGCGCTGGAACTGACGAAAGCGCTGACCAGCGCCGAGCTGGTTCGCATGATGGAGCGGCTTCAGGAGACGATGGCCGGTTTTACCCGAAGCGCCAGCCGCCGCATGGACGCGGAGCTGTGCATTGTGGAGCTGTGCCAGCCGGAGCTGAGCCTGGATACCAAAGCGCTGAACGCCCGTCTCACCCGGCTGGAAGAGCAGGTAAAGAGCGGCGCGTTTGTCCCGGCGGCTCCCGTGAAGGCGGAGAAAGCCGCGCCGGAGAAGGAACCCTATGACGACGACCGCCCGCCCATGCCGGACGATGCCGACGCACCCCCGGCAGAGGACGCGCCGCCGGTGGCGGAAAGCGAAGCCCCTGTGGGTTTTTGGTCGGACTTGGTGGCGGCGGTTCGCAAGGAGCTGAAGCCCCCTGTTTCTGGATTCTTTGTGGTGACTCCCAACGCGCCGGTTCAGGGCGCGCTGGTGGGGGACAGGTTGGAGCTTCGGTGCAGCAACAGCTTTACGGCGCAGATGTTGGACAGACCGGAAATTCTGGAGGTCGTCTCCCGGAAAGCGACGGCAATGCTGTCCCATCCGGTGAAGGCGGTAACGGTGGATATGTCGGCAAAGCCTGCCGCGAATCCCAGAATGGAGCAGCTGATGAACTTCGGCAGGGCGCACAGCGATATTGTAACGATCAAACGATAATTTCATGTGAATTTTTCAAGATAGGAGAATCATATTATGGCAAAAGGCGGATTCCGGGGTATGCCCGGCGGAATGAATCAGGCGGCTATGATGAAGCAGGCGCAGAAGATGCAGCAGGAAATGCTCCGGATGCAGGCGGAGCAGGAGGCCAAGACCTTCACCGCGGCGTCCGGCGGCGGCATGGTCACGGCCACCGTCAACGGCAAGCATGAACTGGTCGGCATTGAGATCAAGCCGGAAGCGATAGACCCCGACGATGTGGAAATGCTGCAGGATATGGTCATTGCCGCTGTCAACGAAGCCACGCGGGCGGCGGACGCCGAAGCGGCGAACAACATGTCCCGTCTCACCGGCGGCCTGAATCTGGGCGGCCTGTTCTAAGGAGAAGTTATGCAGTTTTTTCCCGCTGCGCTGCAAAATCTTGCCGACCAGTTTGCAAAGCTTCCGGGCATCGGCGGCAAAACGGCGCAGAGACTTGCTTTCCATGTGCTGAGCCTGCCCATGGAGGATGCGGAGGAATTTTCCAACGCCATTCTGGAGGCAAAAAAACAGGTACACACCTGCCCCGTCTGCCAGAATCTGACCGACCGGGAAGTTTGCCCCATCTGCGATGACGATACCCGGGACAAAAGCGTCATCTGCGTTGTGGCCGAGCCGAAGGACGTCATTGCCATGGAGCGCAGCCGGGAGTTCCGGGGCGTTTACCATGTGCTTCACGGCGTTATTTCGCCCCTGAACCATGTGTCGCAGGACGACATCAAGATCAAAGAGCTTCTCCGCCGGGTAGCCGGGGGGGATGTCCGGGAGGTCATCATGGCGACGAACCCGGACACCGAGGGAGAAGCCACGGCCATGTACATATCCCGCCTGCTGAGACCCATGGAGGTCAAGGTGACCCGGCTTGCCTACGGCGTGCCGGTGGGCAGCCAGCTGGAATATGCCGACGAGGTAACGCTTTCCAGAGCACTGGAAGGACGTCAGGAGATGTGAACGAAAATATGGGGGGGCTGCCGTCGGCAGCCCCCCATATTCTATGCTGTTTTATGACTTTTTTGCGAACATTCCCACAGGAAGCTGAGAAAGAACCACACCGGCGAACACCAGACCGCAGCCCAGCAGCTCCCAAGGCGTCATGGTCTGGTGAAGGATCAGCCAGCCGCCCAGAGCGGCAAAGACGGATTCCAGACTCATAATTAACGACGCCGTGGTGGGTTCCAGACCCTGCTGCCCGACGATTTGCAGCGTGTAGGCGACGCCCATGGACAGAACGCCGGAAAAGACCAGCGGGAACCAGCAGGCGGTAATGTCAGAAAAAACGACGGTTTCCTTCGTCAGCAGAATGAACGGCACGGAAAGCACCGTAACCACCAGCGCCTGAATGCAGTTCATGCGCAGACCGTCTAAGTTCCCCGCCAGCCGGTCGATGCAGGTGATCTGCACGGAAAAGGCCAGAGCGCAGCCCATCAGGTACAGGTCGCCCTTGTTGATCTGGGAAACGCCCATGCAGCTGAGCAGATACAGCCCCACCACCGCCAGCGCAACGCTGAAAACGGTGGTTTTGGGCGGCTTTTTCCCGAGAAACAGCCCCAATACCGGCACCAGCACGATGTACATGGCGGTAATGAACCCCGCCTTTCCGGCGTCGGTGTAGACAATGCCGATCTGCTGCAGGCTGGATGCGACGAACAGGGCGCACCCGCAGATCAGCCCCACCCGCCACAGCGTCGGGTTCTTCCACTTTGCCGCGGATTCCCGGAAGCTGCATTTGCCGATATCCAGCACAAACGCGCAGGGAATCAGAAACAGCACGGCAAGCAGGCACCGCACAGCCTGAAAGGTAAAGGGGCCGATGTGATCCATGCCCACGCTCTGGGCAATGAAGCTAAAGCCCCAGATGGTTGTACCCAGCAGCAGACTCAGACTGCCGCGAACGCGATTTTTCTTCATATGCATCACCGAGGCTAACTTTAGCATAATTTGCCGATCTTTGCAAGCGGCGTTGATTTTTTTGGATAGTGTGGTATAATAGCAGAAAAAACCAGGAGGGTTCATTATGGAAGAAATCAAAAAAATTCCCAGCCGCGACCAGATCCCGGCAGAGGACAAGTGGGCCATTGAAGACCTGTACCCCACCGACGAAGCATGGGAAGCGGAACTGGCGGCGCTGGCGGAGAGCCAGAAGACCCTGGCTTCCTTCGCGGGACGTCTGGGTGAGAGCGGCGAGACGCTGTATGCTTACATGGAAGCCTTTGAGCAGGTCAATGCCAAGGGAGATCTGCTGGGCAGCTACTGTATGCGCCGGGCGGACGAGGATACCCGGAACGCCACCTATCAGGCCATGGCCGGAAAGTTTATGGGCGTTGCAGTAGCACTGAACGCGGCGTGCAGCTTTGATACGCCGGAGATTATGGCGATTTCCGACGAGAAGCTGGCGCAGTTCTACGCGGAGTGCCCCAAGCTGGAGCGTTACCGCCGCTACCTGACCAATCTGCGCCGCCGCAAGGCGCATACCCTTTCCGCCGCGGAGGAAAAGCTGCTGGCGTCGGCGGGCGAAATGTCTCAGGCACCCGACACCATTTACGGCTCCCTCGCCGATGCAGACCTGAAATTCCCCGATGCCGTGGACGTCAAGGGAAACAAGCATCCCCTGACCCAGGGAACCTTCGTCAGCCTGGAGGAGAGCAGCGACCGAGTGCTGCGTCAGAGCGCCTATGAAAATCTTTACGGTACGCTGGCTGCGTTCAAGACCACCACTGCCGCCCTTCTCAATGCCCAGAACAAGCAGCTGAAATTCTTCGCCGAGGCACGGAAGTACGACACGGCATTTGAAGCGTCTCTGGACGCGACCAACGTCCCCACTTCCGTTTACAAGAACCTCATTGAGACGGTTCACCAGAACATGGACAAGATGCACCGCTATGTCCGCCTGCGCAAGAAGCTGCTGGGCGTGGATGAGCTGCATTTCTACGATGTGTACACCCCCCTGCTGAAAGATGTGGACAAGCACATTCCCTACGAGCAGGCCAAGCAGACCGTTTACGACGCGCTGGCGCCTCTGGGCGACGATTACCGCACCATTCTGAAAAACGGCTTCGACCACCGCTGGATCGACGTGTACCAGAACGAGGGCAAGCGCAGCGGCGCGTATTCCGCCGGGACGGTGGTGCATCCCTACGTCCTGCTGAACTACACCGGAACGCTGGACAGCCAGTTCACGCTGGCCCATGAGATGGGTCACGCTCTGCACTCCTACCTGTCCAACAAGCACCAGAACCCCATCGATGCGGACTACGTGATCTTCGTGGCAGAGGTGGCCTCTACCTGCAACGAGGCGCTGCTGATGGAATATCTGCTGGGCAAGACCACGGATAAGAAGGAGCGGGCGTACCTCATCAACCATTTCCTCGACCAGTTCAAGGGAACGCTGTACCGTCAGACCATGTTCGCCGAGTTTGAGCTGAACATCGGAAAGATGGCAGCTGAGGGACAGACCCTGACGGCGGACGTCCTGTGCGCCGAGTACAAGCGCCTGAACGAGCTGTACTACGGCCCGGACATGGTGGTGGACGACAACATCGCCATGGAGTGGGCGCGCATCCCCCACTTCTACTACAACTACTACGTCTTCCAGTACGCCACCGGCTATTCCGCCGCCATTGCCCTGTCCCGCCGTATCCTGCGGGAGGGCGCACCGGCCGTGAAGGATTACCTCGGCTTCCTCTCCGGCGGCTGCTCCAAGTCCCCCATTGATCTGCTGAAGGGCGCGGGCGTGGATATGACCAGCCCGGAGCCTGTGAATCAGGCGCTGGCGCTGTTCGGCGAGCTGCTGGATGAAATGGAAGAGCTGACCCGGGAGTAAGGGCATGGCAGAGCTGTTTTTGCCCACCCTGCACACCTTCGCCATGAACAACATCTTTACCGGCTCCAAGGGGCTGTTCCGTTTCCGGGCAGAGCCGAAGGTGGTCATGGCGAACCCGAAAGAGGTGGATTTCGCCCAGAGCGCCATCCATGTGGAGTACTGGCACGGCCTTTACTGCTATGAAAAAAGCACCATGGAGGGCGAATGCACCTTCCCCATGAGCGAGGAAGGCCGGGAGGAAATGCGCCGCTGGCTGGAGGAGAAAATCTGATTCGGAAACCTCTGCGGAATCGGCAGCCGCCGGTTCCGCAGGTTTTCGGTTTCCCGGACAGACAATTTGACTTTTTCCGGGAAACCGCCCGGAAAAATGGGAAATGAGCCTTGACTTTTTCCCTTTTTGTGATAAAATATCGACGATATGGAAAGACATTGCGGAAACCAAGCGGAAACGTAGTCCTTCAGCGAGGGGGAAAAGGTGCAAGCCCCCGGATGAACTCCCGCAAGCCATTTCCCGCGTCGCCCGGGATGACCGGGACGGGCGCTCCCGTTACAGAGCAGCTAAGATGCCTGATTTTCAGGCGAATTAGGGTGGTACCGCGATTTACGTCGCCCCTATTGTTTGGGGGCGGCGTTTTTAGTTGGAAGTGGAGAATTCGCTTTCAGCTCCGACAATTTTTATGGAGGTAGAAACCAATGAATCCCAAGCCTTACGGCGTAAATGAACTGCGCGAAATGTTCCTTTCTTTCTTTGAAAGCAAGGGTCACCTGCGCCTGCCCAGCTTTTCTCTGATCCCCCAGAATGATGCGTCTCTGCTGCTCATCAATTCCGGCATGGCGCCCATGAAGCCCTATTTCAAGGGTGAGGTGGAGCCGCCCCGTCATCGGGTCTGCACCTGCCAGAAGTGCATCCGCACCGGCGACATCGAGAACATCGGCAAGACCGCCCGCCACGGCACCTATTTCGAGATGCTGGGCAACTTCTCCTTCGGCGATTACTTCAAGCACGAGGCCATTGCATGGAGCTGGGAGTTCCTGACCAAGGTGGTCGGTCTGGACGAGAACCGGCTGTACCCTTCCATCTACGAAAACGACGACGAAGCCTTTGAGATTTGGAACAAGGAAGTGGGCGTCCCCGCCGAGCGTATTTTCCGCTTCGGCAAGGAGGACAACTTCTGGGAGCATGGTTCCGGCCCCTGCGGCCCCTGCTCGGAAATTTACTACGACCGTGGCGAGAAGTACGGCTGCGGCAAGCCCGGCTGCACCGTCGGCTGCGACTGTGACCGCTACATGGAGGTCTGGAACAACGTCTTCTCCCAGTTCGACAACGACGGCCACGGCAACTATACCGAGCTGGCCCAGAAGAACATCGACACCGGCATGGGTCTGGAGCGTCTGGCGGTGGTCTGTCAGGACGTGGACTCCCTGTTCGATGTGGATACCGTCATGAACATCACCCACAAGGTCACTGAGCTGACCGGCGCAACTTACGGCCAGAGCGTGAAGATGGACGTGTCTCTGCGGGTCATCACCGACCATATCCGCGCTTCCACTTTCATGATCGCCGACGGCGTGCTTCCCAGCAACGAAGGCCGCGGCTACGTCCTGCGCCGTCTGCTGCGGCGGGCTGCCCGCCATGGCAAGCTTCTGGGCGTCAACCACCCCTTCCTCTATCAGATCGTGGAGACCGTGGTGGAGGAAAACGAGGTTCACTACACCTATCTGCGGGAGCGCTGCGACTATATCACCAAGGTTGTAAAGGTGGAGGAAGAGAACTTCGCCCGCACCATCGACGGCGGCATGGCGATTTTCTCCAACATGCTGGCGGAGCACAAGGCCAAGGGCGAGACGGAATTCTCCGGCGCCGACGCCTTCAAACTGTACGATACCTACGGCTTCCCCATCGACCTGACCCTGGAAATGGTGGCCGACGAGGATATGACCCTGAACCAGGAGGCATTTGCCCAGCTGATGCAGGAGCAGAAGGTTCGCGCCCGGGAAGCCCGGAAGGCGCTGGGCGATCTGGCCTGGGCAGGCATCGACCTGGGGCTGGACAACACCCCCACCACCTTTGTCGGCTACACCCAGAATAACTGCGACGCCAAGGTTCTGGCTGTGTGCGTGGGCGACGAAGTCTCCGGCACCATTGCCGGCGGCGAAAAGGGCATCATCGTGCTGGACAAGACCCCCTTCTACGCCGAAATGGGCGGCCAGATTGCCGACCATGGCGTGATCCTCATGGGCAACAGCCGCTTTGTGGTGTCCGACGTTCAGAAGGACAAGGGCGGCAAGTACCTGCATCACGGCAAGATGGTCACCGGCTCCATCAAGGTGGACGATATTGTGGTGGCCTCCATTGACGTGGAGCGCCGCAAGGCCATTATGCGCGCCCACTCCGCCACCCATCTGCTGCAAAAGGCATTGCAGACGGTGCTGGGCGACCATGTCCATCAGGCGGGTTCCTACGTGGAGCCTGACCGGCTGCGCTTCGACTTCACCCACTATTCCGCGCTGACGCCGGAGGAGCTGGTGAAGGTCAACGCCATCGTCCAGAATTCCATTCTGGAGGGCTACAACATCGTGACCCGGGAGATGCCCGTTGACGAGGCCAAGGCCATGGGCGCCACCGCGCTGTTCAGCGAAAAGTACGGCAGCACGGTTCGTGTGGTCAACATGGGCAACTACTCCATCGAGCTGTGCGGCGGCACCCACCTGGACAACACCGCTAAGGTCGGCCCCTTTGAAATTGAGAGCGAATGTTCCGTCGCCTCCGGCGTCCGCCGGATCGAGGCCATCACCGGCAAGGCGTGCCTTGAGAGAATGGAGCGGAACCAGACCATGCTTCTGGAAGCGGCTGCCAAGCTGAAGACCAAGCCCATCGAGCTGGGCACCCGGATTCAGGCGCAGCTGGAGGAACTCCGGGAGCTGCGGCGTACCATCGAGGCGTACAAGGCCAAGGAGACCGTGGGCGAGATCGACCGGATCCTCTTCGGCTCCCACAATGTGGATGGCCTGAAGGTCATCACCGCCAGCGTTCCCAACGCCGACACCGGCAGACTCCGCCAGATGGGCGACGTGCTGCGGGATAAGGATGCTTCCGTGGTTGCTGTGCTTGCCACGGTCAACGAGGGTAAGATCACCTTCCTGGCCGTCTGCGGCAAGGACGCCATTGCCCGGGGCATCAAGGCCGGCGACCTGGTGAAGCAGGTATGCTGCTGCTGCGGCGGCAGCGGCGGCGGCAAGCCCGACTCTGCCATGGGCGGCGGCAAGGACGTCACCAAGGTGGACAACGCCCTCGCCATCGTGGACGATTACGTGGTTTCCAAATTGAAGTAATAAGAAAGGCGCTGCCGCAAAGGCGGCGCCTTTTCCAACGATAAGGAGGCGGCAGGATGCGTAAACTGGTATGGTTTTCTCTGGGCTTCGGCGCGGCCTGCTGCCTGTGCGCGTATGTTATTACGGGAAGTACGCGTGTCATTTTGGCCGCAGCTGTCGGGTTTCTGACGCTTTTCGCGGCGATTGCGGGGAGAAAGTTCGCATTATTCCGGCGGATTGCCGCGGTTCTTCTTGGCTTTGCCATGGGAATGGGCTGGTTCATTCTGTACGACGGTTTTTATCTGAATGCCGCCGGAACGATGGACGGAAAAACGGCAAACGCAGTCATCCGGGTGTCGGACTACAGCTACGAGACGGCATACGGTATCGGCGTGGACGGCATGGTGCAGCTGGAAGGGAAGTCGTACCGTCTGCGGGCGTATCTGGATTTGAGCGAAACGCTGGAACCCGGGGACACCGTCTCCGGCCAGTTCCGTTTCCGCGCCACTACGCCTAAGGAAAGCAGAACCTATCACGCGGGCAACGGCATTTTCCTGCTGGCGTATCAGGTGGACGAGGTTTCCGTTTCGCCCCATGCAGGCGCATCGTGGCGGGATATCCCTGCGCGGCTGCGGCACCGGATTCAGGCAATTTTGCAGACCTTCATTCCGCAGGATGCCGCTCCCTTTGCCCGGGCGCTTCTGCTGGGTGATACCACTGGCCTGAGTTATGCGGTAGATACCAGTCTGAAAATCAGCGGGATTCGCCATGTGGCGGCTGTTTCCGGACTGCATGTGTCGATTCTGTTCGCCTTGCTCACTGCCATAACCTTCCGGAAGCGGTTCCTGACTGCCCTTGTGGGTTTTCCGACGCTGCTGCTTTTTGCGGCGGTGGCGGGCTTTACCCCGTCGGTCAGCCGCTCGTGCATTATGTGCGGACTGATGCTGGCGGCGCTGCTGCTGAATAAGGAATACGACGGCCCCGCGGCGCTGGCCTTTGCCGCCGTGGTGATGCTGATTGGCAACCCGTTGGTCATCACGTCCGTGGGTTTTCAACTGTCCGTGGCCAGCGTGGCGGGGATTTATCTCTTTGCGCCGGGCATCCGCAAGTGGCTGGTTTCTCTGTTCCCGGACAGCAAAGGGAAGGGCGTCAGACCCACGTTGATTCGCTGGTTTACTGCTTCCGTGTCCATCACCCTCAGCGCCATGATTTTCACAACGCCGCTGAGCGCATGGTATTTTGGCACCGTCAGTCTTGTTGGCGTGGTGACCAATCTGCTCACCCTGTGGGTCATCAGCTTCATTTTCTATGGGCTTGTGGCGGTCAGTCTGGTGGGTGCGTTCTGGACGGGCGGGGCGATGATTCTTGGAAAAATCGCCGCGTGGCCGATTCGCTATGTTCTGTTGATCGCAAAGTTACTGGCGGGCTTTCCGCTGGCGGCGGTGTATACCAGAAGCCCTTACATTACCATCTGGCTGGTGGCCATGTATGTATTGCTGCTGGTGTTCCTTCTGAGCCGGAATCGCCGCCCGGGCGTTCTGCTCTGCTGCGGCACGCTGGGGCTGTGTCTGGCGCTGCTGGCATCCTGGGCGGAGCCGATGCTGGACAGCACCCGGATAACGGTGCTGGATGTGGGGCAGGGGCAGTGTATTCTGCTGCAAAGCGAAGGCCGGACATACATGGTGGACTGCGGCGGGGACAGCGACACCGAAACTGCGGACATTGCCGCCGAAACGCTCCTGAGTCAGGGCATCTCCCGGCTGGACGGCTTGATTCTGACCCACGGCGACCGGGATCACACCGGCGCGGCGGAAAATCTCTTAAGCCGGGTGAAAGCGGACATCCTCATCCTCCCACCGGAGGAAGGTATGCCGACATCTGATAACGCAGAGGTGGTATACGTCGAACAGGATTTGCTTTTGACCTACGGCAAGACAAATCTGCACATTTTCACCACCGATTCCAATAGGAGCGAAAACGAAAACAGCCTGTGCGTCTTGTTTGATACGGAAAACTGTGATATACTCATAACGGGAGACCGGAGCGCCTACGGCGAGCGGATGCTGCTCCACGCCGGGAAAATCCCGGAGGTGGACGTGCTGATTGCCGGACATCACGGCTCCAAAAACTCTACCTGCGAGGATCTGCTTGCCGCTGCCCAACCGCAGACGGTCTGCATCAGCGCAGGAAGGGACAATCTCTACGGACACCCGGCGGCGGAGACCCTGCAGCGGCTGGAAAATTTCGGCTGCACGGTGTACCGGACAGACCGGGACGGAACAATTACCATCAGAAGGTGAAGCCATGGCAAAAAAACCAGCCCCCGGGGGCAATTTACAGGAACTGAAAACCCAGCTGAAAAGCAAAGACTTGGGGCGGCTGTACATTTTCCATGGGGAAGAAGTCTTTCTGCTGCACCACTACTTGGAGCAGATGAAAAAGCAGCTGCTGGATGCGCTGACGGAATCCTTCAACTTCCACCGGATGAACAGCGAGACCTTCGATTTGCAGACCTTCGCCGACGCCGTGGAAAACCTGCCCATGATGGCGGAGCATACCATGGTTCAGGTGGACGAGGTGGATCTGTTCAAGCTGGGCGAGTCCGACCGGAACAAGATGGCGGAAATTCTGGCGGATATCCCGGACTACTGCACGGTGGTGTTCACCTACGAGACGACCCCGTGGAAGCCGGACAAGCGCCTGAAAAAGCTCTGGGAGGCGATCGACGGCGCCGGGCTGATCGTGGAGTTTGCCAAGCAGGATCAGAAAGACTTGGCGGCTTGGGTCACAAGGCATTTTATGGCGCGGGACAAACGGATTTCCACAGATCTGTGCCTGTACCTCATTGACATCACCGGCGGCACTATGACAGCACTCAGTGGCGAAATTGACAAAATCTGTGCCTATTCCGGCGCAAATGAGATTCGGAAAACCGACATCGACGCCGTTACTGAGCCGGTGCTGGATGCCGTGGTGTTCCAGATGACGGATATGCTCAGCGCCGGGCGCTTCGATCAGGCGCTGGTGAAATTGCAGCAGCTGCTGAAAATGCAGCAGGAGCCGCTGGCGATTCTGGGCGCGGTGGGCAACCACTTCCGCCGGGTCAGCGCCGCGCGGACGCTGCTGGACAACGGAAAGAACGCCTCCGACCTGCAAAGGCTTTGCGGCATCCCGGACTATCCCGCGAGAAAGACCATGGAGGCGGCCAGACGGTTTACGCCGGAATTCTGCCGCCGGGCGGCGGAGCTGGTGCTGGAAACGGATTATAAGATAAAGACATCCTACGACGACCCGGAGCGCCTGTTGGAGCTGCTACTGTTGCAGTTGGCGCAGGAGGGGCGCAATGGTTAAAATCAGGGAGGCCATCGTGGTGGAGGGACGCTACGACAAAAACACCCTCAGTCAAGTGGTGGACGCCCCCATTCTGGAAACGGCGGGGTTCGGCATTTTCAAGGACAGGCAGCAGATGGCGCTGCTTCGCCGGGTGGCGGAAAAGCGGGGCTTGATCGTCTTCACGGATTCCGACGGGGCGGGCTTCGTCATCCGCAACCACATCAAAAGCGCCATTCCCGGAAAATACCTGAAGCACGCCTACATCCCGGACATTCCCGGAAAGGAACGGCGGAAATCCGCCCCCGGCCGGGAGGGTAAGCTGGGGGTGGAGGGCATGACCCCGGAGGTCATTCTCGCCGCTCTGCGAAGCGCGGGAGCCACCATAGAGGGAGAGGAAACGACTTCCTCCGGGGGCATCACGAAGCAGGATCTCATGGCGCTGGGGCTTTCCGGCGGAAGCAACGCCGGAGAGAAGCGGAAAGCGCTTCTGAAAAAGCTGAACCTGCCGGAACACATGAGCGCCAACGCCATGTTACAGGCGCTGAATTTGTTATACACGCGGGAAGAGCTGGAGCAAATGCTGAATGAATCCGGAATCGAATGCGATTAAATGGAGAGAATATGGTTGATATACAAGTCAGGAATCTGACAAAATTCTTTGTAATCGGAGAAAATCTGCTGGACAACCTGAGCTTTGAAATTCAGGAAGGGGAGCGGGTGGCGATCCTTGGCCGAAACGGCTGCGGAAAAACCACACTTTTCAACATCCTTACCGGCCAGATGGACTATGACAGCGGCGAGGTCTACGTCAATCCCAACAAGCGCTTAGGGCTGATTTCCCAGATCCCCAAGTTCCCGGCGGGCTACACCGTGGAGGACGTGCTGCGCACCGCCTACGCCGGCCTCATGAAGCTGAAAGCCAGAATGGAGCGGCTGGAAGCGGACATGGCGGGGGGCGCAACGGCGGAGCAGCTGCGGGAGTACGACAGCCTGTCCAACCGCTTCCAGTCCGGGGGCGGCTACGAGATGGATGTGGACGTGGACAAGGTCTGCAACGGTCTGGGCATCCCGGCGGAGCAGCGCGCTCAGGAATTCGACAGCCTTTCCGGCGGCGAAAAGACCAGAGCGAATCTCGCCCGCCTTCTGCTGGAAAAGACGGACATCCTGCTTCTGGACGAGCCAACCAACCATCTGGATTTGAGAAGCGTGGAGTGGCTGGAAGGGGATATTCAGAATTTCCGGGGGACGGTGCTTGCCATTTCCCACGACCGCTATTTCATCGATCAGATCGCCCAGCGGGTGATCGAGATCGCGGACGGCCACGCGGAATTCTACTCCGGCAACTACTCGTTCTACATGGACGAAAAGCAGGCGCGGTTTGACCTGCAAATGAAGCAGTACGAGCAGGAACAGGCGAAGCTGAAGCAGCTGGGCTACACGGTGGAGCGGATGAAGGGCTGGGGCATCAACAACCGCACCCTCTACCGCCGGGCCATGTCCATTCAGCACCGGATGGATCGTATTCGCAAAACGGAACGACCCAAAGCGGAAAGAACGATGAAGGCCAGCTTCGGGGAGCGGGATTTCTCCGGAGACGTGGTGTTCAAGATGAAGAACGTGTCGAAATCCTTCGGCGACCGGACGCTGTTCTCCGACGTGAATCTGCTGGTAGAGGGCGGCGAGCGCATTGCCCTGCTGGGGGACAACGGCACCGGAAAATCCACCTTTATCAAGTGCCTGCTGGGTGAGGAGGACTGTCAGGGGAAGATCCAGTTCGGCCCCACGGTGAAATGGGGATATCTGCCCCAGATCATCCACTTTGACCACCCGGAGCGGAGCCTCTACGACACCATGCTCTATGAGAAAAACTGCACGCCTCAGATGGCGAGAGACCGTCTCGGCGCGTTCCTGTTTCAGGGGGAAGACGTGTTCAAGACCGTGGGCAACCTGTCCGGCGGCGAGCAGTCCCGCCTGCGGCTGTGTATGCTGATGGACGAGAAGATCAACCTCCTGATTCTGGACGAGCCGACGAACCATCTGGACATTGCGTCCCGGGAGTGGGTGGAGGCTGCCATCGAGGAATTCGAGGGCGTGCTGCTGTTCGTCTCCCACGACCGGTATTTTATCGAAAAGTTTGCCGAACGCATCTGGCTGCTGGAGGACGGGAAAATCCGGGATTTCCCTTGCGGCTATCAGAAATACCGCTCCATTCTGGAGCATGAAGCCGCCGCAAAACCGGCCGTTTCCGCTGCGCCGAAGCCGAAAAAAGAGCGGGCAAAGGGCGGAACCAAAGACGCGGACAAGCTGGTGCGGCGGCTGGAGCGGGAGATCGAGAAGCAGGAGCAGGTCGTCGCCGACTTTGACCGGAAAATCGAAGCGGCATCCGCCGACTATCAGGAGCTGACCCGTCTGCTTGGCGAAAAGGAAGAAGCCGAAGCGGCGCTCATGGACCTGATGGAGCAGTGGGAACAGGTGCAGACGTGAAGAATGAAGCTTTGACGGTTGACACAGTTCGACACCCGGCCTATAATAGAAACGATTAAGAAAAAAGGAGCAACAGAATTATGAGTTCTTGTAACGGAAATTGTTCCGAATGCGGCTCTGATTGCGCCGATCGCAAGCCCGAGAGCCTGCTGGCGGAGCTGAACCCCAACGCCAGCGTGAAGAAGGTCATTGCCGTGGTCTCCGGCAAGGGCGGCGTGGGCAAATCCACGGTCACGTCCATGCTGGCTGTCGCCATGGCACGGAAGGGAAAGCGGGTCGGCGTTCTGGATGCCGACATCACCGGCCCCTCCGCACCCACCGCGTTCGGCGTCACGGAGTGTCAGGGCGCGGACGAACACGGCCTGTATCCGGCGCTGACCCGTACGGGTATTCAGGTAATGTCCATCAATCTGCTGCTGGTCAACCCTGCCGACCCGGTGGTGTGGCGCGGTCCGGTCATCGCGGGCGCGGTGAAACAGTTCTGGACGGACGTTATCTGGGAGGACGTTGACTATTTGTTCGTTGACATGCCCCCCGGAACCGGCGACGTGCCCCTGACGGTGTTCCAGAGCCTGCCGGTGGACGGCGTCATCATCGTCACTTCCCCTCAGGATCTGGTGTCCATGATTGTGGCGAAAGCCGTGAAAATGGCGAACATGATGCACATTCCCGTGCTGGGCTTCGTGGAGAACTATTCCTACCTCCGCTGCCCGGACTGCGGCAGGAAAATCAACGTCTTCGGCAAGAGCCATCTGGACGAAATTGCCGCCCAGTTCGATCTGCCGATTCTGGCACGCCTGCCCATCGACCCCGCCGTGGCGGAAGCCTACGACAACGGCCAGATGGAGACGGTGAACACGGAAGCACTGTCCGCGGCTGTGGAAGCTATTGAGAAGTAAAAAGAACCGCCTAGTAAATGGGCGGGGCATAAGACAGTTAACAGGCACAGCAGGATAATCTGCTGTGCCTGTCCTTGTATCATTGAATGCGAGCACCCCTTGCCTCTCCCTTTGGGAGAGGTGGCCGAGCGAGGACGGAGAGGGTAAGTAAGAGTGTAACGCCCTCTCAGTCACCTACGGTGACAGCTCTCCCAGAGGGAGAG
>OJNZ01000839.1_pt1 | contig 19714 bp, 10 predicted proteins | sample 1598001 | NCBI WGS metagenome assembly OJNZ01 (sample SAMN01915225, study PRJEB22387) | human gut metagenome | isolation source: stool | host: Homo sapiens | place: USA | reverse complement strand
ATGATGATGTTGTAATCGCCGGAATAGGATTCCTTCCAGACAATATCATAAATCTGCTCCTTGCTGAACACTCTGCCTGGATTCCTTGCTAATAAATGCAATATTTCAAATTCTGTAAACGTAATATTTACTTCTTTCTCACCACGATATACTAACCGTTTTGATGCATCTATTTCCATTCCTGCAAAGGCTAATTTTTCACACGCTATTTCTTCTTTTAACTGTGTTTTATTTTCAAAACTTCCCAATGCAGACATAACTGCATTTAATACTACTTCTTCATCTTCCTCAAGTGAAAGCAACAGTAACTTAGCTATAATCCTCACTCCCCAATCTATTGCTCAAAATATTCTTCAAGACATATTCCTCTTTCATAAATTTCTCGTGCCGCATCTACTCCTACATATCGATAATGCCATGGCTCATAGCTTGTCCCTGTAATCTCCTGTTTCCCTTGTGGGTACCGTAATATGAAACCATAATTATGTGCATTTGCGGCAAGCCACGTATATACCTCATCATTTGAGCTCTTTGATTTATCAGCATTAATATCAACTGCAATGCCTAATTGGTGTTCACTTGTTCCGGGCAAAGCTACCCATTCCTTAGCAGTTCTTTCTGCTCTTGACTGTGAATATCCTTCATTTATATAAGCTTTTATCTTATCATCTAATATTTTCTGCTGTTCTTCATAAGTTCGATAGCCTTCCCGAACAACCGGATATATTCCATCTTTCCTTGCTGCATCAAACATTTCTTGTAAATACGGATATATCCTGCTATCCACCTTTTGACCATTTGATAATTCTGTTAATTCCACTCTATAATCTTCCGGTATTTCATTCCAACGGTTTACTACAATTAAATACCACTCCTCCGAAACCGGAATACTATGTAAATTCTCTAATCTTGAAGGAAATTCGTGAAATAGATTACATAGTATCAAAAGCAAGTAAACTATGATAATTCCTCTCAACCATTTCCCTCGCAACTTATTTTTTTTATCTCTTTTCTTTGCCATATTGTTATTTATGCCTTCATCCTTCTTGACCAGCTCTTTATAGCGAATGGCATACATAGAATACCAATCAAGACAGGAATTGTAATAAGTAGATATGGTGACCAGATAAGCTTCCCCAAAATACGAAAAGTATTAGTTCTGAAAATATCTGTTGAACTTCCTACCAATGGTATTAAATCCAATGCTTTTTGCATTTCATAAGGAAGATATTCTGCAATCATCATTGGTCCATATACAACAGCCAGACTAAGCAGTAAGGTAAGTACATTATTTTTTACAGCCGCTGATATAAACATAACAATTCCGGCAAAACCTATTGCTCCAAGCAGTACAAAAGCATATTCATAAATTTCTGCCTGCAGCATATTCATAGGTGCAACAGCAATCAGCTTGATATTCTGAATCGGCATATCCCATCCGGCAGTTCCCATAAAAAACAACTGTGATATAACATTTGAAACAGCAAGTAATGCAAATAACTCCACTGTAAACGCTAAACCAGTAAGAATTTTGGCAAGAGCTATTTTTTTCCAGCCATTTCGAGTCGTCAATACTAGTGTGCTTGTATTATCATGCCATTCGCCAGCAAATAAAGAGGATAAAACAATACCGAGAAACAAAGCCATCACAACTCCCAGATCCGCAACCATACTACCAAGAAGCGTTGACCAGCCTTCTACCCACTCATAATGAAATGGTTTTTCTACCTTTCTCTCTATCTGATGTAAATACTCTTTTTCAGCACCTACCTGACCACTGACCTCCAAAAACTCATCAAGCACCTGCTGTCTTCTTTCATAGAAGCCTGTTAACTTATCCGGATCAACATAGCTTATCATCGTTTTATAATTACTGGTATCTCGAAGCTCCGGATACAATGTTCCGAGCCAACTATTAACTATCTGCCAGTCTGTCTTTTCCAGTTCTTCCTCCATACCGTCAGCTTCCATTTGCTGATAATCACTTACTATTTGCTGCAAGGTTTCATCAGTCAATTCTCCACCAAATGAAAGTGCATATCCCTGACTATCCTTTATTACTGTATATCCATCAAAATTATTGCCAAAAGCACTTGTATAGTCATCTGAACTGCCAAAACTGAACCATTGAAACGAAAGTATGCTTCCAAAAATTACATAATAAACAAAACACAACAACACACATATTTTAACAATTTTCTTTCGCCATAACTTTTTATGCTCTAACCAAAATAGTTCCATTCTATTTCACTCCTTCCTCTGTGGGAAAATAAAATAAATAAAGATCTTCCAATGTAGCTTCACAAGGCACCGCTCGCTCACTAGGCATATTGTCTGAAATAATACGCAATATAATTTCTTTTCCTTCGTGCCGTAAATTAGCAACCGTTGTTTTTGTCTGCCATTGTCTAGCTTCTTGTGGAGAAACAGAAAGCTCCCAAACCTTACCATTTGCCTTGTGAATCAACTCAGGAACCGTACCCTGCAATACAAATTTTCCTTTTTTCATCAATAGCACTTCATCTGCTATTGCTTCTATATCTGATACAATATGTGTGGAAAGAATTACAATTTTATCGCCTGCATACTCTGAGAGCAGATTACGAAAACGGACACGCTCTTTCGGATCAAGTCCTGCAGTCGGCTCATCCAAAATCAAAATTTTCGGATTATTAAGTAACGCCTGTGCAATTCCTACTCTTTGTTTCATACCACCAGAAAAAGTTTTTACTTTTTTGTTTGCCACATGGCTTAAATCAACCACTTCCAACAATTCAGTCACACGTTTTTTTGCAACATTCTTCGGTATTCCTTTCAGTGCTGCAATATACATTAAGAACTCCACCGCAGTATAATTTGGATAATATCCAAAATCCTGTGGTAAATAACCCAACACATTCCGGTAATCTGCCCCCATCGAAGTTACTTCTTTTCCATCCAGCAATACCTCCCCTGAGGTTGACTCCAAAACAGCACATAGCATACGCATCAATGTTGTTTTACCTGCACCGTTAGCCCCCAAAAGACCATATACTCCCGGCTTTAAGGTTGCACTAACACAATCTACCGCTATTTTCCTGCCATACTGTTTTGTTAAACGATCAAGCGACAATTCCATACATTTTTCCTTCCTTTCTCATCTCTGCAATATAATGAATTTCATTTATAAAGAACATAGCAAAAATCAAAAATGTAACAATCCACACCCCCACTGCTGATGTTTCATATAACCATGGCAATATTCTTGCTGACATCCCCCAACAAATGCAGGAACCCAGCATTACAATCGCACATATCTGTAAACTCTGTTTCTTTTGCAAACGGATCAAACGTAGCAACGCAACCATACACACTAAGTACGGAACCAGGCAGTATAGAACCATCTGTCCAATCTCTTTATAAGAATTTTGCAAATAAACTTCCATACACAAAAGAATTGTTATACACACCAAATTAGCAGCCCCAGCCAAAACCAGCTTTGCTAACGTGATTTGGGCACCAGAAGCTCTTGTTACCGCTTCAATCTCGCTCATTCCATAATACTGGCTTTTAAAAATTGCTGGCATGATAGCCAATACAAACAGCGGCATAAAAATTGGTATATTCTTTGGCACGTCTGCAATGCTGGCAATTGTTAAACAAACTATAAATAACGTTACTGCCTGCAAACCAAATATTGGAATACCTTCAAAGCGAAATACATCTGAAAGATAGTGAAAGAAACCTGTCCTCGGTTCTGCCCTAGTCACTTCCTGTTCCCGTACAATTTCAGTGCAAAGCTTAATCGTTTCCTCTAATCTTTTAGGCTGTACTTCCTCTCCTAAAGATTGCTGTAAATAGCCCTTCAAATTTTTATCTTTCATTTTCCTGCTCCTTTCTCATAATTTTTAAAGCATTACGAACCCTGCTTTGTGCTGTTCGCATATTGCATCCCATCACTTTTGCAATCTCTCCAAAACTAAGTTGTTCTCCAAAGCGTAGAATGACTGCTTCCCTTTGTTCTGATGATAAAAAATTCAAAAAATAGCTTATCTCTGCCCTATCCTCTAGCCGAACTATGTCGTTATACTCATGCACTATATTTTCTTCATCTTCTAATGGAGAAAACTCAACCTTCCTACTTTCATCAATACATAAATGATTTGCAATTGTGTATAGATAAGCCTTAAATTTCTTTTTCCCTTTATATCCGGATAAATTCTTAAACAACTTCAAAAATGTTTCCTGAGTCAGGTCTTCTGCTTTTTCCAGATTAGAGCAATGCCACCTACAGTAACGTAAAATAGATGTATAATAGCGTTTTATCAATTCTTCTGCTGCATTTTCATTTCCAAGTAGAATCTGTTCCACTAATTCGTCATCACTCAACACGCATCAGACTCCTTTCCATTGAATATCTGTATATATATAATAACGGGTTATGCACTTAAAATGATTAAAAGATTCCTCATTTTTTCTTAAAACGAATGAAACGATTAAACCAATATTTTATCTCAACCCCTTTCAGAAATATCAAATAAATCAAACACTACCTTTTTCTCCGCTTAGAGTAATACTTCCCACACCACACAATCCTGCACCGGAAACTCTGCTTACATTCATACACACACTTCTTGCACTGGTCATTATACTGTATCCTGTTCTTATCATTCAAAAAAAACATCCACCACTCTTTCCTATCGCCTATGTAGTTGAATTTCCATAGGGAAGTATCCCTAACCCTCTCTCGATTTTTCTTCGGTTATTCTTCATTTTACCGTCGAAATGCATTGACCTTTCCTGCCGTTTTTGCTACAATTTGCTATGGGTAATTACACCCAAAATTGAATAAAACATGAAACAGACTGTTGTAAAAATCGAACATTTTACAGCAGTTTTTTTGTACCCAAATTTAGAAAGGACGTGGCACAATGGCAAACCGAAACCGCACCCATCCGGTGCAATTTTATCTCAGCGATGATGAGCAGTACATCCTCAACACCAAATTCAAAGCATCCGGCATGAAGAGTATGTCTGCGTTCCTGCGCAAGCTGATCTTATATGGATATGTGTATGATGTTGATTACAGTTACCTGCGAAATTATAATACGGAGTTGGGACGTATCAGCTCCAATTTAAACCAGATCGCAAAGAGGGTAAACAGCACCGGAAACATTTATCAAGAGGATATAAACGAAGTAAAGGAGTTGATGAATAAAGTATGGCGTACACAAAAATCCATGCTATCAAAGCAACCGTTGATAAAGCGATAGACTACATCTGCAACCCCGAAAAGACCGATGAAAAAATGTTCGTTTCCTCTTATGCCTGTTCTCCGGAAACCGCAGCTTATGACTTCAAATATACCCTCGACCACTGCCGGGAAAACAGTCCCAACAAAGCCTATCATCTGATACAGGCTTTTGCTCCGGGAGAGGTCGGTTTTGAAGAAGCGCACCACATTGGAAAGGAGCTTGCAGATAAACTTTTAGAGGGAAAATATTCGTATGTTGTTACCACCCATATTGACAAAGAACACGTTCATAATCACATCATTTTTTGTGCCGCTGACAACATCGAACACAACAAATATCACGACTGCAAACAGTCCTATTACCACATCCGTAAACTGAGTGATGAACTGTGCAAGGAACACAATCTTTCCGTCATCATTCCGGGTGCCCAGCGTGGCAGAAAATACGAAGAATGGCAGTCCGATCAGAATGGTTCTGCGTGGAAAACGCAGATCAGAAAGGACATCAATTTCTGCATCAAGTCGGCTTCCACTTACGAAGAATTTCTGCTTCTGATGAGAGCCAAAGGGTATGAAATCAAAGGGGAAACTTTTGAAGAAGGAGCTGCCAAATACATCTCATTCCGCCCTCTGGATAAAGAGCGTTTTGTGCGTGGCAGTACAAGGTCTTTGGGTAAGGAATACACAAAAGAACGTATCAAGGAACGCATCGAAAGGAAACGGGAGCGAAAGGCAGTAATCCCCAAAAGGGACTACTCTGCCCGCAGGCTCATTGACACCTCGGATGAGAAATTTAGAAGCAGTCCGGGACTGCAAAGGTGGGCTGCCATTGAGAATTTAAAAATCGCCGCACAGAGCTATAATGAAGTCGGCTCCCTTGCAGAACTGGAACACAAAATTGCGGTGAAAACCGAAGCCGGAAAGTCTGCAAAGCAGAGCGTGGTGGAACTGGAACACCGCATCAAAGACCTTGCAGAAATCATCAAATATGCACAGCAGTACAAAGACAACCGCTCCTATCATATCGGCTACAAAAAAGCCAAGAACCCGGACGCATATTTCCGCAGATACGAAAGCCAAATTATCCTTTATGGTGGCGCAAGACGCATGCTTGAACAAGCTGGCATAAACTTAAAGGGCTTGAATGTCGATAAGCTAAAAGCAGAGTATCAGGAACTGATGAAGCAGAAAAGCGAGCTGTCTTCCACCTACAAGAAATGTGAAAAAGAGGTTCAATCATTAAACCGAAAACTGGAAAATCTGAATCAATACCTCGGTCAGACGCAGCCCGATCCGGTGCAGGCACAACAGACAAAAAACAGAAATCACAGCTTATAAAAATGGGGGAGAATCCTATCCCATAGATAGCACTCTCCCCTCTGAATCAATTTTGTTCTTCATCTAACCATTCTTTTAATTTTTTCTGTAACAGTTTCTTATCCGGCAAATATAATTTATACTCTTTTGCATAAATATTAGCATTTTCCGGAAGTGTCAAATCTACCAGAGCCTCATCACTTTGCTTGCAGAGTAAAATACCTATTGTTGGATTTTCTCCCTCAATTTTTTCATAGCGATCATAATAATTTACATACATCTGCATCTGTCCTAAATCCTGATGTGTAAGCTCATCAATCTTAAAATCAATCAAAACATAACACCTTACCCCATGATTTTTCTCAATCAATTTTATATGTCAAAAATTTGCCAAATTAAAAAAGCAGGTAGCCAGCCATTGCAACTGACTACCCACTCGATACCGCTATTCTTCTACCGCTTCTAATGAATTTTCCGCAAATTCCTTATCTGTCATGCCATCCAACTTTCTCAACACCTGCCTAGAAAGATCTTCCATATCGCTGTCCTTTATGTACGGCATTATCCGTCTGATTTTTTCCATCATCTTCATTCTGTTCTGTGTCTCAAAAACACACATGAAATTGATTTCTTCTACTGTGAATTTATTCATCATCCTACATCTCCCTATGTGAATTTTTTGATTTTTCCTGTTCCTTCGTATCCTTATTGTTTCCCTGTGTTGCTTCCTTCTGCTTGGCTGCCAGTCGCTCCTTTAAGGAAGAACGTGCCTGTGGCTTTTCCTGCTGTTCTTTCTTTTCTTCCTCACGATTGAATTTTTCCACGCCATTGTTGAGTCTCTCATCAATCATGTTATAATTCTGTTCCTCCAGTTCCTCGATCTTAGCAAGCGGCTTGTATTCTGCCAATTTCACAAGCAGTTCCTTTGCCTGTCTCTCACTGTCCTCGTCTATCCCCTCGTCAATAGATGCCTGTAAGAAAATACTTAGAGGTTTCACATTTCCAGTTCTTATATCATCAGCAATCATTTGTATCTGTGATTCTCTGTCTGATACCGAATCTCTATATCCATATGTATCAATCTCATAAGATAACTGGTCAAGTTCTGCCGCAAGTGTCTGTATCTTCTGCTCTTTTGTCTCCATATCAATCACATCTTTCTCCGGATATGCCGCAATCAGCTTTTTAATTGCGTCCTGCACCTTTGGTGTATCACGAAGCTCCGGTGTATAATTCAGGAAATCCACATCAATTCTCTTGCCGCTTACAATGTCTGCCTGCTCATCTTCCCATTCTTCAGTCCCCTCGATGTGCATGTTTACACCGATAGAAGGAATCCCATGCATCCGAGACGGATCAATGGCATTGTATAGTTTCATTGCTTCCTCAATCGTTTCTATTCCCTCATGGTATTCGCCCATATTATGAAATTCTCCGCACTCTGCAACCGTAAATGTGATATGGACTGTCTCCGGTTCAATCACAGGCTCTTTTCCTAATTCTGAAAGCTCTTTTTCGTCTGATACAAGTTCATGCTTATCCTGTTGCTCCTGCACTGCTTCTCTGCCCTGCGTGACAAGCTGATTGTTAATCTGTTCCTGCTGTGCCTTCTCCTGCAGGTAGGTTTCCACCTCCGGAAGATATGTCTCCAGTATTCCGGTTCTGCCCTCGGTAATAGGGTTAATATCTACCTGAATGCCTGCAATATAAATGCTGTCCTCATGCAGCATATTGAAAAGGTCATCTTCTCTGGTAGCGCCTGTGTATTCCACAACTACATCCAAATCTGAATTTTCCTGTTCAAGACCTCTGCATCGGCTCCCAGATACCACTACATCTACAATCTGTGCGTCCAGTCCATACTCATCAATCTGCGACTGCACATAGGCATATACCGTCTTTTCGATATCCTCTGCATTTTGTCCGTCCAGACTGTGAAAAAGCTCCTCTGTTTTTGCACGGAAATCTGCAACCACATCCGGATTGTTCTCTCTAAATTCTGCCTGCCGTGCTTCCAAGTCAGCCTGCTCCACTTGCTCCGCTTTTTCTGAAAGCTCCTCATAATCTACAATCTCAACCTCAGAACCCGCATATACTTCGCCCTGCAAATACTCGTCACGATAATACTGCTCTTTCACAGCAGAAAACCTCGGTTCTTTCAGGTCTGCAATTACCATATCCATTGCTCTTTGAATCGTAATATCCGGATTGTCATAAACACCGCCATCCAGTAAATGATACTGCTCATTCAGAATGGAGTAATCGTATCCCTCATCACATTCATGCATGAGGATATAACGGTCTGCGATATGAACCGCAAGCTCCGTCTCTATCTCATTTTTCTTTCCCTCCAGTGTCAGCATAAACTTCGGCAGTTCTGTAAATCCAAAAGAATCTACAAAGTGTGCGCTGTTTTCTCCGTTCTCATGTAATACCACAATATCGCTGACCGACAGGGAATGTGCCTTGTAATCTGCCGGATGATCAATATTGAACTTTGTATAGATTGCTTCCAATGTTTCCGACTGTGTCTGTCCCTGCAATTCCGTCAGTTCTCCCATATACACGAGCTTATAATTTTCCGGCAATACAGCATCAAAATTATCCTTGGTTATTCCCATACGCTTCAAGCTTTCCGTTCCTTCAAAACGAAACTTATCCAGTTCCGGATTATCCTTTAACTGATAAATGCCATATTTGTCAGTATTTCCATACAAAAGCTGTGCTTCCCTGTTGGAATCACTCTCTACAAGTTCTTCCTGCATCATCTGGAGCTTTCGTTCATTCAGCCAGTCCCCTTTTTCAATACCGCACATCCCGTCATGTTCCACAATCTGTTTTCTGTCGGATATGGTACTTTCTGAACCATCCTCATGCAAAAGATATACCAGGAGATCATGGTCAAACAGCTCTAATGCTCTTTCCTTAGTAAGTGGCAACATTTCATTCCATGTATATCCATATTCCTGCATTTCAGAAATTCCTACCATCGTATCCGGCAGTGCGTCGATCTCTGCCTGTGCATCTATCATTGCAAGTGCCACATCCTGATTACCCTCTGTCTCCTGTGCATAGATATGTTCTGCAAGCTCCCTTGTTTTCTCCATATCTCCCAGTTTGAACGCATAGTTGACAATCAGATTTCTTTCATCATCGGAAAAGGCAGGCTGTCCATGCTCCAACCGGTTAATGATATGCTCTGCCTGTTGCATGACAGACAATTCCTCCGCATCCGTCAGACCTGCATCAAAATCGTATTCATAATCCCAAAAGTCCGGCATATTTCCATTTAATTCCTTACTACTGGACGCAAGTAACGTGATTTCCGCTCCCTGTTTTTCCATATATGAAAGGTAATTGCCATCCCATTCTTTTTCATCAAGAGAAGCCATATCTTTGAGCATTTTTCCGACATCATCCCTTAACATATTTGTGATTTTCAAAACCTCCCATTCGCTTTCAAAGGCGGAAGCGAACTTAACAACCACATCATCGGCATTGATCGGCTCCATTGCCTTATCATAGACCGCCTTTCTCTCCTTCATATCAATCAGCTCATCTGTATCTGTGTTATAACGCACATCCAGATGATACTCTCCGTACTCTCTGGAATCCTGATTGCCGATTTCCGTTGTCCATGCACCCCTGCTTTCCAAATATGCCTGTATGCTCAACTTGTCATCGTCTGTCATTTCTGACAATGCCTGCATCAGTTCCGGTCTGTCCATGCCATATACATCAAGCAGACTGAACTCTGAAAGGTCCGTATTCTGTATGAGGAGAATACTTTCCTTTGTCTGTTCCTGTGATACTTCCCTGTTCCTTTGTAATTCCTGTAATTGTTCCTCTATCCCGGTAATCAGCTCCGAAGCTGTCCTCCGTATCGTATCCATGGAAGCTCTCAGTTCCTTGGTATCTCTGCCACTGCTCCATCCGGCAATATATCCAAAGGAATAATCGGAAGTGTCCACTCCAAAATGCTGACATACCGTATAAGCTATGCTCTCCGCTTCCACCTCTTTAGTGTTGCGGTCTTTTCGCATCTGCTCATCCTGCTCCACTTCCTTGCTGTGCAGCTTGGAATGAGCCACCTCATGAATCATGGTCTTTAATGTCTGGCTCTCGCTCATGTTTTCCTGTACCGCAATCCGCTTTGCTTCCCTGTCATAGTAGCCTTTGGAATCTCCGGCTATCTCCTCCAGTTCAATCGGTACTGGTGAAATGGCTTCTACTGCACGAATCATATCCTGATACCCTTCCACATCTGAAAGAAGCTCCTTTGCCGCAAGTTCCGGTATCGGCTTTCCGTCTGTCTGCGCCACATCAAAAACAGATACTGCCCAGAATGCCGGAATTGTTATCTCGACTTCCTCTTTCTGCGGATTTCCGTCCTTATCAAGCAACAACTCTTGTGTAACCGGATCAATCTTATCCCGTTCCTCTTTAATTTTATATGGTGCAGGTGCAAGGATACGGATTGCCTTTTCCCCTTTATTTACATGACGCTCAAAATTTTTCTGCCAAGCCTTGTATCCGGCCACTAACGTAGCGTCAGGCTTTTGCATCGCAATTAAGAGCGTGTTGTTAAAACTATAATTATGAAATTTTGACATCGTGCTAAGATAATTGCGGTAACTATCGCTGTTGAATAAATCCTGCAATCCCTGCTCCAGTTTGTCCGTAAGCTCCTGCACACGCTGTTTTTCTGTATTGTTATCTGCCATAAATGACCTCCATCCTTGTACGATAAAAGGCAGCCACTGCGGACTGCCCTTACATCAACTGCTATAACATTTTTCAATTTTCCGGCTTTTATTCCAACCACAATAGCGCTGACAGGTTGGGAATAAAATTTCCTATAAAATTTCTTCTTTTTTCTTTGCCTTATCTGTTGCATCCCTTCCTGCAGGTGTCCCAGACACCCTTGCCTTCATTGCTGCGAGTTTTTCTTGCAATGAAGTCCGTTCTGCCGGTCGGTCTGACAGCTTACCACCCATAGCCGTTTTCCCAAGATTACTCTGCTTTGCTGGCATATCTGCGACCTCGTCCCTTTTGTTATCCACTGTTTTCACAGTTTCCTGTGGTTTTTCCGGTTCTGCGGCTTCATCATCCATACCAATCGCATCATCGCCCTTTTCATCCATGTTGAGTAAAGAATTAAGCTCTGCCAGACGCTCCAGTTTCTCGGCAAGTTCTGCTTCCTGTGGAAATGGCTTGTCTACCTCTGCTTTTGCTGTTTCAAGCTGATGTTTCACATTGGATAGCTTCATCTGTGCTTCCTCAAGCTGTGCTGGCATGGCTTCCAGTACATTGTTGATTCTTGTGATATTTCCAAGCGGGTCAGAGCCGACTTCCATCGGGTGGCTCATTGCACCTTTGACATTCATCACAAATTTATTGTTAAAAGAATCAAAGGTTACATTCAGCTTAAATCCAAGATATTCACCTACATCCGCACTGGCATTGATGCCTTTAATCTCCTTACACATGGCTATGATTGCAGTTCCAGCTTCCTTTTTGTCGGTGTATGATTTTCCGCCCACCTGCATAAAGAACTGCTCCTTATCCTCCGGCTTATTTTTCGCATATTTATTCATGTCAGCGGAAAAACCTTCGATACGCTCCTTGAAAACAGCGATCTGGTGCGGATAATGCTGTGTGATATTGTCCTCCATGCGGTACTTCTGACTGGTATGGTTTGCCTTCATCAGTTTCAATTTCGATACCTGAATATCGAGATCCATCTTTTCTTTTATGTAGGGATTGCCTGTTGCAAGTGCCTTGACCTCCGCATAGGAAAGTGCCGCTTCGTCCACATCCTCACAGCTTCGTACCGGGGATTTACTGGTCATGATCTGTCCGATAAATTTCTGCTTATTCTCGATGAGCTGCCACGAATAACTGTCAAATGTACCTTCCGTAACATAACGAAATATCTTGACCTCATCATTCTGGTTGCCCTGTCGTAAGATTCTTCCCTCCTGCTGTTCAATGTCAGAAGGTCTCCAAGGCACATCCAGATGATGCAATGCAATCAGTCTGTCCTGCACATTCGTACCGGCTCCCATTTTGGCGGTAGAACCTAATAAAAAACGAACCTGTCCGCTTCTTACCTTTGCAAACAGCTCCGCTTTTCTAAGTTCTGTATTGGCATCATGGATAAATGCGATCTCCTGCTCCGGCACTCCCTTTTCCATGAGCTTGTTTTTTATATCCTCATACACATTGAAAGTGCCATCACCCTTCGGTGTCGATAAATCACAGAAAATCAACTGTGCTGACTTCTGCTCTTTGGTGTTCTCCCATATCTCATAGGCTTTCTCCACACAGGTTGCCGCTTTAGAATTTTCCTCATCCGGCAGCATATCATTGAGCAGCCTCTGATCAAGCGCTAGCTTTCTTCCGTCATTGGTAATCTTTAGCATGTTGTCCTCGTAAGGCTGTACCTGCCTGTCCCGAACTGCTTCGGCACGTTCCGCTAGAGACGCTACCATGTCTTTCTGGAACTCGCTCGGCTTTAGAACCACATTTTCATATTCTGCTTCCGGCACAGGAAGTTTTAACATATCCGGTGTCTGAATGTCCGCACTCTCTTTGAAAAGTGCAATCAGCTCCGGCAGATTGAAAAACTTCGCAAATCTTGTCTTTGCCCGGTATCCGGTTCCTTCCGGTGCAAGCTCTATGGCTGTCTGTGTTTCCCCGAAAGAAGCCGCCCATGCGTCAAAATGTCCCAGTCCCAGCTTTTGGAGCGTTCCATATTGAAGATATCGCATATTCGTATAAAGTTCCGTCATGCTGTTGGAAATCGGTGTTCCAGTCGCAAAGGTCACACCCTTTCCGCCTGTGATCTCATCAAGATACTGACACTTAGCAAACATATCCGAGGACTTCTGTGCTTCCGTCTGTGCAATACCAGCTACATTCCTCATTTTCGTATAAAGGAACAGGTTCTTGTAATTATGGCTCTCATCCACAAACAGCCTGTCTACCCCCAACTGCTCAAAGGTTACGACATTATCTTTCCGGCTCTGGTCATTTAATTTATCAAGACGCACCTGCAATGCTTTCCTTGATTTTTCCATCTGCTTAATGGTATAACGCTCCCCGTTGTCTCTTTTTGCCTGATCAATAGCAAGCTCAATCTCATCAATCTGTTTTTCGATTGTAGCTGCCTGTCTTTCCTGTGATAACGGGATTTTTTCAAACTGACTGTGCCCGATGATAACGGCATCATAATCGCCTGTGGCAATACGGGAACAGAATTTCTTACGGTTGGCAGGTTCAAAATCCTTTTTCGTTGCCGCAAGGATATTTGCTCCAGGATACAACCGAAGGAAATCACTTGCCCATTGTTCAGTCAGGTGGTTCGGCACTACAAATAATGACTTCTGGCATAGTCCCAGACGCTTGCTTTCCATTGCCGCCGCTGTCATTTCAAAGGTCTTTCCGGCACCGACGCAGTGCGCAAGCAGGGTATTATCTCCATACAGCACATGGGCAACCGCATTTTTCTGATGCGGCTTTAATTCAATATCCGGTGTCATGCCTGGAAATTTCAGATGCGAACCGTCATATTCTCTTGGTCTGGTGGAATTGAAAAGCTCATTATATTTTGCCACAAGTGTCTGCCTACGTTCCGGATCACGGAATACCCAGTCCTTAAATGCCTCCCTTATTGCTTCCTGCTTCTGGCTTGCAATCATGGTTTCCTTTTTATTGAGGACTCTCTTTTCCTTTCCATCCTCCTCAATGGTGTCATATACTCTCGTATCTTTGAGGTTCAGGGAATCTTCCAGTATCTTATAGGCATTTACCCGGCTTGTACCGTATGTCATGTTGACAAGCGTATTGCCATAGTCCGCATTTTTGCCCTTTACATTCCACTCTCCGGTTACACCCGAAAACTGCACACCTATCGTATCCCTACGGAATAAATGTTCCGGTGTCTGGAAAATATCACGCATAAAATCATTGATATACTTTGGATCAATCCATGTGGCACCGATACGCACCTCAATCTCCGATGCGTCCAGCTCCCTCGGCTGTACCTGCGTAAGAGCCTGTACATTTTGGGCATATTCCGGATGATTTTCCGCATAAGTGGCTGCTATGGCAAGTTTCTCACGCACATTGCCACTTAGATACTGGTCTGCTGTCTCCCAGACATCGGTAAGCGGGTTCTGAAAAATGACACCACGAAGCTCCTCAGTAAGTGTATCCTTATCTTTTCCGGTAAGCTCTCCCATAAAATCAAGGTCGATTTTAGCTTTCTCTGCTAAAGATACTGCCAGTGCTTCACTTGCAGTATCCACGCTTGTGACAACCTCTGCCCTTTTAATGGTACGCTTCGTAAACATATCTGCTTTTCCTTTGAAATTGCCCTCATCATCAAGTTTTTCCAAAGAACATAACAGGCAATAACTGCTGTCCTGATTAAAGGCTCTCTTATTCGTCTGTGAATTGATCAGACCATATTTCTTAGAGAAATTATCATACAGGCTATTAAGTTCTGCCTGCTTTTCCTTAATTGTTACATCGGAGTATTCCTCAAGCTGCATATCAATCAGTTCATGCGTACAGTTACGGATTGCCACCATTCCCTTGATACGTTCTTTTGCGGTGTCTGATACTTCCACCGGCTTCATGACAGAGTTTTCACGGTAATATACCTCATTATCGGCTACGGTATAACTGAAATTCTTGACGGACGGATCAGCAGGAATACTCTGCCTGCTCATTTCATCCGCAAGCTCCTCATCCAGATCAATCGTATCAATCTGTCCTGTAATGTTTTGAAGTGCTTTCGCTAACTGCTCCTCAAATGGTCTGCTGTCATCTGCCTTACAGGTGCTTTCCATGCCATAAGGACCGGATACCATTTCCATCTTTCCTACGATCTGCTCCGGGTTCTCTGCAAAGTAAGCGTTCATTGTAATGCCATTTGCGTCCTCTCCCAGATGTACCCAGTCCGGCTCACGCTCCACCATGCGGTCACGCTTCTGGAAAAATAAAATATCCGAAGTGACCTCGGTTCCTGCATTTGCCTTAAATGCGGTATTCGGAAGTCTGACTGCACCAAGCAGGTCTGCTCTTTGTGCAAGGTATCTTCTGACTTCCGGACTTGCCTTGTCCATGGTTCCCTTGCTTGTAATAAAAGCAACCACACCACCGGGACGCACTTTATCCAACGTCTTTGCAAAGAAATAATCATGGATCAGGAAATTGTTTTTATCATACTGCTTATCTGCCACCTTATACTGACCAAAAGGTACATTTCCAATTGCCACATCAAAGAAATCGTTCGGATAATCGGTCTTTTCAAATCCTTTGATCTGCACATCTGCCTGCGGATAAAGCTGCTTTGCAATGCGTCCTGTGATGCTGTCAAGCTCTACTCCGTAAAGCCTGCTCTCTTTCATGGAATCCGGCATCATACCAAAAAAGTTGCCGATGCCCATGGAAGGCTCCAGTATATTCCCTTTGGAAAATCCCATTTTCTCCAATGTTTCGTACATCTGGCGGATAATGACCGGACTTGTGTAATGGGCATTCAAGGTACTCTCCCTTGCCATGCGGTACTCCTCCGGCGATAACAGTTCCTTTAACTGGTGATATTCTGCTGACCAGTTTGATTTGCTCTCGTCAAACGCATCGGCAAGACCACCCCAGCCGACATACTGGGATAAAATCTGCTGTTCTTCCGGTGTAGCATATCTGTTTTCACCTTCGATCTGCTCCAACAACTTAATTGCCGCAACATTTCTCTGGAATTTTTCTTTTGGAGAACCTTCGCCCAATCGGTCATCGCTGATATGGAAATTGACAGCGTTACTTTTATCTGGTGCTGATACCGACCTTTCTTGTGCTGATTGCCTTTCTGATGCAGGCTGTTTTTCCTCTGACGAAGGTGTAAGCGGCTCCCAATCTCCGGTAAGCACCTGCGACAACATTTCCTCTGTCTGTCGGTCTGCTTCTCCATTCTCCAGACGTTCACGGGCAGACTGCGTATCTATGCTGTCCAGTTCATCGGCTTCCTGCTCAGCCTGTTCCCTTTCACCAGAAAACTCCGCCTCTGCTTCCCTGCCACTTTCTGCAAGCTCATTCCCCCAGTCCATTGCTTCCTGCAAAGTCGAAAATGTCTCCAATGCCGGGTGGGTGGTGTCTGCCGTATCATAAATCGCATATCCCTCCGCTTCCTTATCAATCCAAAGGAATACTCCCTCTGATAAGGTGGCACTCCACTGTGTCGGATTGCCATATTCATCATCTGCATCATGTACCACATGCCACGCTAATTCCTGCACTTCATCCGGCTCTGCGATACCATCCGTCCCCACAAAGCGTGAAAACACTTCTGCTTCGTGCCTGTCAATATCTTCCTCTGCAATGGCATTGATATAATCGTCCTCTACTTCGCCACGCTCCGGCTTATGGTCGTATTCAAAGGTTTTCCCATTGACCTGTGCGTAATAAAAACTGCTGTTCTCAATGTCATTTCCAAGCAGATATTTCTCTTTTTCACTGCCCCACTCATCAACCAGAACACACTCATATCCATCAATCGTGATCTTTTGCTGTGCTTCCCTTTCTTTTTCCCGAAGCACATTGATATATCTTCTCGCCTGATTGGTAAATCCGTCCAGCACTGCCGGATGTGAGCTTAGAATCAGATCATTGTTCTGCCACTCATTTTCCGCAACAATGCCCTTTGCCCAGTCCTTATTGTTCTGCGAAAAACGACCGTCATAATCAAAATGCGTAACCGTATTTGCAAGAACAAATTCCACACAGTCAATGCCATATTTATCTATGATCTCATCTGCGGTATTCCTCGGAAGAACAAAACCATTGAATTTCTCAGCAATCAGTGCATCAATGTCTTTCTTACACTCTAACCGCTGTCCATGCTCCAGACGGGAAAGCTCTCGCTGTCTTGCTTTCTCTGCCTGTTCTTCCTTGTATGCCTTATAGTTTTCTTTCCCCTGTGGAGATAAATATTTATCCTCATGGATCAGCTCCCTAAGCCGTTTTTCCACAACATTCCAGTTCAGAAGCACTTTTGCATACGGATTGCCATAACTGCCTTTCTCCAGACGGATACCTTTTCCGTCATGTTCATTATGGGAATCATCATTGCCCGGCAGTCCGCCGGAACCACCACCAATGCCATATTCATTTTTCAGAAAAGCAACTGTTTCTTTCTGGTCATGTCCTTCCATGAAATACTCATAAATGCGGAAAGCTCCATGCTCATAGCCGCTTCCCCTGCCAAGTGCATAGTCAATTTCATCCTGTGTGATAAAATCTTCCTGTGCTACCTCCACCGCATCCGGCAATGGAAATTCCAGTCTCTCCCTGTCAAGGTCTGCTATCTCCGATAACAGATATTCCGGTGATTTCACATGCCGCCATTTTAATTCTGCTTCTCCAGAAGCAAGGCGGTTTGCCGCATCTTCCAAAATATTTTTAAGCTGTTCCCTGCCCTCATGGGTAGAAAGAAGTTCCATGAGTTTTGCTTCACTCTCCGGATAGTTTCCGGCTTTTAATCCAAGTTCTTCCGGTATCTCATCCATGCCATCCCGAAGAAAGAAAAATATCTGATTAGCAACACGGTTCCGCTCCTGCGTATCCACGAGAAATGCTTCACTCGCACTCATATAAGTGCCATTTTCAATCATAGAGCGGATATGGTTCTCTACCTCTTCCCAACTCATAGTAACAAGTGGTGTTTCCTTTGCCTGTGTTCCATAGCCGACACTCATACCATGTTCATCGAACCACACTGATACGGGATTTCCATTGATTTCAAAACCTTTTCCGGTCTGTCCGTACTCATTTTTCAGAAAATCCACCATCTGCTCGGCATTTCTGCCCTCTGTGTACTTTGCAAAGATACGCTTTCTGCTGTGTTGTTTTCCTCCACCACTGCGAAGAATGGTTTCAAGCTCATTCTGTGGCAAAGAAAAAGCAGCGGGCATGGTATATTTCATACTTGCTTCCGCTGCTGCGACTGTTCCGACCTGCTCCTCAAAAGAAGGAAACAGGCTGAGTTGTGTAAAGGTGGGTTCCGGTGCTTCTCCCCGGAGAAGATCATCTGTGTCTGCTACAGACTGTAAACCAGTTCTCCCAGAACCACTTCCTCTGCTCGGTTTCGAATGCTGTTCATCTTCACTACCCAGAGCATCTGATCGGTTTCCTTGAGCTGTTCTGTCACTCCCTCGGTTGCCGCCATCTGGCTTGTCAGCTTCTCCATTCTCTCCTCTGCCTGCTTCTGGATTGTCAGTAGGTGTTCTTTCAATGTCCCTTTCAGAAGAAACGCTGAGTACACGCCCCTGTGGTTCTCCTTCAGATAAGTCTCCCTCATCATTCCGTACTTCGTTACGGTTCCCTCCGGCTGAATGTCCGCCTGTAATGTCGGGATCAGATAATCCCCGTTCTTTTCGTATGTCAGATTCATCGCTATTGCCCCTTTCTACGCTGTTTGGATTGTTGTCACTATATTCCTCATGTCCGCTCTCGCTTTCACGCTTTAACGCATTGTAGTCTATTTCAGAAGTATTTGCAAGTCCTTTCTGCGTTAAATTTTCTGTTTGTTCCTGTTCGTGGCTCCTGTTATATGCCCTTATGGTTCTTCCAATTTCTAAAAGTACCGGTTTTGCAAGCTCATTGGCTGCATCTCCAAGTACTGCAAGGGTGTCCATGGAATTAAATTCATGGATAAAATCAAAGGCAAGCTCCGACTTGTACTCCTCCATATCCGCTCCGCAGGCTGATAATAAAGTAAAAGAAATACTGTCTGCCAGTGTCTCCCTGAGACGGATGCCAATATTCTGTTCATCCAGTCCCTCTAAGAAACTGTCCTCGATCATGTACTGCAGATCCAGCAGCAATTCCTCATAATAATCTGCCGCAATCCTCTCAGCTATCTCCATAAGTCTTTCTTCAAACAGCTTCTTATCATCGGTAGCACCATAAGTCTGCTCCAGGCGCTTAATTACATCTTCCTTATGTTCCTCATGTAATTCCCAGAGTTCCGGATACCGTCCGATTCTCCTTGCCGCATGGACATCTGAAACATCAAATACATATTTCAGACGCTTTCCATGTGCATCATCCTCGTCCAAAAGTGCGATACCTTTTGCCCCTTTGTTTACCCAGCAGTGC
>OJNZ01000829.1_pt1 | contig 19865 bp, 19 predicted proteins | sample 1598001 | NCBI WGS metagenome assembly OJNZ01 (sample SAMN01915225, study PRJEB22387) | human gut metagenome | isolation source: stool | host: Homo sapiens | place: USA | reverse complement strand
CCGGAGCTGCTGGCCCGCTTCCCGGTTGAGAAGCGCGACGCACTCGTCGGTGTGCTCGCGCAGGATCCGCGCCCGCGGTATCAGGCAGACGCCAGCCGTGTCTACGGGCTGGAATTCGGCGGTTATGAGGTGAAATTCACAGTCAGTGACCAAATACTGACCGTCACGGATATTGCAAAAAAAGACTCGTGAAATCACGAGTCTTTTTCATATTTCAGCTGATACAGGTCCGTGCGCCGCGCGCGCAGGACCGGGATCTGCGCCCGGACGGCGTCCGTCTCCGTAAGGTCGATGTCACAGATCAGCAGCTGCGGCGCTGCCTCCGCCTGCGCCTGTACGCGCCCCCACGGGTCGCACACGAGCGAGTGGGCATAGGAAACATAGCCCGCCGTCTCGTCCCGCGCCGGAGCGCAGCCGGCGACGAAGCACTGGTTATCGAGCGCCCGCGCGCGAAACAGCAGCTCCCAGTGCGCCGGTCCGGTCGTCATATTGAACGCCGCCGGCACCACGATCAGCCGCGCGCCCTCGAGCGCCAGAATGCGAAAGAGCTCAGCAAAGCGCACGTCAAAGCAGATTGCCACGCCGAGTTTGCCGAACGGCGTGTCCACGAGCGTGTATCGCTGCCCGGGCGAGAGCGTATCGGACTCGAAAAAGCGCTGGCCGCCCGCCACGTCGATATCGAACAGGTGCACCTTGCGGTGCTTCGCCTGCTGCGTCCCCTGCGGGTCAAACACGTAGCAGGTATTGTAGATCGCGTCCCCGTCGCGTTCCGGCACGGAGCCTGCGACGAGCCAGACGCCGCATGCGCGCGCCGTGTCGCGCAGCAGACGCCACGTCTCGCCGCCCTGCGGCTCGGCGTATTGCACAAACGCCGCATTGTTATATGGGCAGCACCACATCTCCGGCAGTGCGACCAGATCGCAGCCGGCCGCAGCGGCATCGCGCACATAGCGGCGCATGACCGTATCATTCTCCGTTTTGGACGCCGTGACCGGCATCTGGCACAGGCAAAGTTTCATGGTATCCCTGCTTTCACATGCATGATGCATCCAGCATAGCGGAAAATGACGGCGCTGTCAAACGTTTCTGCCCGCGCGCACGTCGCCGCCGCAGTGCGGGCAGTACGTCTTTTGCCGGTGAAAAACATCATGCTAAGATAACGGTGACAAAATGGGCAGCGTTGTGTGAATACGGCGATGAGTACGCCCAGCACGACACACCCCAGTGCTACATATATCAGTGCCCAGATGCCATAGTAGCAGCTGCTGCCGTACAGGCCCAGGCCAAACAAAACCAAAACGATCGAAATACCGTCCCAGAGTTTTGGATGCTTCACACGATCGCCTCCAAAAGTGATTTAGAGGTCATGATAGCATTTTTGCGTGAAGTTCTAAACCGCATACATGTAAAATGCGGGTGAAATGCAGCGATTGCATTTCACCCGCACGCGCGCGTTTATGCGTACATTGCACCCAGAATCCCGCCCAGAATCCCGACCAGAATCGAGAGCGCAACACCGACAACGAAGCCGTCCAGCGCCCACTTGCCGATCGCTTTGGCGCGCACCGGCGTCGTCTTCTGGAAGCACAGGAACAGGATCAGGCCGATCACCGGGAACAAAAACGCCAGAATGTTCAGGACCGTCGACGGTTTATCCTCCTGCTGGCTTACCGGCGCCTGCACCGCGCAGCCGCAGTTCGGGCACACGACCGCCTCGTCCACCAGCTCTTTGCCGCATTGACTGCAGTATTTCATTTCGTTTTCCTCCGTTGGTATCTCTGAGCGAAAGCGTCGTTCCAATGCTTGTATACTAGCACATTATTTTATGATTTACAGCCAAAAAGTTCGCAAAATATTCATCTTAATATCAAAAACATAAAGACCTCTTTCTGCCTGAGATTTCAAGCAAAGAGAGGTCATTTTGATAGCAATTTCGCATTAGACAAACATTTTCGCATCGTCCAGTCGTCGTTCCCGGCCGAGATAAAAATCTCAGAAAGAATAATCAAACATGCAATTTCAGTGGTTGTCGCTCCAATCATGCCGTTCAAAGGTCACGCATCCGTGCCAAATACTTGCTCTTTGGGGAGCTTCGGCGCAAGGATCACTTGAAAAATCCGCTTATACCCACCTATAAGAGAAAAACTGCCTCCGCAGCTGGACCACGTGTATGCCACGCTGCGCAGACCATGGTAAAGCGCATACGCAATTTCCTCCGCAGGCTGCATATTGCCGACCTCATCTGCAAGCTGTGCTTTCGTAATTGTCTGCACGACCGCGCGAAACAGTACCATACCCTGCGGAAAATCATTATCCACATCCTTTTGCAGAATATTGATATAGATCTGCGCAGTAATGGCAGGGCCATTTTCCTCGGCATCCACTGCATATTCCCGTAACATTGCCCAAAGAAAAGCGAGATTCGACTCGCGCTGCAACATAACATCCACGAGCTGATCCACTTTTTTACCGATACGGCCGATGAGTTCGTCCACAATCTCATCTTTCGAAGAAAAATGATAATAGAATGTGCGCTTCGTGATACCTGCAGCCTTACAGATCTGCATCACGGTAACCTGATCATAGTTATATTCCTTAAATAATTTGATCGCCTGCTCCTGAATTTTCTCTTTTGTACTACTGGGCTGCATGCTTGCATTTCCCTCCAAAACAGACACTTTCGACAATAAGTGCTTGATAATTTTGTGACGTTCTCACAATTGACACATTTCTCACAAAAGAATAGAATGCGAGTGTGACCGCGGTGTACTATAATAAGCCCGTAGAACAACTTTACTAGTATTTTATACCTATTTAGTTTTAGTTTGCTCCGCGGCCCAATATTGCTTTTATTTTATACCCGCATGCAGAAAAAAGCAACCATAGCGTGCAACAGAAATCCGGAGACACGAAACATTTCATTGGAGGAGTTTTTATGAACAAGTTGTTTGAGCCAATCCAGATCGGCAGCATGACACTGAAAAATCGCATCGTTATGGCCCCCATGGGCACGACGACCGATACTACCAACGCCTTTAACATGCGGGACGTGAAGTACTACGGCGAGCGAGCAAAAGGCGGCTGCGGTCTTGTGCTGACCGGCGCTGTTGTCGCCTCTACTGAGTTCGAGCCGGCTCCCTGTCAGAAGCTCACAAATACGAAGGATGTCTATATGCTCCATCTGGTGGCTGAACGTGTTCATTTTTACGGCGCGAAGTTCGGCATCCAGCTCTCACCCGGCATTGGCCGCATGAACTGGATCGATCCGCACACGCCGCCCTACTCCGCAAGCCCCGTCCCCAACTACTATGTGCCCTCTCTCATCTGCCGCGAACTGCCTACAGAGGGCGTGAAAAGTCTCGTAAAAGCAATGGGTGAATCAGCAAAGCTTGCAAAAAATGCAGGCGTTGACATCATTGAGATCCATGCATACGGCGGCTACCTGATCGACCAGTTCACCTCCGCGAAGTGGAACCACCGCACAGATGAATATGGCGGAAGCTTCGAAAACCGCCAGCGTTTCCTCAGAGAGATCGTCGAGGAAGTTCGCAAGGCATGCGGAAAGGACTATCCGATCGCAATCAAAATGACGCTCGACAGCGTTGACGACGATGAGCGCCCGATTGAAGAGGGCCTTGCAATTGCAAAGTATCTTGCCGACTCCGGCCTTGTGGACATGATCCACTTTGGACGCGGTGCATATTCGTGCCGTTGGAGAATGGTTAGCTCCGTCTACCAGCCCGTCGGCTTTGACCTCGACGCCGCCCCGAAAGTAAGAGAAATGATTGGCGATCTTCCCCTCATGGCACACGGGAAGCTCAACCACCCTGATGTTGCTGAAAAGGCCATTGCGGACGGTTTGATTGATCTGGTTGCGATTGGCCACGGTCTCATCGCAGATCCGCACTGGGCGAACAAGGTCAAGAACGGGAAACTGGATGATATCAACCCGTGCATCGGCTGCGGCGAGTGCCACTTCAATGCAATGAAAGGGCATTCCAGACCGTGCGCAGTCAATGTCCATGGCATGCGCGAGGGCGAGTTCCCACTCACGCCGGCAAAGAGCGATCTCAACATTCTTGTGATTGGTGCCGGCCCCGGTGGCATGAAGGCAGCAGCCACCGCAGCCGAAAGAGGCTATCGCGTCTCGCTGTACGAAAAGAACACTTATATGGGTGGAATCATGGCAGCCGCAGGCGCACCGCGGTTCAAGGCGGATGTGCATGACCAGGTCGAGTATCTGAAACGCCAGATCGCAAAATATCCGGTCGACCTGCACCTCAATACGGAGATCACTCTGGAGGACGTTCAGCGGCTCCATCCCGATTTTGTTGTCGTCGCCACAGGTGCAAAGCCTGTTGTGATCCCGGTGCCAGGTGCGGATAAGCCGCATGTCAGCACCGCGGTGCCGGTTTTGCTCAAGCAGAAGGAAGTCGGCCAGAAGGTCGTCGTCGTTGGTGGCGGTGAGGTTGGCTGCGAATTGTCGAGCGAACTTTGCCTGCAGGGCAAAGATGTGATCATGATCGAATTGCTGGACGACATTCTGCGCACTGCAGATCATTTCGTCGCGAATGATCAGAACATCCGCTATCTCGTTGAGAACTCCGGCACCGATATCCGTTGCAGCACCAGACTGACGGAGGTCCTAGATGACGGCATCATGGTCATCAACAAAGAAGGTGAGGCCGAGAAAATCACGTGTGACAGCGTCGTCTTTGCTTCCGGCTTCAAGGCCGATCACAGCCTCTACAACGATCTTCTCAAAGCTGGCTACGAGTGCGTACAAGTTGGCGACAATGTGAAACCCGGAAAAATCATCAACGCAATCCATCAAGCATACCACTACATCCGCGTGCTTGAAGAGGATTGACAGAGCCGGTCGGATGCATCAGGGCGTCTCATCCAGGGCGCTCTGATACAGGCAAATACAATCTTATATTTGGGCAGCAGCCAGAGGCCTGGCAGAAAGGAAAATGAGTCATGTCGAATAAATATTCAATCGTGACCGGCGCATCCCGCGGTCTTGGCGCCGCTATTGCAGAGGAACTTGCACGCGAAGGCTATGACGTTGTCATTACCTACTGCACACAAGCGGACAAGGCGCAAAAAGTCAAAAAGCAGCTTGAGACCAAATTTGGCGTTCGCGTTGAAAGCTATCAGCTCGATATCAAAGACGAAGAAGCAGTCCTTGCATTTCGCAAATGGGTCGAAGAGACTCTGGGCACAAATCTTCAGGTGCTTGTCAACAATGCCGGCATCTATGCAAATATGCCCGCCGAGGAGATTGCGTCGAAAACGTTCTGCGACATTATTGACGTCAACGTGAAGGGTACGTTCTTTATGACCCGTCATTTTGTCGACCTCATGATTGCAAACCACTACGGGAAAATCATCAACCTCTGCTCTGCGGTGGGTCTGCGCGCTGCACCCGGCTCTATCGCATATGCAAGCTCAAAATTTGCCATCCGTGGCATGACGCAGGCGCTTGCAATTGACCTTGGCAAATACAATATTCAGGTCAACGCGATTGCTCCAGGCGCACACAAAACCGACATGTACTGGGATGCGTATAAGATTGATCCCGAACTGCTCGAGAAGCGCACCAAGGGCTGCCCGCTTCAGCGCGCAGGGGAAGTCAGCGAAATGTATCACATCGTGCGTTACTTTCTTGCGTCCGACTTTATTACCGGTCAGGTCGTATCACCGAACGGCGGGACCACGATGGTATAACCTCGAACAATTTAGAAAAGAGGGAGAATATGGGCTATATAAGTATTTTTCTAGGCCTTGCAGTCGTCGTCGCACTGATGATCCGGCGCTGGAGCCCGTTGATGGTGGGCATCGTTGCTGCAACGGTCGTTATTTTCATGAACGGCCTGCCTTTTGGCGAAACCATGACTGGCACTTACTTCGACGGGTTCTGCACCATGTTCAAATCGCTGTTCCCACCGATTTTTTCCGGAAGCCTTCTGGCGCAGATCTATAATCGCTCTGGTGCTGTCAACGCCGTCGGCGATGCCATAGCCAATGCTCTGTTTAAGGACAGCGCTTCCGCTACGCGCAAGTATGTTTCCTGCATTCTAGCTATGGCAATCGCGTCCGGTATTCTGGCCTTCTGCGGTCTGAACGCACTTGTAACACTGATTGCGATGTATCCGATTGCGCTGCGCCTCATGGAGCGCGCCGGCATCCCCAAGCGCTTTGTGATGGGCATTCTCAGCTGCGGCGTCTACACCTTTGCCATGTCTGCTCCCGGCTCGGCGGAGCTCGTGAACATTCTGGCCATGCAGTCGCTCAACACGCCGTCCTACGCCGGCATATGCGGCGGTATTTTGGCCTGCATCACAGAAATTGCAGTCACGACGACCCTGACGACCATCATGATCAAAAAAGATGTAGCGAAAGGGAAAACCTTTGCCTATGGGCCGAAGGACATTGTCGCTTCAAATGACCAGCCGCGCCCCAAGGCACTCGTCGCACTGTTGCCGTTACTGGCACTTGTCCTGCTGTTTAACATCTTTTCGATTGATATCTTCTCTTCGACCATGATCGCATGGCTGTTCTCCATCGTTCTGTTCTGGAAATACCTCCCCAAAAAGGATGGAAAACGCACCAACGAAATGCTGGATGTATTTACAGCTGCTGGCGCAATGGCGTTCGGCCCTTGCAGTGCTGTTGGCTCTATCGTCGGCTTCACCAGCATCGTGCAGACATTGCCGGAATTTCAGGCCATGCTCGATGGTGTATTTAACTTCAACATGCCCGCCGCTCTGATTCTGATCATCGCCGTATGCCTGATTGCCGCTCTCACCAGCTCCTCGACCGCAGCCATTCGCGTGGCCGTGCCCATGGTGGCGGAGCGCTGCACGGCTGCTGGGTTATCGCTGGCATTTATTCACCGCGTCTCCTGCTTTGCGTGCTCGATCGTTGATACACTTCCCTATGGCACCGCTGTCATCATCAATCTTGGTATCGCAGATCTGGACATGAAGGAAGGCTATCCCCCCATGTTCATCGCTACTACACTGGCGACCGCTTGCGGCACCATCATCTGCGCACTCTTTATGTATCTGTTCCCTGCTCTGCCATGATCGTGTGTTTTTCGAAACATGGGAAGTTTTTGTTGAATAATTGCTTGACAAATAATTATTAAATGGTATCATAGTACTATAAAGCGAGAGATGCAGTTCTATATTATTAGATCTGTACATCGCAAACAAATCTTATCAAACGTGAAAGAGAGGATTATGAATGGGTTACTTAAGCATTCTCGTCGGTTTCTTCCTGGTCCTGTTCCTCATCTGCAAAAAATGGCCTGCTATCATCGTTGGCATCATCGCAACGGCGGCCGTTATTGTGATGAACTGGCTGAACTTCGGACAAACCTTCACCGATGTGTACTTCACCGGATTTGCCACCATGGTCAAGTCACTGTTCCCGCCTATCTTTGCCGGCAACCTGGTTGCACAGATCTATAACCGGACCGGCGCCGTGCGCTCTATCAGCGATACGATGTCCAATGCACTGTTCAAAGAAGGGCGCTCCAAGACACGCACCTATGTCTCCTGCATTCTCGCGATTGTCATCCCCACCGGCCTGCTCGCCTACTGCGGCATGAACGGTCTGGTCACGCTGATCGCATTCTATCCCATCGCACTTGGCCTCATGGAGCGCGCTGGCATCCCGAAGCGCTATGTCATGGGCCTGCTCTCCTTCGGTGTTTATGCCTTCGCACTGACCGGCCCCGGAACAGCGCAGCTCGTAAACGTGCTGTCCATGCAGGTCGTCGGTGAAGGCCCTGCTGCCGGTCTCGTCGGCGGTCTGGTCGGCGTTGTCGTCGAGATCGTATTCGGCACTTTCGTCCTGACGCTGATGATCAAAAAAGACGTTGCCAAGGGACTCAAGTTCGCATACGGCCCAAACGACATCCGCGTTGCCGATGACAAGCAACTCCCCAACTTCCTCATCTCGCTCATCCCCCTGCTCTCTGTCGTCATTTTCTTCAACGTCGTGAAGCTTGACATTTTCTCCTCCTGCCTTGCTGCGTGGCTCCTTTCCATTATTCTGCTCGGCAAGTATATGCCGAAAAAGGACGGCAGCCTCCTCAAGGAACTGCTCGACGTGTGTACGGTCTCCGGCACCAACGCATTTGGCCCCTGCGGCATGGTCGGTTCCCTGTTCGGCTTTGTCAGCGTTGTGCAGACCCTGCCGGAATTCCAGGCGATTCTCAACTACATCTTCAGTCTGAATATGGCTCCGTTCCTCGTGCTGATCCTTTCGATCAATATCGTGGGCGCACTGACCGGCTCATCCTCCTCGGCTATCCGCATCGGTATGCCGATGGCGATGCAGCACTGCATCGACGCAGGCATGTCGTTGGCATTCGTTCAGCGACTGGGCGCGTTTGCAGCCTCTATTCTGGACACGCTGCCGCACAGCTCCGCCATCATCATTAACCTCGGCATCGCCGATCAGGATATGAAGGAAGCATACCCGCCGATGGCCGTAACAACGATTCTGACGACCGCAGTCGGTACAGCGGCAGTCGCGATTTTTATGTCGCTGTTCCCGTCCCTCCCGTAAAACCTTCCAATCAAAAAGGCAGCCTGCTCAGGCTGCCTTTTTGAAAACACGTTTTTTGCTCATTTGCAATATAAGTAACGAAGGGGTCACAAAACACGCATAAGTACACAAAATTTGCTGCGCGCCCCTTGACAAATTTCTGATTTATGCTATCATTCTATCTACGTAGTACTTCAGATCTATAAATGTAGATCTTTAGTGCTAAATTTCGAATCCGGGCGCCGGATCAATGATCGCAGAAACCGCCTGTTTCGCCTCTTCCAGAAGATTGATTGTCCCGTTCTCAATCGCCCAGGTCACAATGACGCCGCGCATTGTATACGACAGTGCCTCTGCCAATGTCTCCGGATCGGTCAGATTCCGAATCTGTCCGGCATTCTGCGCAGAGCGAATGACAGCAGTCAACATTTTCTTGTGATAAATATTCTTAATAAAATCACGCTGAGAATGCTCTTTGAGTCTGCCGACGAAGTACTGCTGGGAAACACCCGCACCGTAGAAAATATCACCCTCGCACATGATGTGGAAGATCTCCCAGATCTGCTTGCTGAAAGTCTCCTGCTCGACGATGCGGTAAAAGTTATCGGCGTACAGCTCTTCAAAATTGTTCTGCATGTCCAGGAAAATGTCCTGTTTCCGCGGGAAATAGTAATGCAGCGTCGTTTTGGAGACCTTCGCCTTTTCGCAGATCATCGGGATCGTCGTCTCGTCGAACCCATAATCATTGAAGAGCTCGATCGCCGCATTGATAATCCTTGTACGTGTATCGTTCTGACTGCCTTTCGCGGGTTTGCGTTCTCTCATTTGTGATTCACCTTTTTCGTTATTTACTAATTGTAAATATAATAAAAAACGCAGCAAAAGTCAAAGCAAAATTATATGGAGGTTAGCAATGAGCAACGACAGCAATTTTGATTCCCTTTTCACCCCCTTCTCTATCGGTAAGATGGAGATCAAGAACCGCCTGGTCATGTCCCCCATGGGCACCTATGCAGCTCTAATGGACGGCTCCGTATCTGATACACTGGCCACCTATTTTGAAGAGCGTGCAAAGGGCGGTGTCGGCGCGATTATCACCGCTTCCCAGTATCTCACGCCGAAGTTGGCCCAGGGCATCTACGGCACCTATTTTGACAGCAAGCGCATCATCCCCCATCTGACCGGTATGACGGAGCGCATTCACTGCTATGGAGCAAAAGCCATCGCCCAGCTCTCAAGCGGCACCGGCCGCAACGCGCACCCCAGTCAGTGCGGCGGCGTTCCGTTCTCCGCGTCCGCAGTTCCCGCGGTGTTCAATCCCAAGATTCTCTGCCGTCCACTCACCATCGAAGAGATCAAGGAGATCATGAAGTCCTGGCAGTTGGCCGCTGAGATTGCCGCGAACGCCGGCTATGACGCGATCGAGGTGCACGGTCACGTCGGATATATCATTGATCAGTTCCTCACCCCGCTGTGGAACAAGCGTGAAGACGAATACGGCGGCAGCGATGAAAACCGTGCTCGCTTTGCGCTGGAGATCCTGCAGGCCATCAAGCGAGGCGCGGGCAACGATATGCCCGTTATTTACCGCATCTCCATGGATCATCGCATCCCCGGCGGCAGAACGCTTGAGGACAGCAAGCGCCTCATTAAGATTCTCGGCGAAAACGGTGTTGACGCATTCGATGTTGACTGCGGCTGCTATGAGCACCCCGACTTCGTGTACCCCACCTTTTACCGCGGCGACGCCTGCATGGAGTATGTGTGCGACACCGCACGTGAGGCGACTGACAAACCCATCCTCAACTCTGGCAACCACACACCCCAGACAGCAAAGCACCTGATTGAGTCCGGACGCGCGGACTTTGCCATGATGGGACGGCCGCTCATCGCAGACCCCTATCTGCCCAGAAAGCTGATGGAAAACCGTGAGGAAGACGTTCGCCCCTGCATCCGCTGCAATGAAGAGTGCATCGGCCGCATTTGGGGCCGCTACTCCAAGCTGTCATGCGCAGTGAACCCGCAGGCGAATGAGGAGCACGCATTCCGGATCGTCAAAACGGAAACACCCAAAAATGTTGTCGTTATCGGCGGCGGTCCTGGCGGCATGGAAGCCGCACGCGTTGCTGCCCTTAAGGGAAACCATGTCACACTTTATGAACGCAATGAACTCGGCGGAACGCTGAATCTGCCCGCTCAGGCACAGTTCAAGACCCGTCTCAAGGCGCTCATCGAGTATTACAAGACGCAGATGCGTAAGCTCGGCGTAACAGTCGTGCATCAGGAGATTGATATCGACAGCCCCGTCCTTGCCGCTGCCGACAAGATCATTGCCGCGACCGGAGCACACTCCGTCGTGCCGCCTATCCCCGGTGCACACGGCGCAAACGTGATCGACATCAAGGACGCCCACCGCGATCCAGCCGCAATCAAGGGCAAGAAAATCGCCATCTGCGGCGGCGGCCTCTCTGGCTCCGACTTTGCTCTGGAAATGGCCACCGAGTACGGCAAACAGTGCACCATCATCGAAATGAAGCCAGACGTGGCGATGGATATGGTGTTCATCAATCAGCATTCTCTGAAGATCTATCTTAAAGACGCCGGCGTCGTGACCCGCACCAACACGCGTGTTTCCGAGATCGTTGAAAACGGAGTTCGTGTCATCAATGAGCACGGCGAGCAAGAACTGATCGAGGCGGATGTCGTTGTTGCCGCTTTCGGCATGGCGCCAAACACCGAACTCACGAATGCACTCAAGCAGAAATACAACAAGAAGCTCGTCTGCGTCGGCGACTGCGTCGAGGTAGGCAAGAGCGGAAAAGCAATTCGCGGCGGCTTCTATGCCGGTATGCAGATCGACTAATTCACAAGGAGGAGATCAATTATGGCTATCATGAAAGGCTACGGCGTCATCGAACCCACAGTGAGTTGGGGCTGGATGGAAAAAGAGATCCCGGAACCCGGTCCGTTCGAGGCACTTTGTTCCCCTGTCGCAGTTCTGCCCTGTACTTCCGATGTACACAGCGCACATTTCCGCAACGCATGGCCGAACCGCATCCTGGGTCACGAAGGTGTGGGCCGCGTTGAAAAAGTCGGTGCGATGGTCACCGACATCCATGTCGGAGATATTGTTGCGGTTCCCGCCGTCACCCCTATCTGGCGCGGCAGGCAAATCGCAGAGGGGCTGCATGAACACACCGGTGGATTTCTCGGGGGACGTTACCTCTCGTCCAAGCTGGACGGCACGTTTGGCGAATACTTCATCATTCCCGATGCGGACATGAATCTAGCAGTCGTTCCCAATGGTGTTTCCATTAAAGCTGCCGGCCTTGTCGGCGACATGGTCACCACTGGCTTTTCCGGAGTTGAGGGTGCAAATATCCAGTTTGGTGATACAGTCGTTGTGATCGGCATCGGCCCTGTCGGCCTTATGAGCGTTGCAGGCGCGGCGATCCGTGGTGCCGGACGTCTGATCGCCGTTGGGCACCGGGAGCTGACAAAGGAGCTCGCAAAGAAGTACGGTGCGACCGACGTCGTTGACTACAAAGACGGCGACATCGTTGCACAGATCATGGAACTCACCAATAACGAAAAAGTCGACAGAGTCATCATCGCCGGCGGAACGGAAAGCACTATCAACGATGCATACCGGATGGTGAAGTGCGGCGGCAACATCTCCAATGTTGCAGGCTACGACTTCAGTAAGGAATTTCATCTTACCGTTGCGGATGCCGGCTGCCTTGTGAATCATGTAACGCTTACCGGTCGACTCTGTGCAGGTGGGCGATACCGTCTGGAGAATCTGATGGCACTCATCAAAAACGGCAGACTGGATCCGACCCTGCTCATTACGCACGAACTGCACGGCTTTGATAAGATCGAAGACGGCTTCCGCATGATGGATGAGCGCAAGACTCCGGATACTATCAAGCCCATCGTCATTATCTAAATCATCTTAATTCAGTACAAATAAAGGAGACTACAAAAGGAGACTACAAAATGTTTGATTATCATGGCAGAGTAGCAGTGATTACCGGCGGTTCGTCCGGCCTTGGCGTTCTGTGCGCAAATGCGCTTGCAGCACGCGGATGCGATGTCGTACTCGCAGCGCGTCGCTTTGAGATCTTGGATAAAAACGCACAGGCGCTCCGCGAGCAGTACGGTGTCAAGGCAATTCCTGTCCGCTGCGACGTCACCAAGGAGGATCAGGTTATTGCTGCACGCGAACTCGTGGAGAAAGAATTTGGTCGCTGTGACATTCTGATCAACTGCGCAGGCGAAGGCCACAATGACTGGGCGATCGACCTCGCGCTGGAAAAATGGCAGGCCACTATCGATGTTTGTGTCACCGGCCTATTCCTCATGTGCAGAGAATTCGGCAAGCTGATGCGCGAGCACAACTACGGACGTATTGTCAATGTCGCCTCCATGCTTGGCATGATCGCGCTGGACAGCAGCTTCGGCCGCGGCATCTCAGAATACTCCGCATCTAAGGGCGCAGTTATCAATTTCACCCGACAACTGGCCAACGAGTGGGCGCAATACGGCATCACGGTCAACACCCTCAGTCCCGGCTTCTTTGCTTCCGAACAGTCGCCTGTCGGCCAGGGCTGGTTTGCGGATTTCATCAACACCTGGTGCCCGATGAAGCGCAACGGCAGCGACCACGAACTGGATGCAGCCATCATCTTCATGACCTGTGAGGAAAACTCCTACATGACCGGCAACAATGTTGTCATCGACGGCGGCTGGACCTGCACCTGAGCTTCCTTTTCGCCGATAGCAACCATTTTCAAAACAGATCCTGCTGTGGAGACTTCCACAGCAGGATCTGTTTTCATTTCGCTGCAAGCGCCTCTATACAGTCTCAACGTGCAATTTCTCTGCGCAAAAACGCAAAAAGAGATTGAGGTTGCACCGGTAACTCCGAATCGTCTTCGGGGTATACTTGCGAACCTCAATCTCAACCAGATACTCTTCGACAGCACTTTGCATCTTCATACCTATGTCCTCCTCAGTATGTCACAACAGAGGTGGCCATGTATGTCGCAGCTGACGCCGTGTTTTCCCGCAGGAAACGACGTTTGAAGCTGCAAAGCGCCATGTCATCCGTCAAATATGCTGTTTTGTGTCTGGAAACGCATGCGTTTCACAGGCAGATCACTCTTCCCAGTTGTGCCACACGTTCTGGACATCTTCGTTGTCCTCAAACATGTCGAGCATCTTCTGGAGATTCTTAATGTCGCCCTCATCGGTGAGCTTGATGGTGTTCTGCGGCACCATCTCCACCTGCGCGCTCAGCAGCTCATAGCCGTCGTTCGTGAGCGCCTCGGCCACCGATGCCACATCGTCGGGATCAGTATAGACCGTGTAAACACCCTCGTCGGGCGCAAAGTCGGCCGCGCCGGCTTCGAGCGCGTCCTCCATGACCTTGTCTTCGTCGAGCTCCTGATCCTCGTCATTGATGACGATGACGCCCTTCTTATCAAACGACCACGACACGCAGCCGGTCGCGCCCATGTTTCCGCCGTACTTATCAAAGTAGTGGCGCACCTCGGAGGCGGTACGGTTGCGGTTGTCAGTCATCGTCTCGACGATGATGGCGACACCGGACGGACCATAGCCTTCGTAAGTGATGGACTCGTAGTTATCCGTGTTGCCGGAGCCGAGCGCCTTGTCGATCGTGCGCTTGATGTTGTCATTCGGCATGTTGGCGGCTTTCGCCTTGGCGATGACAGCTGCGAGGCGGGAATTGTTATTGGGGTCGCCGCTGCCGCCCTCTTTGACGGCCACGATCATCTCGCGGGCGATCTTCGTGAACGCCTGCGCACGCTTGGCATCCTGCGCGCCTTTGGTTTTCTGTATATTATGCCACTTGGAATGTCCGGACATAGTCACAACTCCTCTTGCTAAAATGCTTTGAATATTCTAGCACCCTCCGGGCCGCGTGGCAAGAAAAATCCGCATATTTGCGCGAAAACTACGCCTGCGTTTTGGGAATAAGGAGATATTGCGGCGCCTCAGCCATGGCGGCCTCGTCCGTGAGGCCGTTCGTTTCGCGGATGAGCCGCTCGCTCGAGCAGTAGCGCTTGGCAAGCGTCCACAGGTCTTCCCCGCCCCAGCGTACGATCGTCAGCGACGGTACAGAGGCATACGGGCAGGCGCGCTCCTGCGCCGTCGCCCCGGTGACCTGCCGGAGGTCGGACTCCTGCAGTGCGGCTGTCCGCACCGTCACCGTCACGCGGATCTGAAACCCATCCGCCGTGACCGTCACCACCGGCTCTTCCGGCTGCACGCTCAGCAGCTCCAGCCGCGCGCCGTCGGCCGGCTCGAGTGGCAGGTGCAGACGCTTTTCCATGCAGGATACGTGCTGCTCCGTGTCCGCCGCGAGCAGCCGGACGAGCACGTCGCAGCCGTCCTCCGTCACGCCGCAGACAACGGCCCGCCGGGACACGACCGTCAGCGAGGCGGCCTCACACGCAAGCGTACCCTCCGCCGACAGGCGCAGCGGCTCGCCCGGCTGCACCGTACCGGCCGCTACCGTCTCGCGCTCGAGCGTGAGCTCTGCCGTGTTGCAGTAGGCGTCCGTCACGCAGTCAGCCTCCGCATCCGCAAGGCACACCGTCTGCGCGACAAGATGGTACTCCGCCTCCAGTGCCGCGCCGTCGGCCGCGGCGCTCACGTTCAGGTAGGCCGCCGTGAGGTTGACGGTCGTGTGCAGCAGGCACGGCGATGTGTCCGCCGGGCAGTCGAGCATCTGGGAAAACGCCGTCTCAAAGGTCTCGACCGCCGGGCACATCTGCCCCTGCGGGAGATAGGTGACTGCCGCGCACACGCGCCCCTGCAAAATGACGCGACTGCCGGCCGCGCTGACATCGTCGAGCAGCACGGTCTCCGTGTGGCAGAGCAGGCGGTCGGCCTCGGGCTGGCCGGACAGGAAGCGGTGCGTCTCCGAGACGGTGAACGTCTTTTCCTCCACGGACACCGGAATCTGCACGCGGAGCGTTTCCGTGCGCGTGAACACTGCGCCGCCATCGCCCTCGATCCGGTCCGTGAGCGCGAGCTCCGTCTCCCGATAAGCATGCAGGCACAGGCTCAGCCGCGCCGTGACACGCACCTTGCGCGAATTGACGGCGCGCGCGTCCAGCGCGGTGAGCGTACAGCGCAGCCACGGCCGCACGTCCGGCGAGAGCGTCTCGCCGCTGATGCGCACCTTCACCGGCAGCTCCACCGGAAAGCTGCGCAGAGCGCCGCTCTCCTCCGCGTAGACCACATCGGCCGCAATGCTGCCCTCGATCTGCGCGCTCTTGTCCGAAAAATCCAGATTCCAGAGGCAGAACGTGCCCTCCGCGACCACGATCGCGCCGATATCCCCCAGCGCGTCGGGCACAACGGCGTCCACGCTGCAGGTCTCTTCCTCCGTGCGGTCAAACACCCGCGCGTACATCATGCGTTTCTGCTTGCCCAGTTGTAGTTCCATAAAGATGTGCTCCTTGTCGTTTTTGTACATCCTTATGCCGGGCGCGCGCCGGTTATGCCGCCGTCAACAGCGCAGCAGCCAAACGCCCGCCGCAATGAGCGCACCGCCGAGCGCAAACCACCAGAAGCCGGCCGGCAGCACCAGCGCCAGAATGATGAACACACCGGTGACCACGCACGCGATGCCGATCCAGAAGCAAATCCCCCGCCGTCGAAACATAAAGCACCGCCCTCCGCTTGCAGGTTCTCCCTACAGTGTATGCGGAGGGCGGCGCTTTGGTGCGTCACTTCTTCTTTTCCCAGTCATTGACCTGGGCCGAGAGCGCGTACAGGCGCGCATAGCTCTCGTGGCGCTCCGGCGCGATCTTGCCTGCCGCCACGGCGGCGAGGACGGCGCAACCGGGCTCTTTCAGGTGCGCGCAGTCACGAAAGCGGCACTGGCCGATATACGGTCGAAACTCCCGGAACGCATATTGCAGATTTTCGCACGAGATGGGGTCGACCATGTCCACCTCAAACGAGGCAAAGCCCGGCGTATCGGCGACGAACGTATCCGCTCCAAGCGCATAGAGCTCGACATGGCGCGTTGTGTGCTTACCGCGGCCGAGCCGCTCGCTGACGGCCCCGGTCGCAATGCCGAACGACGCATCGAGCGCATTGAGCAGGCTCGATTTTCCAACGCCGGAGTTGCCGGTGAAGGCGCTGGTCTTCCCGCGCAGTGCATCGCGCAGCTCATCGACGCCGAGCCCCGTCGCCGCGCTCGTGCGCAGGACGCGAAAGCCGATGGAGCGGTAAATAGCATAGAGATGATCCGCCGGGTCAAGGTCGCACTTATTGAGGCAGACGACCGGCTCGCAGTCGGCATTTTCCGCGATGGCGACCACGCGGTCGATCAGAAACGGATCAGTGACGGGGTTGACGTTCGCCGCGATCATGATGAGCTGGTCAATATTCGCCACCGCCGGGCGGATGAACGCATTGCGCCGCGGCAGGACGGTGTCGATGCGGCCCTTGCCGTGCGCATCGAAGCTGACCTCCACACGGTCGCCGACCAGCGGACTGCACCCGTCGTACCGGAAGCGGCCGCGGGCCTTGCACTCCACGATCTGATCGCCGGCGGCCACATAGTAAAAGCCGCTGAGCGCCTTGATGATGACACCCTGCACCATAAGCAATGTGCTCCTTTGTCTGTTACGGTTTTTCCGGCCCATCGGAGACCCAGATGTAGACCTTGCTGTACTCCGTAAGCTTTGTGTTGGCCGGTGCGCTCTGTTTAAAGACTGTGCCCTGCTTAGCGTCATTCGCCTCTTTGTACGTGCCGCCATAGCACAGGCCGCTGCTCTCGATGCGCGCGATGGCGGCTGACTCCGTCAGCTCCGACAGGTCAGGCACCGTGACCGGGCGCAGCTCGGGGCCGCCGCTGACGATCAGCTTCACGCTCGACCCTGCGGCCGCCTTTTCGCCGGGCGCAGGCTCGCAGCTGATGACATACTTTGCCGTCACGTCCTTGGAGGCCTGAAACTCCGTCGTGACCGTAAAGCCGGATTTTTCCAGCGCGGCCGTCGCCTTCTCATAGTCCTCGTTGATGACATACGGCACATCGGTCATGACAACGCCGGTGCTGACGGTGAGCTGCACGTTGATGCCGTCCGAGACGCGCATGCGGCTCTTGCCCGCCGCCGGATCCTGCTCGATGATGATGCCGTCCGGCACGTCGGGATCGACCGTGTATACGACCGTGAAGTGGTAATCGGCATACTGCTTGTCGTTGACGACCGCCTCGTAGGACTTGCCGGTAAAGTCCGGCACATCCACGCGCTCCGCCGTGCGGAACAGATCCTCAAGCCAGAAATTCCACAGAAACACAAACAGCAAAATGGCAAAGACGCCGACCGAGAAAATGCCCGTGAAATAACTCACGCGCTTGGCCCGCTTGCGCCGGCGCTGGTATGCTTCCTCCGTCAGATCCTGACCCACACCGAAAAAGGAGTCCTTTTTCTCCGCGCTCTCCCGCCGCCGCTCGACAAGCGGACGCTGCTGATTGAGGTGCTTTTTGCAGGCATTGAGCGCTTTGAGCATCTCCCCCGCCGACTGATAGCGCTTGCGCAGATCCGGCTCCATGGCACGGAGCGTGATGCGCTCAAGCTCCTCGGGGATGTCGCTGTTCCACTCCCGCGGCGGCTTGGCGCTGCCGGCGATGTGCATGAGCGCGATCTCCTCCGGGGTGTCCGCGTCATACGGCAGGTGGCCCGTGAGCATCTCATAGAGCACGACGCCGAGGGAATACAGGTCGCTGCGCGCGTCGGCATTGAGGCCCTTGGCCTGCTCGGGCGCGATATAGTGCACGGAGCCGATGGCCTGCCCGCTGCGCTCCTCGTGAATGTTCTCGAGCGCGGCGATGCCGAAGTCAGCGACCTTGACCATGTCATCGTTCGTGATCATGATGTTCTGCGGCTTGATGTCCCGGTGGACGATGCCGTGGGCGTGCGCGTGCTGCAGCGCCTTGCAGATCTGCGTGGCGTAGTGCAGCGCCTCCGTGGCGCTGAATACACCGTGCTCCGCCATGCGCTGTTTGAGCGTCTCGCCCTCGATGAGCTCCATGACAATATACTCCGTCTCGCCGCTGTGGCCGACATCGTAGACCGAGACGATATTCGGCTGCGAGAGCATGGCGACCGCGTGCGCCTCCGCCTGAAAGCGGTTTTTCAGCTCGGCATCCGCCGCCATCTCATCGCGCAGGATCTTGACGGCAACATAGCGGTGCAGCTTGTGGCACATGGCCTTGTAGACGACCGACATACCGCCGCTGCCGATGATCTCCAGGATCTCGTAGCGGTCGTCGAGCATCTGACCGATATAGCGATTCATTGATTGTTCCATAGTGATCCCCCTGTTGCGCTTCAGCGGAAAAGAACGAGCGCGGTCACATTGTCGCGCGCACCGCGTGCCAGCGCCGCCGCGATCAGGCGGCCGCAGATCTGCTTTGCATCCCGCGAGCCGCGGCAAAAATCATGCATCTGGCCCTCCGACAGCGTGTTGGACAGCCCATCCGTGCACAGCAGCAGCCGCGCACCCAGCGGAAACGGCAGCGTGCGGCAGTCCGGCTCGACCTGTGGGCCGACGCCGACGGCGCGCGTGATCACGTTCCGCCGCGGGTGACGGTGTGCCTGCTCCGGCAGCACCTGACCGCTTGCGACCAGCTCCTGCACGAGCGAGTGATCCGTCGTCAGCTGCTGCATTCGGCGCAGCCCGACCAGATATGCGCGGCTGTCGCCAACGTGCAGCACCGTAAGCCTTCCGCGGCGCACGCAGGCGGCGACGATCGTCGTACCCATGCCGCGCAGCTCGGGATCTGCACAGGCGCGGCCGTAGACCGCCTGATTGGCAGCGTCGCAGGCTGCGCGCATCGCAGGCTCGACCGCGCTGCCCGCCATCATCTCCCGGCGAAACTGCGCCAGAAAGGTCGACGCGGCGAGCTCGCTCGCAAGCTTCCCGCCGGCAGCGCCGCCCATACCGTCGCAGACGACGCCGACAACGCAGCCCTTGCGCCGGATGCGCGCACCGGCAGCACGGTCCTGATTCTCCTTGCGGACAGCACCCCTGTCCGACTTTGCAAAGCATTGCATGGGCTCTCCCCCTTCAGGCGCGGTGATCCGCGACCTTCTTGCGCAGCTGGCCGCAGGACGCGTCCACATCACTGCCGAGCTTGCGGCGCACGGTCACGTTCACGCCGGCCTGCTCCAAAATGCGTATGAATGCCTTGAGATGCTCCGGCGTGGACGGCCGGAACGCCCGCTCTTCCACATGGTTGAGCGGGATGAGGT
>OJNZ01000812.1_pt1 | contig 20200 bp, 20 predicted proteins | sample 1598001 | NCBI WGS metagenome assembly OJNZ01 (sample SAMN01915225, study PRJEB22387) | human gut metagenome | isolation source: stool | host: Homo sapiens | place: USA | reverse complement strand
GTACTATAATATACACAAAATTTGATAAAAGAGCAACAAGTACTCCCATGCTCTGTTTCACCACCGCTGCCTCCGATGTCCAGTCAAGCTTTGGCATCTTGAGATTTACCGTGAGCCCGATATAGGCAGTCAGACATACATAAAGGCATGGTATCAAAAGCATCATCACTCCATTTGTCAGGGAAGGTTTCACCACAGCCATCAAAGCCACATTGAGCACCATCGCCGGAACCATCGTGAGTATAACATGCATTCTTATTTTGGCTCTGAGTATCTGCCATGATGTGACTGGAAGCGATCTTACTATCCACAGCGTTTTTCCTTCCAGGGATACGGACGGTGCGGTCAGATCATTCATGGAGGCTGCCGCGCACACTGCTATACATGCCCCAAATACAAGTATACCATCAGGAAGTCCTGGCATTTTCGAGATCATATCCGTTACAGAATGTCCCTTCACAAGACATATCACCGCCAGAATGAGCATGAGCAATGTTCCAAGTGAACAGTTCAACATATACACCGCCGATGATGCCAATCTTCTAAACTCTCTGATAAGCAGTGCTATTTCCTGATTCTTTGCCCTGCTTCGCTTCGCCACAAGTTTCTTTGCCGCATGACCTGTCTTTGTCGTAACTATACCGATAAAACTTCGTTCCAGAACTATCCACACAGCCAGTGATACCACCAGCGTTCCGACTACGGTAAGTGCAAGCTGCATTATGTTACCCGTGGCTGCGCATCCTATGGAATAGAGAGGATACACTGCCCCCTTTATCTTTGCGCTGTACATTTCACTATTTGCCAGAATATTTGTAAGCATCTTATTTGCATTCATGTATACTGCGTAATAACCCACTATAAATGCCAGTGAGAGTATAACCGTGACATAGCTCTTATTCTTCGTCTTATTGCCTATCTTCCCCACTACCCAGCCAAGTATGCACGAAAGTACCAGAACGACAAATGTCAGGAGGATCATAACTATGACCGCTGAAATCACAGCACCTATCCCCGGATGCACCACTATCCCATACACTATTATTCCCGGAACCATGGCTGTTGCCGCAAATATCGCGCCCATGACATACACACCTGCCAGTCTGGAAAACAGTATAGCTCTGACCGGTATTGGAAGTGACAGCATCAGATCATTGTCTTTTGCCTGATAAAGGCTTGCATATGTATTGAACACGCTTCCAAATATACCTATGGCAAGGGACATCATAGCCATCATAGCCATATACATCCAGTCTAGTCCCACGGCGCAGAGCTGAGCACACATCGAGTATGCCACGCTGCCAAACATGCTGCCCATGCAGCCGAGTATGAGCGCGATATATATGACTATTCCAAATACCGCAGCGCCTTTGGATTTAGATTTTCCAGTTTTCCGGTCAACAAAAAATCCACTGAAAAGCTGCTTGAGCTGTTTTTTCATCAGTATCTTTATCATGACTCGCCCTCCAGCTCAAGAAACACAGACTCCAGAGATTCGTCACCCTTAACCTGCTCCATTATGCCTGCCTTTATAAGCCGTCCGCCTTTGATGATCGCCACTTTATCGCACAGTTTCTCAGCGACTTCCAATACATGTGTGGAGAAGAATATCGCCCCTCCGTCATCACACATTTTTCTCATCATCTGCTTGAGTATATGGGAAGCCTTTGGATCAAGTCCGACAAACGGTTCATCCATGATGACAAGTTTCGGCTCATGTATCCATGCAGATATGATTGCCAGTTTCTGCTTCATACCATGGGAATACTCGGATATCAGCTGTCCTAGGTTGTCTTTTATCTCAAATGCGTCAGCATATTTGTCTATGAGCTCGTCCCTGACTTCCTCCGGCACGTCAAATATATCTGCTATAAAATTCAAATATCCGATTCCGGTCATAAAATCATACATATCTGGATTGTCAGGAATATATGCCATCTGTTTCTTGCATTCCAGCGGTTTTTCCTTTATGGACACACCATCTATAAGGATATCTCCCTCCTCAAAATTCAGGATCCCTGTACACGCTTTTATAGTGGTTGTCTTACCTGCCCCGTTGTGTCCGATGAAACCATATATCTCCCCCGGCATTATATGTAGGCTTAGATTGTCCACCGCCAACTTATCTCCATATCTCTTTGTGAGATTTTTTATTTGCAGCATATTATTTTCTCCTTTTTCAAAACAGGGGACGGAGGTACCTGACCTCTCCGTCCCCATAGATTATCGCGCTCTATGCTTATTTCGCTTCATCCTGCCCCTGAACTCATCAAGTGCCGCGCGACCAGGTCCCGTCATAGGTTTGATCCACCTTCCCTTCAGTAGATACGGCGTGAGTATGACAAATCTCAGAAGTTCATCCGTGTAAACAAATGAGAACACTGCGAGGAATGGCAGCTTGAGCACCATTCCTGCTACCCATGTAGCCGGGACCGAAAACAACATCAGTCCACTGATCTCCATAACTGTTCCAACGATGGCCTCACCGCCTGCACGGAAGCACTCGTTCTGTATATAGCAGCATGTTCTGACTGCTCCGAAGAACAGATATATTATAAGCATATACTTTGTGTACATCATCGCCTCAGCCCCGAGTCCAAACAATCCGAACAGCGGATTGTGCAGCAGCATCGTGATGAGCACAATTGTGAATGTGATGGCAGGACATACCAGTGCAGCTCTCTTGGCATAGGAAAGTCCCCTGTCCAGATTACCCGCGCCGACTTCATTTCCCACGGCAACGCTGGACGCATTTGCCAGACCTCCAAAGAACGCATATACAAAGCCTTCGCACACACGGAACGCCGCCATGGCTGCTATGGCCGAATCGCTCTGATGTCCCATGACGACATTGATTATCATCTGTCCCACACCGTATAGTATCTCGTTACACACGATTGGGAATGCCTTTGACGCATATGACTTCACAAATCCCATATCAATATCAAATGCTTTTCGCGCACTGAACCTTATCTCATGCCTGCTCTTTGCAAGATACAGAATGAGCAATGCTATGTTCACGATACCAGACACCAGTGTACCTATAGCCGCACCCGCAACTCCCATCTTGGGAGCGCCAAATCTACCGTAGATCAGCACAAAATTGATACAGAAGTTGAGTAAAAGTGAGATGATGGAGCATACCAGTGGCACCTTCACCCTCTCCGTTGACTTAAGAAGTGCTGTAATTATTGCGGCAAATACCTGAAGCGGATAAGACCATCCAACTATTCTCATATATGGCTTCGCAAGTGCTATGATCTCTACTTTATCTGTATATATTCCAAGTATCCACCCCGGTGCAACCACAGTCACCACCGCAAATGCTATTCCAAATATTCCCGCACATATGATCGCCAGACCAAATGCTTTGTTCATTCCCTCCGGATCCTTGGCACCCCAGTATTGAGACATGAACAGAAGGGAGCAGCTGACAAATCCCCAATATGTTGAAAACAAAAGTGATCCTATCTGTGCACACACGCCAACCGCCGCAACGGCGATCTCGCCCTCACTTCCTATCATGATGGTATCAACCATACTGGCGGTGGTCGCCAGCAGATTCTGCATCGCAATAGGCACAGCAAGCACAGCAAGCATTCTGGCAAATTCTTTCCATGTCACCTTTTTATTATTTTTTACAAAGCCCGTAGCAGCACTTCCCATTTTTGTTTCCTTTTCCTGTTATTATCTCTTTCATCATTTAATTTGATGCGTCCGATTATTGTACTCCCGAATAATTGTATTTGCAATGGCTTTATACCTGTAGTATGAAGTATTTTCTTATTAATTTTAACAGGCGCACCACTTTCATTCCATCTGTGATGCGCCAAGCCTTGTTATTTTCAAGTATTACATTTTTGTGTGCCATTGTTACATACTGTTGGTTGACAAATCTTCGAGTTCATGCTCTACTCTCTCAAGCTCACCGTCACTCCAGTTCTCCCCCAGTGCAAATACTGCCCTGCACACACTGAAGTTCACCTCGCCATCTGCGTTGATCTCCCCGGAGATCACTCTGTGGGATATCTTCTGAAGTGTGGAAAGTATGTCTATCCGCACGTCCGATATGACAGAAGGCTCTACCACATTGCCATCACTATTGCCTTCCTCGTGCTCTGTCCGCTCTTCTCTGTACACGCTGTCCCAGTCATAATCTGCAGTCCTGCCACATGGTGCACCGCATACACTGCAGTCAGGGACAATTGTATGCTTATCAGCATGCACCCTTGCGATCATCGCCTTCATGTCTGCATCAGAGATGCCAAGAGCAATATCAGACATGTGCAAACCTTCTATTATTATGTTATTTGTATCATCAGTCACATGCATCATCCCATCAGTGGCTCTCACCAGCCCTATCAGAGCACCGACCAGACGACTGCCTGTCTCAGTTGTAATTCTTATTTTATCTTCCATTGTCTTTACCTTTCATGGTGCTGTGAAGAGAATGTCAGTCAAGAATTCTTCCATCTATTGATATTGTTGCAACCTGCCATGGGATAAACTTGCCGCTGTCCTGAAGTGCCTTCTTCGCAGCCATCTCCAGTCCTCCACAACAAGGAACCTCCATACGGACTATTGTAACACTTTGTATGTCATTTCGCCTGATAATCTCTGTAAGTTTCTCTGAATAATCGACACTGTCAAGTTTCGGACAGCCAATCAGAGTCACATGTCCCTTTATGAATTTCTCGTGGAACGATGCATAGGCATAGGCTGTACAGTCCGCCGCTATAAGCAACTTTGCACCATCAAAGTATGGCGCATTTACCGGGGCAAGTTTGATCTGCACCGGCCACTGTGTGAGCTGGCTCGGGCGCTCATAATTATATATGTCACCCGCCTGCTGATTGACTGTTTTATCAGTTGTACTCTGTACGCATTCTACTGCTGCCTGTTCATATGAGCTTGCCTGTACTGCTTCACCTGAAGCTGCTGCCGGTCTCCTGAATATGCTTCTCGCCATAGAACCAGGGCAACCGGAGTGTGCCGGACTTTTTCCATGCATCACTCCTGAGCCAACCATATTTTTGGATTTTTCTGCATCGAATCTTGCCTGTTTGTTTGCCATGACTGCCGCCTCATCATACGCAGCCGCCTCTCTCTCCACAAATGTTATGGCTCCTGTAGGACACGACGGCAGGCAGTCGCCAAGTCCATCACAATAATCGTCTCTGAGCAGCTTTGCTTTGCCGTTTACCATGCCTATAGCACCCTCATGGCACGCATTTGCACAGGCTCCACATCCATTACACTTGTCCTCGTCTATCTGTATAACTCTTCTTATCATATATATTTCCTCCAATCTTTTTCCTGCTTTTAACGTCATTATATTCAGTCAGAGCATTTGTGTATGTTGAATTTTCAACATAAAAATGTTATACTTTTCAGGGATATTCCTTGTGACAAAAGAAGCGTCCCCACTAAGAGGTAATATGAACAAATACATGGACACATTATTGAAATCCAGTCTTTTTTCCAGTATCACCGCTGATGACGTTGACTCCGTACTGGACTGTCTGGGTGCAATCATCAAAAAATACCAAAAAAATGAGTGTATTCTCATGGCTGGCAACACAACAGAATATATAGGATTGCTGCTTACAGGCAAAGCGATAGTCATCCAGGAGGATTACTGGGGTGGTCAAAGCGTCATGTCTGCCATCCTGCCCGGACACACGTTTGCGGAATCATATGCCTGTACCCCTGGCTCCGTACTCGACGTCAGCGTATATGCTGAAGCTGCAAGTTCTGTATTGTTTCTGAATGTTCAAAAAATGCTCACCACCTGCCCGGTAACATGTGGCAGACATAATCAGATGATAAGAAATCTCCTGTGCGATCTCGCCGGCAAGAACCTGAGGCTCGGCGAAAAATCAAAGCACATGAGCCAGAAAACAACCAGGGATAAGTTGCTCTCCTACCTGTCATCGGAGATGCACAGACATGGCAGCAACGAATTTGATATACCATTTTCCAGACAGCAGCTCGCTGACTTTTTGTCCGTGGACCGCAGTGGTCTGTCTACTGAACTTGGCAGGATGAAGACTGATGGGCTGATTGACTTCCACAAATCTCATTTTGTTCTTAAGTCTCCTGCCCAGGGGTGGACTGATGTGTAACAATATTGTATTATTTATTGATGCGGACGCCACGGCAAATGTTTTATATGCGCCCGCTGCACTATAGGAGGGATTTTTATGAATAGGAACAATGAGAACAACAAGAATAACAATGATGACAGAAAAAGGAAAATTGCTATTATTATTCTGATCTGTGTTGCATTACTAGCAGTAATAAGCACCAGCCTTATCCTGCTGCTCCCCTCGATGAGAGGAGAGGAGAATCACCTGGGGGATGACTCGACAAGGATAGCAGAGGTAACTACGGAAGGGAAGACCACAGAGCAGAAAAGTAAGACAACCAAGGCTGTAAAGGCTACAACTGAGGCAAAGGCTACCACGGAAAAGGCTACAGCCAAGGGTAAGAGCGGAGATAAGATTGCCAAGAGCGGGAAAACTACCACAAAGCCGGATGCGACAACTCAGGAACAGAAGAGCACCAGGGAGCAGGCTACAACCAGAGAACAGACGACTACCCAGGAGCAGACGACAACCAGGGAACAGTCAACTACCAGAGAGCAGACGACAACCAGGGAGCAGTCAACCACGAGGGAACAGGCTACTACCGAGGCTCCAACCAGGGAACAGACCACGGAGTGCTCTCATAACTGGGTAGCGCAGTATGACACAAAGACAGAAAAGGTGATGATCGAAGATTCCTGGGATGAAGACATATATGAGGACAGGGCGTACTGTTCATACTGCGGCAAGGATGTAACAGGGGATACTGATCACATAGGAGAGTGCGGCGAGGAGTATTATGATGAAGACTTAGGCATGACCATCCATGAGGGGGCAAGTTCAATTATCCGGCCAACAAAAATAAAAACCGTTCATCATCCCGCTCAGTATGAAACGCAGACTACCAAATATATAACAGGGTATAAATGCAGTAAGTGTGGAGCTACAAAATAAAGGAGGAAACAGGATGATAGAAATAGAACGTATAGACGAAGAGTTTGAAAGACTTCGTGAAGTGATTTCAAAGCTGATGGTCAGTACCGGTTACGATAAGGATGAAGACTTAACCAATGTAACATATGATTCCTCAAGTCCTGATGATCTGCAGCGGATAGAAAAGTACAGGGAAATATTGTATAAATTTACAGATGTGCTAGGTGATCTCAATTATCTTAAGCGGCCGGTACGGTTTGAGGATAAATTAACACTCAGACCGGATGGAAGATATGGAACATTAAACGGGGAGGCATATTACACCAGCGGATCACAGGTTGAATTTTTGAATTATGAAGATTTAAAAGAAGAGGAGTCCGCACCAATATGGAGAACATCGAGGGTTGAGCACGATGGGAATGGCTACTATATAGTGGGATTTAACAGCAATAATGATTAAACAGATAATTTGTACTTTCCCCTTTTGGTCAGGCATTGACGTTTGATCGAAAGGGGTTTTGTGTATACCGGTGTATCAGAGGGGAAATAGGATGGATGATTATATTTATAATGATAACACCTAGTGTAAAGAATAATACAAATTATAACTATAAGTATAATTTGTGATTTAATCAGCAAACACAATTATATAAACATCTAAAATTGTACATTGTATTTTAACCCTCTTTACTTTGGAAAATTTTATGTTATATTGAAGTTGTTAAGAAGATTAGGTAACTTGTAGACTGAACCCCTGATCTAATCAGGGCTTGTTCTTTCAGTAACTCTGAAAAGGGGCAGGGGTTAAAAATCAGAGTTGTTCTTGTAAACTGACACCTGAATACTAGGAGGGATTTTAATGAAAACTGTAAAACCAATTAAAACAATCAAAGACGGATGGAACAAATTTACTGTTGTTGTAAAGGATAAAGATTACTCAACCAGAGAGGCAGTCCTTTTCGCGATCTGCACATTCCTCACAGGATTCGTGCTCGGAATGCTCTGCTCACCTAGAAAGAACCAGACATTCGGCTCATACAACGGCAACTTCGGCGACAGCGGCTGTGGCTGTGACTGCGACTATGGCGAGGACGATTTTGAGTAGGCTGTGATCCACTTCCTATAGCAGTTTCAAAGTGTCTTCAACACCAAAACAACCACTTGATATACACCATGATATCAAGTGGTTGTTTCATTAGTAATTGTGCTTCCTAAAATTCTGTTTTATTTAAATATTTAGCATATCTATAGCGGCTGCAGCCGTCTCCTCGTCATATCCCTCTTCTCGTATTCTTTTCTCTATCTCCACACTCTTCATATATGCAAGACCTACCTCTCCATCTTTCTTAATGTCGGTAACTATCCTATGCAGCTCTCTCCTAATTTGGTCTGAGTGTAACAAAATTCCCAGCCAAATTCAACTCCAAATTACCAGTCTCTTATATCCCCTTATATCTTCCAGCTCACCGCCTGCTCTCGTAAGTCCACAAATCTCCTGTAGATTCCGTCCTGTTTCATGAGCTCCTCGTGGGTTCCCTTCTGAGCTATTCTTCCCTGATCCACCACTACTATCTGATCCGCACGTCTTACGGTCTTGAGTCTGTGGGCGATCATGATGATCGTCTTTTCCTTTGTCAGGGCATCCACTGCAAGAGTAAGCTCCTTCTCGTTCTCAGGATCGACATTTGCAGTCGCCTCGTCAAGGATGATGATAGGTGAATCCTTCATGATGGCGCGGGCTATGGATATTCTCTGCTTCTCACCGCCTGAGAGGGTTGCACCGCCCTCACCGATCACAGTGTTGTAACCGTCAGGAAGCTTGCTGATGAAGTCATGGCAGCACGCCTTCTTTGCAGCCTCCACAACCTCTTCATGGGTTGCCTCCGGCCTTCCGAACTTGATGTTGTTCTCTATGGTATCAGCAAAGAGATATACATTCTGGAATACAAATGAGAAGTTGTTCATGAGACTGTTCATGCTGTAATCCTTAACATTTGTTCCGCCCAAGGTTATCTCACCCGAATCCACATCCCAGAATCTGGCGATCAGATTGCACAGGGTTGTCTTTCCACCGCCAGATGGTCCGACGATCGCCGTCGTTGTCTTCTCCGGTATGGTGAGTGAGATTCCGTCTATTATCTTTCTCTTGTCGTAAGAGAACTCTATATTCTTAACCTCTATATCGTGATTTTCAGGATTGAGTTCCTTTCCATCTATATCCATTGTGTCAAGTCCGAGCACTACATTTGCCTTGTCTACGCACACACTGACTACATGTATCAGTGATGAAAATGTTCCCATGGTCTCAAGGCCCCCGTGGAGCATGAATGCCGCGATCGACATACCCACAGCATACAGAACGCTCATGCTGCCATTTATATAAAAGTAAGCCGAAAGTCCTATTATCGCTACCCCTGTAAGCTTTGTCACAATGCTTTGGAGAAAATGATATGGGACATAGACAAGCTCCATCTTTACATTTGCCCTGACGCAGGCTTCATTTGCCGCATTGAGTCTCTTCGTCTGCTTGCCGATGAGGTTGTAGGACTTGACCTCTGATATGCCCTGTATGTACTCCATGATCTGATTTATGAGTTCAGTGTCACAGTCAACCTTGGCTGAAGATGCCTGCTTTCCGGCATTCTGCATCACAGTATTTATCACAAGGAATATGGCAACTCCTGCAAATGATACCAGCGCGATCCTCCAGTCGCAGAGCAGGATCATGAGTATGATCATGGATGTCTCGAGGAGTCCCTGGGTCGTGAGCATGACAACTCTCGTAGCCACATCTCCCAGATTCTCCATGGTATTTGTCGTAACTGATGCGATCTCACCTATGCTGTTGGAATTGAAATATCCCATAGGCACATATCTGAGGTGCTCCGCCATCTCTATACGCTTGAATGCCGCTGTGGTGTAGCCACCCTCTGTCTGCAGCACGGTCGACGACATCTTGCACAGTATTCCAACTACGATCGATACCGCCATGATTGCTATTGAACCAAGTATGTATTTTCCAAGGTCTTTTCCTCCTATAACGCCCATGAGGACACACATTATAGCCGGGATCTTCAGTGCCGATGCCAGTGCGTCTATCAGGCTTATCGCTATTGAACGCTTGAACTTGCGGCTGTTTTCCTTACCTGAGAACAGGAAGAACTTTTTTAATACTCCAAACATATTACTCGCCCTCCTTTTCATCGCCTGCCGTATCCTTGACCGAGATGTGCGCCTGCCACATATCCCTGTAAAGTGTGCATTTGCTAAGAAGCTCCTCATGTGTTCCGTGAGCCTCCACATTTCCTGCATTTACCACAAATATCTGATCCGCATCCTTGATGGTGGAAAGTCTGTGGGCTATGACTATCAGCGTCTTACCCGCCACAAGCTTGGCGATAGAGCTCTGAAGTATGGCCTCATTCTCCGGATCGGTGTAGGCTGTTGCCTCGTCCAGTATAACTATCGGCGCGTCCTTCAGCATCGCCCTGGCGATGGATATCCTCTGTCTCTCACCGCCCGACAAATGTCCACCTGCACCGCCGACCACGGTGTCAAATCCGTTCTCAAGGTTCATGATGAAGTCGTAGCAACCACTCTTTCTGGCTACCTCCTCGACCTCGGCGTCCGTGGCATCCGGTCTTCCCTGTCTTATGTTGTCCCTGACTGTCTCGTTGAACAGGTAATTATCCTGTGACACATACGCAAGCCTGTCGTTGAAATCCGTCAGCGCGATATCCTTTATGTCCACGCCTCCGATCTCTATGCTTCCGCTGTTCACATCCCACAGTGAAGCTATCAGCTTGGCTATTGTAGACTTTCCGCTTCCCGACGGACCGACTATCGCATTTACCGTTCCCGCCTTTATATCCATGCTCACGCCGTGGAGTATCTCCTTGTCGTGATAGCCAAATGTGATATCTGTAACCTTTATTCCATTGTCCTTCGGCTGTGCCTTTGTGTGCTCAGGTCTTACGAGTTCAGGCTGCTCCAGGATTCCTGTAACCTCTCCGATGACTGTCGACAGCTTGCCCAGATCATCGGTATATGAACCGATTGTGAGCAGCGGACCGACTATTCCAAGTGAGAGGATGATACACACAACGAAATCCGCTGTGGTGAGCGAACCATTTGACACATAGTGCGCACCTATCGGAAGGACCGTTGCAAGTGTGTACGGTGTGATGACGAACATGGCTGCTTGGAAGAATGAGCACTTCTTCATCCAGTTGATATACGAGTCTGCGTTCTCCTTTGCCGCCTTTGTGAACTTGGCATATGAGCTCTCTGTCTTGCCAAATGCCTTGATGACCTCAATTCCATCTATGTACTCCACTGCTGCGTCGTTCAACGCCTTGGTCTTCTCAACTGTCCTGTCGTAGTTCTCCTGGAAATCGATCATCATGCCCATGTACGTTGCAAATCCAACGACTATCGGGATAAATGAGAACAACGCAAGTCTCCAGTCAACCATGAAAAAATACACGATGACAATGATAGGCGCCAGCAGGTTGGATGTAAACTCAGGCACAACATGTGCCAGAGTCGTCTCTATGCTGTCTATTCTCTCCACCATAATGTTCTTGAACGAACCCGATGGCGTATCCTTCACGTATCCAAGCGGCACCCTTGCAAGCTTGTCGCAGCATGACTTTCTGATATTTGCAAGCACGTTGAATGTTGCCTTGTGGGAACATGCCGTTGATACGCTATGGCAAAGCTCAGCAAGTATAAACGAGCCCGCTATGATAAGAGCCTTCAACATATATTCCCTGAGATCCTTATCCCCGTCAAGGAACATCCTGACCACGTCCGCAATGATGAAATACGGAACTATCTTGAATACTACATTGATAACCGCCAAAATGACGCTCCACACATAGGATGACTTCTTCTGCCCCGCCCATGTGAGGACCCAGCTCACCGCTGATTTCTTTTTTTCTTCCACTTTTTCTCCTCCTTATATCTTGAGCAAAAACTTGTTCGTTTTCGCTTATTCGCATTAGTTTCGTCTAACCCCATAGTTTAAAATTATGCGGTTCGGTATTTTACCTTGCCGCATAACTACTGACTACTCCGGAAACTGCACCTTCCATAGTCTCTCCCAACCTCCAGTGTAGAATTTCTTGAGCTTGCCCACATTCTCTATCGCAGTCTCGCGATCCATGTCGTGTTCTATGATCTGGAATATCGCCGAAAAAAAACCACTATATATCATATGACAAAGGCTGTCGCTTATGTCCGGCACATTTATACCGGCTCTGTGCATCTCATCCACATACTGCTTTGAAGATCTCATCTCACGGCCTACCAGATTATGTATCATATCTCCATACTTCTCATTGTCACTGCACCGCAGTAAAAGTTTGAAATTATCATAATGGTCATACACGTAATTCACCATCTGATCCATTCCGTTCCCGGATGCGCTTGCCATGTTCTCAGTCTGCTTCTCCGGTGGCAGGCTCTGAAACTCCTCAAGAACGCTGTCATATATCCCATATAGCTCCTCCACATACGGATCTATCAGCGCATCAAAAAGAGCCTCCTTTGTAGGATAATATTTATAGAATGCACCTGTTGTAAGTCCGGCATCTTTCACAATGCTTCTGAGCGATGTCCCTGCAAATCCGTACTCAAGGAAATGCTTCAGTGCCGTATTCAGTATGTTTTGTCTTGTATTTTCTGCTTTTTCTGTCATAAAGACTCCTCTCCCGTTTAATATGCCTCGCTTCTGACCGAAACAGATTCCAAATGCAAGTGCCATACCAACCATCAGACACGCGCAAATATAACAGTGTTATATTACACTGTTATATTTTATATATAATCCCCCTGTTGTCAAGTGCTGTTTTGATAATTTTTCAGCCATATCAAATTTTTGATAAAATATGCGCTTTACCCTTATAAAAAACAACCACCTGATATACAATACGATATCAAGTGTTTGTCTAATTAGTTTTTCTCTCTTCTTCTCTGCTCTCTTGTCTTATTCTTTTCTCTATCTCCACACTCTTCATATACTCAAGACCTACCTCTCCATCTTTCTTAACTGCGGTCACTATCCGATGAAGCTCTCTCCTAATTTGTTCTGAGTGTATCAGAATCCCAAGCAAAGTCCAACTACGGATTGCAGTTCTTACAAGGTTCATATCCCTCAGATATAAGCTCGTCCCTTGTGGTCGTTCTCTCAGATTTATTCGCTTCCTTCATCTGTTTCACACTCCTGCATGATGGCTTATGAAACTTACCGGTGTTGGTGTTGACTATGTATGTATCCTCATCCGCAGACGCCTTCTGGATCTCCGATGTATCACTGCCAATATCTGACTCCGTATCCTGAGTTTCTCCGATCATTCCAGCTTCTGCTGTCTGGTCATCATCTCCTTTTTCCTCTGATACTTTAGTGCTGGCATTCTCTCCCGGCACCACATAATCCGGATCCGCTTCGCTGTCCCCTGTAGCATAGTCGATTATCACGCCTGGCTGTACATTGTACACATACACATTGAAACTTACTCCTGCGCCTTTATCCTCCACGGACTCCGCCTCCATCTGCACTCCGGACGCAACCAGATTGTCTCCATCGTATACAGGTGTAACCCTGTAAAGCACATGATTTCCAGTACTTTCCACATAATCAGCTACCTCATTTTCAAATGGCAGCATGCCAGTGACATTCAGATATCTGGTTCCAGTTATCAGATTCTTTTCATTTGCATTCTCCCCGGCAAGCTGATATCCGATCAGATGGCAGCGATTATACAGATAATTGCCGTCTATACGATCATTGTATTTAACTGTATGCCACCCTGAAGGCTTTATCATACCTATCTCGCCGCGCTCCTCCGTTGGCATAATCTCCTTACAGATATTGGCATAGGCAACTCCACATCTTCCAAGAAAGTCCAGATCGCTGTAATTCTCAAATGCCTCCGTCACCATCTCATCCTCACTGAAATAAGGCACATTGCCATTTATCTCACAATATGCCTCTCCCGAATATATGGGAATATCAGCAATCTCCATGCTCGAAGCCTGCTGATCTGCAATATTCTCAGATGCTGCCGCACTGCTTTCAGGTGACGTGTTGCCGGTGTTATCTTTTTTCTCCGCAGCTGAGGTATTCTCTGATTCTGAGGTATCTTCTACAGTCTCCTTCTCATATCCCTTTACTGCGGACCTGCTGCCACCCGTAATTTCTGACATACTGCACCCGGACATCAGCAATGCAAATATTGCTACATACAGTACACTGTAAAATTTTCTTTTCACGTCACATTCTCCTCTCTGAAAATGTTATCCCTGCCTATATACATCCTATTAAAATTTAGCTATCTTTTTTCAAAATGTATAATAACATTCTACATTTTGTCATCCGTTTTGTGAATACATCCCCGCATAAAACCTCAATTCAAAACAAAGAGTTTTCACTAGCTGCTTTAACGAATCATTGCAACAAAAAAGAGGATATATACCACATGTGATACATATCCTCCTTACAATTTATGCCCCCTGTGTAAGGTTTTCCCTACACCATTCCATTTGCGACCTTATACTTGTAGAGCATCTCCGCATGATTCTGCTCCTCGATCTGTATATCCGCCAGAAGCTTTCTCACCGCGCTCTCGCCAAATGCAAATATATCTCCATTGTACTCGCCTGACACAAGCTTCTCCGTTCCGATGCAGTCTGTTGCAAGGAACTCATCATTCTTCTTATCCTCTGAATCGTCCATCATCTTGTATGTCTGCTTTGGCTCATAATCTTTTCCATCGCTGTCATTGCAGTCACACTGTGGAACCTGTCCGTCAAGCACCTGGGTAAGTGAATCATAGTGCTTCTGCTCTTCCTTCTGTATAGTCTGGAACAGATTCTTAAGCTCAGGATCCTTCGCCTGCTCCGCATATCTTCCATATTTCTCCACACAGGACTTCTCCTGTGTCTGAAGATCCTGGATAACTGTTCTCTCTTTTTCCTTTAATATCATAGCAATACTCCTTTCGATTAAAATTCATCCCATCGCATAGATATTATTGTCCAAAATAGTACAGCTCTATTCCTACATCTCTATTTTTTTATATTTTTCTGCCTTCTGGTCATTTATATATATGTATGGCAATGAAAAATCTCAGGACCGTGTCATACAATAAAAGGCGAATGCCCTGCAATTGTCATACAGCCATCCGCCATTATATCACATATATTTATTTTATTTCTGTAGTCTCACAAACTCTCTGCAATAAGCCACATACATTACAATCAACACAAGTCCAACAGCCACTATTGGCATCACGCCTGTGTCAAATGCAAACATACTCACAAACGTAAGTATCCACATGACAAATCCTGCCTTAATTCCAGTCATAAATCCCTTCTTGGAGGATTTGGCTATCATGATAAGCTCAGCCTCGTCCGATGTGTTCTCCCAGTCACGGCGAAAATGCATATCGAATATATTTCCGCTTTTCTCCGGATTAAGCTTCTTCTCTTCATCGATAACAAGCTTTTCAACCACACAATACAGTGCCATAGATATCAGAAATACGAGCTCAGACAGCACTGTCAGGAATGTGCCACGCCCATCACTGTACGTCCTGTCCACAGCGTATATACACACCGGAAACAACACAAGTCCAACGAACACGATGACACACGGGAGATATGAGGCAGTCGTGATCCGACTCTCTATATCCACTATCACATCCTCGTTCTCTCCGTCCCAGCCTCTGATCATCCTCTTTATCTTCCCATACATGACAAATGACACCACAAACGTCGCCAGCATGAGCACACCATATACTATAGGCAGCGTATCAGCTGTTATCCACCATATATGATCCCAGTTGACCCCATCCAATGTGTCCTTGTTCACCGCGGCAAGCCTTCCCGCCAGGAAACCTCCCAGCAGACTTGCCAGGATCATGACCGCAAATATTATATATATCTTCAGATTACTTTTCTTGTTCACTTTTTTATCAGTATCCTTCATCTCATATCCTCTTTTCATTCTATGAATTAACACGACCTTATCCATATGTCAGGAATCATTCCTTATCATCCTCGTATTGGAATATATCCTCCACACTGGCACCACACACCTTTGCGATCTTGAGTGCCAGAGTCACCGATGGACTGTAATCTCCCCTCTCTATCTGACTTATCGTCTGCCTCGAGGTCTGCACCAACGCTCCCATCTCCTGCTGGTTTACTCCCAGCTTCGCCCGATATTCCTTCAGCCTGTTGTACAGCGGCATCTATATCACCTCCAGCTTGTTAATCTGTATTGTCATCATAATAAGGTCCATTATCTGTTTATGCCGTCCTCTCCATCAGAGCCCAATCCTTTTATTACATTGTCCGCATCTTCAGCTTCTGCTCTGTCTGCCAGCCCATGCTCTGCATACTTATGTGTGGATGTCCCCCATATCATGGAAAAGCTTATTCCAAAACAGAATCCAATGGAAATTCCAAGCGCCAAATTGTCAAACAGCATTCCATACACTATACCAAGTGCAACACCTATGATAATTCCAAGTGGTGCGCCAGTGGTTTTATCGCGCTTACACACATATATTTTATCCCTCAAAAAGAATCCATCACTCTTCCCATCTCCAAATACATCTATCACATTCTGATACACATTGCTGTGGGCAACCTCCATCATGTCATCTGCCAGATCCTCCACCTCAGGATGAATGTAATACTTTCTAAGCTTGTATATACTGAGTACATCCTTGCCACTTTCAGGTTCAGGCGTCAACTCACTCCTGACAATATCTTCTTTATCAAAGATAAAGCAGCTCCACATCTGCTTGTTTCTGAAGAAACCATACACAGGGAGTCCATTTTCCAGACCTTGGCGGATTTCGCGCTCAAGCTCAGTCATATCACAGATCTCAGCAATAACATCCCCCAGCTTGTTCTTCTTTAACATTCTCTCTGTGATCATTGTCACGGAATACCCCTTGACCTGCGTCTTTAATTTGTCCGCTGGTTCTCCAATGCTATTGCCTTCAAACATAGCTTTTAGTGTTTCACCGGAAGATTTATTATTACCTTTATCCACGTCACTTTCTTTATTCATATCATTCTTTTTCCTCATATCCTCATAACTCCATTTTAATTCTTACCACTAAAATCCCATTCCAAATTCAAGCTATATATATTATATATGCCAAATGACAACTATAGTTGTCATTTCTTTTACAATGGAGTATAACAAATGACAAGGAAAGTTGTCAATAACTTTTGACAACTTTCCTTGTCATCTCAATGTTGGAACGGAGGCACCTGAAACCTGGAGAACCGCCAGACTGATGCCTGGCAGTGCAACAACTAAACAATTGAGCAAGATCATCTTTTGTTAAATGATATCATACTTCTCCACATCCACGACTGCCTGTCCCTCACATAACAGCTCTATTCCATCCGCTTCAATAGGTGTATATATCGCCGTGCTCATTGTCATAGCTCCATCATTTACAAACAGCTCTATCGAATTCCTGTCCAGTATAAATCTGAGCTTTATACTATCTTGAGCCTCCTGCTGTTCATCAACCTTTCCCTTGACATCCCCGTAACATTCTGCTGATTTCACGCAGGCCCTTCTGATACACACCACATCTTTCTCAAATCCGGCAAATGTCCTGTCCATCTCTATTATATTATTTTCTCTGTCATATATAAATCGAGTATAATATCCGCTTCCCTTTGCCAGATTCACGGTAAATCTGCTGTATTTGTTTCCAGTGATTACAAATGTCACATCCAGACTTCTTCCACTTATACCTTCCAGACTACGCCGTCCACTCACTACTTCATCTGAGTACCTGACCATATTAGCATGATACTTCTCTATCTCTCTCACTGGCTTCTGTATCAAGCGTCCATTTTTCAGAGATATCTCCCTCGGAACCGTCATCATTCCCTGCCACTTCTGTCCACCGGGTATCCACAGATTATGCCACGACTGCATCCACGCTATCATTATCCTTCTGCCATCCGGCAAAAGTGTAGTCTGAGGCGCGTAGAAATCTGTTCCATAATCAAGTGATAATGGCTCTCCACCGTCAAATTTCTTCTCACCTTTATCAAATTCTCCAACAAAATAGATAGAATTATTTCCATTGTGGAATTCATATCCCTCTGCTTTCATTCCCGTAGGCGATACGAGAAGTACATGATGATCGTCTAATTTGAAGAAATCAGGGCATTCCCATATGCCGCCCAGATCACCTTCATTCCGTGCAAGGATACTCTCAAATGTCCAGCTTTCCATATCAGCGCTCGAAAGTAATACCACAAGCCCCTTATTATCCTGATCCACACAGCCTGCAGCCATATAGTATCTGCCATCCTCAAGCCATGCCTTCGGATCTCTGAAATCCGCTCTGCTCAATCCCTCCGGCAGCATATCTCCGGTCACCACCGGGTTATTCTGTATTTTTTTATATGTAACGCCATCACCAACCGCTATGCTCTGGTTCTGCAATACCCCATCACCGTCGGGATTTTTCATAACACTGGTATATATCAGGACATGCTCTCCATCTTTTTCAATGGCCGTACCTGAGAAACAGCCCTCGGCATCATATATCGTATCAGGTGCAATCGCCACAGGAAGCTGCTCCCATCTTATCAAATCGTCACTGACCTGATGCCCCCAATGCATAGGTCCCCATTCCGTACTGTACGGATGATACTGGTAAAACAAATGCACCTTACCATTATACACAGAAAATCCATTCGGATCATTCATCCAACCGACAGGCGGAGTCACATGAAACAACGGTCGCTCATTCTTATCTATTTCATTCTGAGTTTCGTATTCCCTCGATGCAGCAAGTGCCTCGCTAACCACATTTTTTCCCGTCATCTTCCCATTTATATCCATCTCTTTTTCTCCTTTATACTTACATGGTTTATATTTTGCGTTCTTTCAAATAACACATTTAAATCAATAAAATAGAGACATTTCCACTGTACCATACATAGCATCTCTTGAAAATGTCCCTAAATAAATTTATTTCCTATTTTATAATAAACCTACACTGAAATATCTTTCAGCTCTGTCCGCCATCACAGTGGCTATAACTTTATCTTTCCCATATTTTTCTGCCATCTTCATAGCCGCCCATACATTTGCACCGGATGACGTACCTACAAGAAGTCCCTGTTCTTTGGCAAGTCGTCTCGCCATCTCAATGGCATCCTTATCCGCCACTTCCACCACATCTGTTACCAGTGATGTATCCAGGACATCCGGTATAAATCCATCGCCTATTCCCTGTATCTGATGGATTCCCGGGCCATCTCCATGTAGCGCTGACACTCCCTTAGGCTCAACGGCAACAATCTTCGTATCTGGATTTTTCTCCAACAGATATTTAGCTATACCTTGGAGAGTACCCCCACTTCCAACACCAGACACATATATGTCTATCTTCTGACCAAGCTGTTCACACATCTCAACTGCTGTTGTGCGATAATGCGCATCTGGATTTGCCTGATTGACAAACTGCTGCGGCATGAAATACTTCTCTGGATCAGATTCTGCTATCTCATTTGCCTTATCAACAGCACCACCGATGCTTAGAACCGGATCCGTAAGTACCAGCTCAGCACCAAATGCCCTGATAACCTTCTTTCGCTCCTCACTCATATTCTCTGGCATCACAATTATCACTTTATAACCTTTCTGAACACCACAGAGTGCAAGCCCTATTCCGGTATTACCGCTCGTAGGCTCTATAATAGTCATTCCAGGCTTGAGTTTTCCCTCACTCTCTGCAACCTCCAGCATGTTTTTTGCGATCCTGTCTTTAATACTTCCACCAGGATTAAGGAATTCCGCCTTGGCAAATATATTGTATCCTGTCGACTTTTTCAGACACATAAGCGGAGTATTCCCTATCAGATCAAGCACATCATTGTAATACATATTAATCCCTTCTTCTCTTTACTTTATATTATAATATTTTACATATTTTTCCACCAAAGTCACTATAAAATATATAGAACTGCCTTTATATTAATGTGGTTCATTCTCCTTTTTCATAGTTTGCCATTTTCCTTCCCACTAATATAAATAAAGCCTTGAAACACTGAGTTTTCAAGGCTTTTTAGCAGGGGATGAGAGAATCGAACTCCCACCAAAGGTTTTGGAGACCCCTATCATA
>OJNZ01000811.1_pt1 | contig 20206 bp, 25 predicted proteins | sample 1598001 | NCBI WGS metagenome assembly OJNZ01 (sample SAMN01915225, study PRJEB22387) | human gut metagenome | isolation source: stool | host: Homo sapiens | place: USA | reverse complement strand
AGATAGAGGTAGAGGTAAAGAAGGATGCAAAGGCAACAGGATATCAGGTACAGTATATTCTTCATATCGAGTCTGAGCGGTCCTTCCTCGTGCATCAATATGTACATAACTATTCCTGTGCTGACCACATTGGATATGACCGTTGCCATACCTACACCTGCGACTCCAAGCTTGCACACGCACACAAAGAACAGATTGAGGATAACGTTGAGCACACCGGATACTATCAGACAGTAGAGAGGTCTTCTCGTATCTCCTATCGCTCTGAGCACTGCAGCTCCAAAGTTATAAAGTATGATAAACGGCATACCCACAAAGTATATCCTCAGATATAATACCGCCTGATCAAGCACCTTGACCGGAGTATCAATAGCCTCAAGTATAGGTCTTGCCACAAACATTCCAGCCACAAGCATAGCTATTCCGCATATAATGGCGAACTTCACGCTGGTATGCACACATTTGCTTATTGAATCCTTCTTGTTCTGACCTATATAATGAGCCACAAGAACATTCACACCAACCGAAAGTCCCACAAATACATTCACAAAGAGAGCAACGACTGCGGCATTACTTCCAACTGCCGCCAGTGCATCACTTCCCGCAAATCTTCCTGCCACAGCCACATCCGCTGAATTGAAAAGCTGCTGCAATATACTACTGGCCGCAAGCGGCATTGCAAATATAAGCATCTTAAGCGCCAGTGAACCGTTTAACATATCCATCTCATGTGATTTTTTTCTATGATCGGTGTTCTTTTCTGTATTCATTTCTATGTTTTTTTCTATACTCTTTTCTGCTCTAATCCTGATGTCCGTCTCTTTTTCGTCATTGTATTTCATCCTGATATGATCTCCGTTTTCTTATCTAGTGGGCACCCTCATACTTCTGAAGATAGTTGAAAAGTGCTCCTATGAGATTGGAATCGTTGCCAAATTTGCACAGTCCCACCTGCATCTCATTATAAATCACTGAAAATTTCGCCAGTTTATCCACATACTTCTTCACGCCCTGTATGAATCTTGGTTCCGCACTGATTCCACCGCCAAGGAGTATGATGTCCGGTGCCAGCAGAACATGCATGTTCATACAGTGCTTGGCAATATTCAGATACCAGTCCTCAAGCACATCTATGACCGCCTTATCACCGGCAGCCTCCCACTCATATATCATCTCACCTGACACTTCATCTTCCCTCATGCCCTTGACTGCTGCCACCTCTCTTCTGAGTGAGCTTACCGATGCCTGCATCGTCCAAGTGACATTGTCCGGAAGTTTTAAATGTTTCTTTGTATTCTTGAGATTCGCCTCAAGCGGTACAAGTTTGTCTATATTATCCCTGTTCACATCCTCAAACAGGTACGACATCTCACCGGCAACCATACCTCTGCCGTGGAGTATCTTTCTGTCTATGACTATTCCTCCACCGACACCTGTGCCAAATACCAATACAACTGCGCTGCTATAGTCCTTTGCATTTCCCTGCCATATCTCGGACAATGCTGCACATTTGCCGTCGTTCTCAAGAGCCACCTTAAGTCCATCGCATCTCTCGCTTACAAGCTCGCCTATATGTGCTTTGTCAAGGTAAGGCAAGGCTCCGCCGGCATAACATATCCCGTTGTCCACATCCACCTGTCCAGGAAGTGATATAGCTATTCCTTGTATATCATATCTTTCCTTATATCCATCATATATCGACTGAAGTGCATCAAGGAATGCATCCAGCCCCTGTTGTATGTTCTCCAGTCCATTCCCAAATCTTCCAGGTGTAGGGAATTTATTCTTCTCCATTATCTCAGCATCTCTGTCCATCACACAATGCTTTATAAATGTTCCGCCTACGTCTATCACAAGGTACATAACTTCTCCTCCATACCGAATATGTTTTATTACTATATATTTTTCTTCAAGCTAAAAAATAGCAGTCTCAAATGTATCTACAGTATACGTTATACCATACGTCATCGTACACAATCATGATGACATACTCTCGCATCAGCGATTTCATTATACTATATCGAACATACATTCGAAAACTACTATTTTTATGTTAGCATATTTTTTTGTTATCAACAACTACTTTTGTAGCACAACCTTTTGTTATATATAACTTATGGCAACACCTAATGTACCATTCCGGAGTTACTTCTGTACTTCTCATTGAGTTCACGGAGTTCCTTCTCACCATTTATATATGGCTCATAGAACGAATCTAGGGGACCACCTCCATATCAAATATTATTTATATTTGTACTTTTCAAACAACTCCTCCGGATAACCGTTTTCCTGACCAGTATCGCCCTGCGAACCATCGTGGCGGTCATCCTCATTTATGCCAAATGCCGACAACACAACTTCGCATATCGCTTTTCCGGCAATTCCAAATCCTTTTACTATCTTGCCCTTATCAATCAATTTATATCTCCTGTTTACCATGATCAAAAATGTTCATCGTACTGATAACTATCAAATTATATTATACCCTCAGGACTCTTTATAATCAACAATTCACAGTGATATACTATGAATTTTTGATTTTAACTTTTTTATTTTAACTTTTATCTTTTACCATGACGCCTCTTGTAATCGTTCCTGATGGTCTCACAGCTTGCATACACCGCATTATCCAGTTCCTCTTTGCTAGATGATCTGCGGACTGCAGACAGTGTCTGCGAAATTGCCTGGTAATTAAGTGATACTCCTACACTGTCACATTCATAATTGAATGCTCTGTCTGCCCCTATGCCAAATCTTCCCGCAGTCTCTATCGCGTCAATATTTGCTCCAAAGAACAGGAACTCCCAGCCATATTTTTTCTTCTCCTTCTCCACCATCTTTTTTACCATTTTGTAAGTGTACATTCGGCTGGAATTTTCCATTCCATCAGTGGTTATGATAAACATTGTCTTTTCCGGTCTGTCTTCTTCCCTCGCATATCTGTGAACATTTGCAATATGGTCGATCGCTCCGCCAATGGCATCTAGAAGGGCTGTGCAGCCCCTGACATAGTACTGCCTGTCATTCATCGGCTCCACTTTATCAACCGAAACCCTGTCATAGATCACCTCTGTCTGATCATCAAAAAGCACTGTGGAGATATATGCCTCTCCCTCCTCTTTTCTCTGTTTCTCAATCATGGAGTTGAATCCACCTATGGTATCTGCCTCAAGTCCCCTCATAGAACCACTTCTGTCCAAAATAAAAACAACTTCTGTTAAACCTTTACGCATAATATTTGTCCTCCTTATGATATGTCATCACCTCTCGGTGTTTTATCTTATATCCGCATTATACAAAAGAGGGCACGAAAAAAGGTCGCTTCGAAAGCGACCCTGAAAAATCCTGTAATATTACGAAATGGCACACGGCAGTCCGTGTTCTTCCAGTTGAATATCCAGTTCAATAATGTCATATATTTCATTTTCTATGAAGTAAGAGAATATGATATCCGTCTTGTCGCATGGGGATAATGCATAGCCAGCTCTTGCCAGCAGATCCCTCGACTCATCAAGGTTAAGTCTCGCCCCTATGCAAAGTCGGAGTGCCGTCTGTTTGTTTGGATGATAGTCCGGGTTATTCTTGATCTTTGAAAACACCTTCTTGCTGACTATCGAACCATCATATACCTCTTTACTCGTCAGATTCTTTTGATGAATAAGGTACATCAGATACTCCGCGATTCTAAGTCCTTCTTCCTTCGGATATCCGAACCCTCCGGTCGAAATCAACGGAAATGCTATAGAACTGACACCATTCTCCTTTGCCAGCTGTAAGCTCTTTCTGTAGCACGAACGAAGCTTTTTCTCTTCTCCGTGATCTCCGTCTATAAACCTCGGACTCACCGCATGAATGATATATCTGGCATTAAGGCCAAACCCCGGAGTTATAAAGGCTCCGCCTTCTTCCACAAACCCGATATATTCCCTGCGATAATTTAAAAGTTCATCATACCCTGCTGCCCTGTATACGGCTCCGTCACATCCTGTTCCAACGACCACATGATCATTTGCCGTATTCACAATGGCGTCCGTGGTCATCTTTACAATGTCATTTCTAACTATCCTTAGTGGCATATAATCTCCTCCCAGGGACGTTCCTTCTGTCACAAAGAGCGTCCCTCTGTCTCATTCGTGACACGGGGACACTCCTCGTTACAGAAGGAACGTCCCCGATTACTACTTTTCTTTAGGCAGTATAATATTAAGCAGAATTGCAACCATTGCCGCAGGAACAATTCCGGAGCCTCCAAAAACAAGCTGGAGCAGCTGAGGGGCATTTGCAAGAATACCCGGATTGGCTCCCATTCCATAGCCCACACCCAGTGCTACTGAAACTATGGACAGATTGCGCGCGCTTAACGGTTCCTTTGTTATGAGCTGAATACCACTGATAACTATCGAAGAAAACATCATAACTGCAGCTCCACCAAGTACTGACTGAGGCATGATCGATACCAGTGCTGCAAGTTTAGGGCAAAGACCACATAATATCAGGAATATCGCTCCTGTTGCAAGCGCAAATCTGTTGACGACCTTAGTCATGGCTACAAGTCCCACATTCTGGCTGAATGATGTATTTGGAAGGACTCCAAACACCGCTGCAAGAGATGAACCCAGACCGTCACACATCACACCACCTGAAAGTTCCTTGTCTGTGGCTTCCCTTCCAAGACCACCTTCCATAACACCTGATATATCGCCTACAGTCTCCACCGCTGTAACAATAAACATTATGAGCACAGGAAGGATTGCGCGCACATCAAACACCGGTTTTACAGGCATGAGCTGTGGAATCGCAAACCAGGAAGCATCTTTCACCTTGTCCCAGTTCAGCACCCAAGCTTTTGTATATTCCACACCATCAGCAGTTATACCTGTTCTCGGAAGAACAAGTCCCATTATGATCGCTGCGATATAACCTGCGATTATTCCAAAAAGAATAGATGACGAACTCAAAAATCCTTTTGTCCAGTGCTTAAAGAAAAGAATAACCACAAGGACAAATAATGCAAGCAGAAGGTTCTCCATGGAGCCAAAGTCTGCGGCATTATTTCCACCTCCAAACGAATTTATTCCCACCGATATAAGGCTGAGTCCAATGGATAAAACCACTGTACCTGTTACAACAGCCGGGAAAAACCTGCGCAGAGGTTTCAGGAAAAAACCAAGCACAGTTTCAAACAAGCCACCGATAATGGATGCCCCCATAATCGCACCATACGCAAGCACTCCACCGCCCATGGTTGCCGCCACGCTGTTGAATACTCCTATAAAACCTGAAGATGTACCCATAATGATCGGCACCTTTCCTCCAACAGGTCCTATTGAGAAAAGCTGTATCAGGGTGACAACTCCCGCGATAAGCATTGCGTTCTGAAGCAGTGAAAGCTGAAGATCAGCAAATTCACCACCGACCAGTCCGCATGCTCCTGTGATAATCAATAATGGTGTCAAATTTCCGACAAACATTGCAAGGACATGCTGAAGTCCAAGAGGTATCGCCTGGGAAAGAGGCATCCTTCCATCAAGCTGGAATGCTGTTTCTGAAAGTTTAAACTTATTTTTCATCTGTTGTTTTCTCCTGTATATTTTTTTTCATATTACAGATTCTGTTATTCTGCTTATGTTATCTCCAATCACTCTTCCGGCATGGACATAAGAATCTTCTCCGGTGTGATCGGCAGTTCTCTGTGCCATACACCTGTCGCCCTGTATATGGCATGTGCAATAGCAGGTGCCGGAGTGTTGATAACTATTTCTCCTATCGATTTGGCTCCAAAAGGTCCTGTAGGCTCATAGCTGTTTTCAAATTCCACTCTCAAATGCCCCATATCAAGACGGGTTGGTATCTTGTATTGCATAAAACTCGACTCTATCGGGCATCCCTTCGCATTGTAGGTGATGTTCTCAAACAGAGTGTGTCCTATTCCCTGGACTATGCCTCCCTCTGCCTGAACACGTGCCAGTGCCGGATTTATGGCTATGCCACAATCCACGACTGCAGCATAATCCAGTATCTTCACTTCTCCTGTATATCTGTCAAGTTCTATCTCAACCATTCCGACCATATATGGAGGAGGTGAAACCGGAGATGAATGAGAGACTGTGGCTACAGCAGCAATATCATTTGCGACCTGATCCTTAACACTTATATCAGCCAAAGAAACGCTTTGATCTGTTCCTGTCCGATATGCCCTGCTATTTTCGAAATACATTTCATCCTGCTCACATCCAAGCATTCCTGCTGCAATTGCGCACAGCTTCTTCTTCAATTTGTCACATGCAAGCTCCACAGCCTTTCCTGTTACATACGTAGTGGATGAAGCATATGAGCCGGAATCATATGGTGAAGCATCTGTGTCTGCTCCAAATACCGCCACGTCATCAACCGAGCAGTCCATGCACTCCGCAACCATCTGTGCAAGGATAGTATCACATCCGGTTCCCATATCTGCAGCACCAATTATCAGGTTAAATGTACCATCATCCGCAAGCTTGACTGTTGCAGATCCTACATCCACATTCGATATACAAGAACCCTGCATGGCCATTGCCACTCCTGCAGCCCTGACTTTTCCGTTTCCCATGTCCCTGACAGGGTATTTATCATCCCAGTTAAATATCTCCTTGCATCTGGCCATACATCTGTCAAGAGCACACGCATTTGCCGTTTCACCATAATACGCAGGCATCTTCATTCCCTCGCGCAGCATATTCTGCTCACGGATCACAGTCGGATCTATCCCCAGTTTCTCCGCAAGCTCATTCACCGCAGACTCAAGTGCGAAGATTCCCTGCGTAGCTCCATAGCCTCTGTATGCGCCGGCCGCCATGGTGTTCGTATATACAACATCATATCCAAACCTATATGCCTCAAGACCTCCTGTATACAACGGGATGGACTTATGCCCGCTAAGTCCGACTGTTGTAGGTCCATGCTCTCCATACGCTCCAGTGTTGGACAGCGTATACAGATCAAGTCCTCTTATATGTCCATCGCGGTCTGCTCCCAGACGGACTCTCACCTCCATCTCATGACGCGGTGAACCTGCGATCTGACTTTCCTGTCTCGTAAATATGATCTTGGCCGCACGTCCGGTCTTCATGGTCACAAATGCAGGATACACCTCACTTACCGCTGTCTGCTTTGCTCCAAATCCGCCTCCTATACGTGGTTTTTCCACTCTGATCCTGCTCTTTGGAATGCCAAGCGCCCTTGACAGAATACGACGTACATGAAACACGATCTGTGTAGAAGAAATTACATGAAGCCTTCCATAACGGTCAAGGTGTGTATACGTTCGAAAAGTCTCCATCATAGCCTGGTTAAAGGCTCTCATATGATATCTGTTCTCCAGTACCTCATCACAGTCAGCTATAACAGCATCAACATCGCCATCACCGCCTACATCGCTTGCTATCAGGTTGCGTTTCGGATCGCCTCCTACCTGAACCGGCGGGAACCAGTCGTCCTCAGGATGAACCAATATATCATTATCCTTTGCCTTGCGGAAATCCAGAATAGGCTCTAAGATTTTATATTTTACCTTTATGAGTTTCATAGCCTTGATTGCTGACTTTTCATCCTCAGCTGCTATGATGGCAACCACATCGCCCACACACCTCACATGGCGGTCCATAATGAGTCTGTCATACGGTGACGGCTCAGGATATGTCTGTCCTGCTATTGCAAACCGGCTATTTGGCACATCCTGCCATGTGTAAATATCTACTATTCCGGGTATTTTTTTTGCTATGGAGACATTTATATCCTCCACAATGGCATTCGCATGTGGACTGCGAAGCAGTTTCACAACAAGTGCATCACCGGGAGTGATATCATCCACATATACCGGTTTGCCAAGAAGTAACTGCATAGAATCTTTTTTTCTAACGGATTTATTAACTACATTATATTTTTTATGTTCCATGAGTTCACCCCTTTACTGTCTGTCATCTGCAGGAATTCTACTGTCTAAGTAATTCCGGATTCCTCTCAGTTGTCCCTCATATCCGGAACATCTGCACAGATTCCCGGCAAGATATGCCCTGATCTCATCATCCGATGGGTCAGGATTTTCTCTGAGAAGAGCTATTGTATTCATCACAAAACCCGGGTTGCAGAAACCACATTGATCAGCACCCTGATCAGCAATGAATCCGGCAAATTCTGCCGCCTCATCCTGAAGGCCCTCAAGGGTCTGCACCTCGTGTCCATCTGCCCTGGCAGCAAGCACCGAACAGGAAAGGACAGGAGTCTGATCCATAAGCACTGTACACAGGCCGCAATTGGACGTCTCACAGCCGCGTTTCACGCTATAACAGCCATGATCACGTAGAAAATCTATAAGGAGCATATCAGGAGCTATATTTCCCGAGACAAATTTCCCATTTAATTTAACTTTTATTTCCACTGCTGCTCCTCCTCAATTTTTTTCAATAATCTCTGTCCAAGCACACGTATCAGACGGCTTCTGTATTCTGCGCCAGCACGATGATTGCTTCCGACCGGAACCTTGTCAGAAACCCAATTGGCAAATGCTTTCTCTGTATCATCTGAAAGTCCCCCTGTGAGCAAACCTTCTTCATCCAGAACAAGCATCGCCCTTCCAGGCCTTGCTCCCACAGCCAGACGGTATTCTCCATCCACGCATGATGCTGAACAGGCAATGACTGGAAAATCTGTTCTCTGATTTCGGACTGATGCATAAGCAAAAACCCCAGGAGTTTTCCTGATGATCAGATGTACAATCACGTCCCTGTCCTGCTTCATGTTGACAAATTCCCTGAGAGGAATCATACCACCATTATAAAGCTCCACAAATGCATCCATAGCTAAAAAAACTGTCAGAATGTCCGAAAATCCGAAACGTCCCCATATACTTCCGCCAATCGTGGCGAGATTCCGAAACTGAACCCCCACAATATCCTTCACAGCTTCACATACTGCACCATGTGTATATTTGTTTAATCCGTCATGCAGCTCTATCTGACGGAGTGATGCCATTGCACCAATAATGAATTCGTCATCTTTTTCTTCAATCTTATCAAGTCCCAGATCACACATATCTATGGCTGTCTGTATCAGGCGATCCTGCATTTTTGTCCAGAGCATTCCTCCGATAATACAGCTTCCCTTTTTCTGATTCAGTTCATATGCCACATCAATACTTTGTGCGCGTACATAATTCTGTATTGTTACCATAAAAGCTCCTTTTAACATATAAACACAATTTTTCAAAATATATTATATTAAAACAGCTTGTCTTTGAAAAGATGCTTTGTTACAATACCGTTGTATTATTTCAAGAATAACGAAAGGAACATTGAATTCATGAAAACAACTTTTAAAAAGCAACTATCTATCATACTTATCTGTACTATGCTGGCAGTACTTACAGCCTGTGGTACAGACAGCGCTACAACAACACAGAGTACTACGGAAAGCACCACAGCTGCTTCAGTATCTGAAGAAGCATCATCTAAAGAATTATCTTCTGAAGAGTCTTCCACTGAAGCAGATGCTGAACAGACTGTCTACCCTGTAACAGTTACTGACCAGGCCGGCCGTGAAGTTACAATTGAAAAAGAGCCATCTTCTATCGTGAGTGGCTACTATATTTCTTCAAGCCTTCTGATCGCTCTTGGACTCAAGGATAAAGTTGTCGGTATTGAGGCAAAAGCAGACAAGCGCCCTATTTATAAGCTTGCTGCACCAGAACTGACTGAGCTGCCTAATGTTGGAACTGCCAAAGAGTTCAACCTTGAGACATGCGCTGCTCTTTCACCTGATCTAGTTATTCTGCCAATGAAGCTTAAGGATGCAGCCCAGAGCCTGACAGACCTCGGTATCACAGTACTGCTCGTCAATCCTGAAAGTCAGGATCTTCTGACAGAAATGATCAACACCATAGCTACGGCAACTAACACCAACTCAGAAGCTGCAAAGCTGCTCGCATATATAGATTCTCAGAAGGATATGCTTACTTCAGCTCTGTCTGGCGTAGAACCTGAAAGTGTATACCTTGCCGGCAACTCATCATTCCTGTCTACTGCCGGTCCTTCTATGTATCAGTCAAGCATCATAGAGCTTGCCGGTGGAAAAAATGCAGCTGATTCTATCACAGACACCTACTGGGCCGAGATAAGCTATGAGCAGCTTCTTGCATGGGATCCTTCTTATATAATAATCGCATCGGATGCCGAATATACAGTAGATGACGTATTGAACGATCCAAACCTTGCAGAATGCACTGCTGTAAAAAACAGCCACGTATATGCTATTCCTGGAGACATGGAAGCATTGGATAGCCCGGTACCTGCAGGAATCCTGGCATCTGTATGGCTTGCAGGGATCCTTCATCCTGATCAGGTATCAGCTGACACATATACAACTGAAATGACAAATTATTATGAAACATTCTATGGAATCAACAACTAATAACAAGCGTAAAAATAAAAACAAAGCAACAATAACTATTATACTGGGAGCTGTCATTCTGGCAGCTCTCAGTATATTTTCTTTTTTTGTCGGAAGATATCCTCTTACACTGAATGGATTGCTGCAGGGCGATGACATGCAGTGGCGTGTATTTCTCACGCTTCGCGCAAGCCGCGGAATAATCGGCTGTATAGGGGGATTTGTTCTCGGCATAGCAGGATTTGTATATCAGACTGTCTTTAAGAACCCATTGGCTTCTCCAGACATCATAGGTGTATCCTCAGGTGCAAGCGCAGGTGCCGCATTTGGCATTCTGTTTTTGTCCGGAACAATGTCTGTAACCATATCTGCCTTTGCCGGAGCCATATGCTGTGTGATACTGGTTCTGATTCTGTCATCGCTGACATATGAACGTGATGGGAAAAGCATAGTACTGGCAGGCATCGCAGTACACAGTCTTGCCCAGACCGCTCTTGTGTGTCTGAAACTGACTGCCGACCCTGAAAAACAATTAGCATCAATTGAATACTGGATCATGGGAAGTCTTAATGGCATAAGCATATATTCCATTGGCTCAAACGTAATACTATGTGCGGTCTGCCTGCTGATAATGTTCCTGTTGTACAGACAGATCATAATGCTCTCCCTTGATGACGCAGAGGGCAAAATGCTTGGCGTGAATGTTAACCAGATACGAATGCTGGTTCTTTTGATCGCAACCCTGGCAACTTCAAGTGTGATCAGCATGACAGGACTTATCAGCTTTATCTCTCTGCTTGCTCCGCACGGAGCCAGAATGCTGCTCAAAAATAACCGCTTATCAACTATGCTTCTGAGTGGTCTTATAGGTGGATGTCTTCTCAATTTCGGCGATATCCTTGCCCGCAGTGTATGTTCCACAGAACTGCCGGTCAGTATATTCACAAGTATCGTAGGAGCACCGTTTCTTATCTATCTATGCATAAGGAGGAAACCTGTAAAATGAGTATATTAAACATATGCGACCTGTCAGCCGGCTACCACCACAGCAGCCGCACAAGCACCACAGATGTGCAAAATGTGATAAATAATATCAGCTTTTCTGCAGAAGAAGGTTCAATTGTTGGTATACTTGGCGAGAATGGCTGTGGCAAAACAACCCTTATCAAAGCAATCGCCAATTTGATTCCGCATAGTGGCTGCTGCGAGTTAGATAATCTCCAGCTGGAACATATACCTCACAAAAAACTAGCACAGCTATGTGGATATATCCCTCAAAAAAGCGGTATATCCATAGACATATCTCTCTTGGATGTTGTCATGATGGGATTTAACCCAGAGCTTAAGCTGCTTCAGCCCCCTACTGATACCATGAAAGAAAAAGCTCATGAAGTTCTTGCAATGGTCGGACTTGATTCACGGATAAACGATAATTTTCAGACATTGAGCGAGGGTCAAAAACAGCTTGCCCTGCTGGCACGTACATTTGTGGCAAAACGGAAGCTTTTACTCCTGGACGAACCGGAAAGTGCGCTGGACTTCAGGCTGCGCTACCAGATCATGAAACTTCTGTGCAGCTATGTTGAACAAAACCGCGCGGTGTCTCTGGTAACGCTTCACGATTCATCACTTGCATTAAATTACTGCAACACTCTTCTGGTTTTATCTGGATCCAAACTGATCGGTGAAATATATCCCGATAAAACACCCATTGAGGAAATGGAAATGCTTCTGTCCAAAGTTTATGGTACAATCAGTATCAGAGAACTTCGCAACCGTCAGGGAAAGCGCCAGCTTGTCATGATGAAGGAGGATGATATGCATTGAGAGCTGCTATTAAAATAACATTTTTTGATGATAATGATGAGAAATTCTTTGGTGAAGGTCCGTACCGCCTTCTTTTGGCTATAGAAAAAACCGGTTCTCTCCGCTCCGCATCCCAGTCCATGGGACTTGCCTACAGCAAAGCATTCCGCATGATAAAAAATGCTGAAGAAGCGCTGGGATTTTCACTTACAAGCCGCCAAGCAGGCGGCAGGTCAGGTGGGGGAAGCACGATAACACCAGAGGGAAAGGAATGGCTGAAAAAATATGAACAATACAGAGAAGCCTGTATTCAGGCTGGAAGCCAATTGTATATGGAGATCTTTTCTGACTAGCAAAAAGAAACATATCGTTATTACCGGTGACAGGAAAAGTGGCAAATCAACACTTCTCTCTTCACTTTTCGACAGACAAATGCCCGGAATTACATCATGGGCCGTTCCAAAAGAAGGCGTATACATGAAAAACAACTCAAGCGGTGAAGTTGTACGTATCGGCAGATTCTGCTCTGATGCCACAGGTTGTGAGAACCTCATGCAGCCCATTAAAGATGCCTTTAACAGCACATGTATTGCTTTTTTAGAAAGCCTGGCAGACACAACAGCACCATGGATTACTGTAGACGAAATTGGATATCTTGAAAACACATCATACGATTATCAAAAAGCTTTCGAAAGGCTCATGAATAAAAAGCGGATCATTATGGTTGTTCGAAAACAGGATCTCTCATTTCTAAACTGGCTGTGCAACCATAAAGACGTGTTCCTTGTTGACCTTGACAGACCATTTGGCAATTCCGGATGTATCATCATGGCTTCAGGGCAGGGAAAGCGCTTTGGCAGCAATAAACTCATGGCTGAATATCACGGACAGCCGCTCATAAAGTGGATACTTGATATAACAAAAGATTTGTTTGCCAGGCGACTTGTTGTCACCATACACCAGGATATTGAAAAGCTTTGCACAGAATATAGTATACCGGTAATCCTTCACTCCTCACCATATCGGAATGATATGATCCGTCTTGGTCTGGATACAATTGGTTCCTATATTGACCGCTGTACTTTTATTCCTTCCGATCAGCCACTCATAAAGGCGGAATCTATAGCATCACTATTATTATGTGCCCAAAATGAGCCATCATATATATGGAGAACGTGTTATGACAAAACACCAGGGGCACCTGTGATATTTCCAAAAGAATATTTTAATGAGCTTATGTCTCTCCCACAAGGAAAAGGCGGAAATGTTGTGGTCCATAGCCACGAATCTCAGGTGAGGCAGCTACCCGTCACCAGCAAGACTGAATTGATGGACATTGACACACCAGCAGATATGGCGCGGCTGTAGGGACGTTCCTTCTGTCACAAAGAGTGTCCCTCTGTCTTATTCGTGACACGGGGACACTCCTTGTGACAGAAGGAACGTCCCCGATTATTCTTGGATTTGACTCAAATCAAATACACCGTTCTCAATCAACTTCAAAATTGTGTCTACCAAGTTGTTTTTTACAGTTTCACTTTCATTTTCAACGCCAGAATACTCTACATAAATAGTGTTCTCTCCCATATCAAAGGTTGCATAATATATTACGGTTTTGATACCTTGACTATTTGACTTTGTTACGAAATATCCTGCATTGATATCAACGCCGTCTACACTTGAAGTGATTGTATTTCCATCAATGATAGTATCTAATAGATTTACACCCTGTTTAGAAACTACCATTCTTGTATCACCAATTTTTCCCTCAAAACCCAGAATATTATGATTGTCAGCATCAAAGTAAGCATCTGCGGTAACAGGCAAGTCTGCAAAAAGCATTTCAATTTCAGCATCGCTCAAAGGTCTTGTCGTTACATTTAAGTCAATTGAAGATTGTGATAAGTCATTTTTAACAAAAGTAATTGTTTCTCCACTATCCAGCGTGGCAATATCGTTTTTTGTACCAAACAGTTTGCTTTGAAAAACTCCCACTCCAATCACAGCAACGAGTACGAAGCAAGCAGCAACAGACACCCATTTTTGCCGATTAGTTATTTTACTTGTTTTTTTCATAGGTTCAGCCTCCTTAATATACTGATTATCGACATTTCCCAATGCCCTTAAAAGTTTCTTTTCTTTCATACAGAGATACCTTCTTTCTCTAACAATTTTTTGAGTTCGTTCCTTGAACGAAATAATGACATCTTGATTTTGCTCTCGCTCATACCATATTCCGTTGCAATTTCTTTAATGGGCGATAAATACCAATATCTTCTCATAAAGATTTTTCGCTGTTCTAATGACAGGGAAGAAAGAAAGCGGTTGAGAATATCCGTTAGAGCAATTTCTTCAACAATGTTTTCTGTACTATCCAACGATGGTATGCACTCTTGTATTTCATCAAAAATCAATGGCATTTGCCCGCCATTACGTTTCTTTGCATTGAGCAGTTCGTACCTGTCCAAAGATAAGTTGCGAGTAATCTTCCCTAAAAAAGTTTTTAGGACAGATGGACGGTTAGGCGGTATGCTGTTCCAAGCTCTTAAATAAGTATCATTTACACATTCCTCGCTGTCTTCGTCATTGTGAAGAATATTAAAGGCTATGTATCTGCAATACTTTCCGTATTTTTTTGAAGTTTCGGATATAGCAGCTTCGGAGCGCTCCCAATATAAATCTAATATCTGCTTATCATCCATAGGCTTCTCCTCCTCCTTTGTATTAAGGCCTTTCACTCTAATAGACGGGGAAAATGTGTCAAGCGTCACTTAAATTCAAAAGATATTTATTCAAAGATTAGCTTTCATTTTTTGAAAGAATATAATAAAACAGCAAAAGACGTACACCAACAAGTCTCTTAATATTCAATGCGGAAAAAGTTATTTCAAATGGGGGTTTAATTTTGCCCCCTCCAGGGGATTATACTGGTTCCACCAAAGGCGGGGTTTCGCAACACCATAATTACTTGTTGCTTCCTAAAGGAAGCTCATTACTTCCTTCCATCTTCTTACTTATCGTTTTCTTCCTGTTCCTGTATGTATTTTCTTACCGTTTCTTCATTCACATTTCCTACTGTCGATACGTAATATCCTCTCGCCCAAAAATGTCTATCTCCCCACTTGCTCCTATATTCCGGATGTCGGTCAAACAACATCAATGTGCTTTTTCCCTTCAGATATGACATAAACTCTGAAACACATAGTTTCGGTGGAATTGCAATGTACATATGTACATGATCAATACATACTTTTCCATCTGTTAGTGTTACCTATTTCATCTCACACAATTTTTTGATTGTTTCTACTAAATCTCTCTTTGTTTCACCATACATTATTTTTCTTCTAAACTTTGGAATAAAAACAATGTGATATGTGCAATTCCAGCGTGTGTGTGTTATACTTTGATTATCCATTTGGATACCTCCTGTGTTTTGATATGGTCTGCGAAACCAATATCATTATAACACGCAAGGTTTTATTTTCTAGCACTCTAGGTAACGCTACGGCTTTGCCTCGGCCCCCATTTCAAATGGGGGATTAACAAAACTTTTCATTTACGGTTCATCCGGGAGCTGTACTACCTCTACAATTGCTTCAATTGTTTCAACCGGAGCATCACTCCATGGATATGCCGCATCATCACAGCCTGCCTGCTCAAGTAATTCTTTTGCATCAGGACCTAATAATTTCTGATATGCATCATACACAGATGCAAGCTTATTCGAAAATTCCACCTGTTCAGAGTTTCCTTTATCAGAAAACCATGATACTGTCTCTTTTTTAATCTCATCTGTGGTCATACTGGTTCCAACCCCCCAGTTAAGCAAATGTGCTGCAGTTTTAATAGAATTCATTCCATTTCCGGCTGTTCCTGGCTGAATATCCGAATCAATTTCATCTAATACACCTCTGAATTCTTTATATGACGGCTTCACATCCTGTAATTGATTTTGTTTCTTCGTCTCTGTTTGCTCCATATTATTATCTTCTGCTGTTGCCAGCTCACTATTATCTTCGCTCGTAACGACCTGCTCTGTACTGTTTCCAGTATTAGTCATAGTTTCGGTTTCCTGCTGCCCACATGCGGTCAATGAACATACCATAACTACCATAATCATCAAAAATAACTTATTCTTCATAATTTTTTCTCCTGTCATTCTACATTATTATTCGTTCCATGATGTATAACTGCCCATCTTTATATTCTGCGGTAATGTCACCTCCCATTCTTTCAGTCTCTACTCTCATGAAAACACTCCTAAAACATCTGTATAATTCTCGCAATCTCCATAACTACAATCTTTAGCATCACTCCACCGGACATCACATAAAACCATATCTCACGCATATGCTGTGACTTTGCAATTGGTGTTGCTATTGCTGCAATAATTATGATTGCAGCTCCGACACATCCAACGATGTTTGGAACGCTCACAAGTGAAAATATTCCAGGATTACAGCTTCCATCTATCGTATACTGAATTGTTTTATCCAGTCCGTCTCTTGCAGCTGCAAAGCAGCATATAACAAGACTATATGCCAAAATAAACAGGCTCCTTCTGCCCCAGAAATTAATGTTGCTTCTGTTACTGATTGAGTATCCAACAAACCCAACCAGCGATACAATCATAAGTGTAGTAACTGTTGTTACCATATTCCCAAAATAGAGTTTCATTCTTATCTGACCTCCCATAATATAAATGACGCAGTGCAAAACTGTAATATTACAATCTGCACTGCGTCTTAGCGTCTGGCTTCCTTTACTATAAATTTTTCTGCATCAATCAGGCTTTCTTCTTTACACTTTGGACAAAACAAAGGAAAATTTGTTAATACCGTATCTTTCCTTAATTTTAATCTTGTTTTATTTCCACATTTGGGGCAAAGAATCCATTCCTGATGCTCTGATTCATCGTTCAAATCACTTCACCCTTTCAACTTATCTGCATTTCCTGTAAAAAGTGATCCATATGCTCTTCCAGTAACTTTATCACATAACTTTTGTCTTCTGCTCCATCATATATGCTGTAAAGCAAAAATATAGGTCCATAAAAATCAAGTGCTGTCTGTCTGGCTTTTTCTGCATCACCCAGCATTCCTGAAAACAAAGCTTCCATATAAGCTAATGGTCCGCTTGCAAGATAATTCTGATATAGCTGTGCCATCTGTGGCTCTCTGTACTGTTCCAATGTCAGCATCTTACGAAAACAGCTTGAAAACTCTTCCTCTGTCCAATGAAGGAACTGCACCTTTGTGAACTGCTTAATCTTATCAAATGCCGTTTCTTTATACTCAGCTGTAACCTTTTCCAAATCACCCTCCGGCATTTCATACAGCTTTACTCTCTCAATATCCAATTCATTCATTTTGTCAATAATACTATCCAATATCTCCTGCTTGCTTTTATAATGCTTATATAATGCAGCCTTTGTTACTCCAAGTTTTGAAGCAATATCATTCATGGATGTTCCCATATATCCACTCTGTGCAAATAACTTCAAAGCTTCTTCCAATATTTTTTCCTTTGTGTTCTTTTCCTTGCTTTCCATGTCTATCTCCTAATTTAAATCTGTCATCAAGTTACCTTTTACCTGCTCTGTTACTGCCCCGGCTGCAAGTACTCCAGTTCTTCCTGCAATGTGAAGATTGGTGTTCTTGGTCTTGATTGAAGTATTGGATTCTCTATAGTTTCGCTTGAATCTTGATAGTCCCTTATTCTTCGGCTCTGACTGATGAATGGTGCTTTTTGTTTTTGTCCCTCGCTCCACCATATAGATATTATTCCCCTTGATAGAAGCCTTCTTCGGTTCGTGTGTGTGGATCTCGGCTTTCTGCTTGGTATGGATTACCATCGGTTTGTCATCGACCTTCTTGATTTTCAATTTTCTCACCTCCTTCTTTGTGAAATAAAATAAGCCGCTAGGGAGCAAATCACTCCTTAACGGCTATGTAAAATCATCCAATATTCAATTTTAAAAGCTCCGTAGAACTGCAATTTTCCATTTCATTATATATGGATTATTTATAAATACAACTCATTTTCCTTTCTCAGCGAACAAGCCTTTTTAAGGGCAAGTCCCACAATACCAACCATTACCCCGGATACTTTTCTCGCATTATGCGGGCACTGGCTGACACAACGCATACAGGAAATGCAGCTCTTTGAATCAGCCTTAAAGCTGTGCTGGTCAATCGCTTTTACAGGACAGCTTTCTGCACACAGCCCACACTTAACGCAATCTGCTGTAACTTTAGGAACAAGACCTGCACCGCCACCTTTTTTATAAGGACGATTACCGGGAACAGAGGTAACAGTTCCTTCTTTGACTGAGATTTGTTCTGCAAAGGTTTCAAGCTGTTTTTCATCATCTGCATCCGGTCTACCTGCGGCATACTGATGCATAATTGAATGTTCCGCTACGGCTGCAACTGCAGCAATAACATCAAATCCGCATTCTTTTGCAACATCCTCCATCTGGACAAGGGTATCTTCATAGGCTCTGTTGCCATACACACAAACTATGGTGCACTTTGCCCCGTTTCCGGATATTTTCTTAAATCTCTCAATTGCTACTTCCGGAGCAAGACCTCCATACGAAGGCATAGCTATTAAGGCTCTATCATCAGAATTGAACTGACACTCTGAAAAATCTTTATCAGCTTTTGTAAGGTCAATACATTCCACACCATTCCAATTTTTCGTTAAGATATCTGCAACTTTGGCAGTGCCTCCTGTGGGACTGAAAACAATCTTTACATTCATAATAACATTTCCTTTCATCTATATGGATTTTTGTTCACGCATAAGAATCGCATCGATACAATCTCCCAGTGTTTGCTCCTGCATTTTCATTGCCATCTCCTGCTCCAAGGTTTTGAACATATCTCCAAGAACCTGCTGGATATGCCTTCCGACAATACACTGGTCATTTGGATTCTGGTGAATGTCAAACAATGTCAAGTTCTGTTCACAGACCTCTTGGTAAATTTGAAGAAGCGATAACGTATCCGCATCCGAATTCATCCGAAAACCTCGGATTCCTCTGTGAGCAGATATGATTCCGGCATTTCTAAGAGAAGTCAGAATTTTACGAACGTAACTTGGATTCACTCCTGCGCTAGCTGCAATCTGTTCAGATGTTAGTGGAATATCCGATTTTGCTATCAATATTAAAGAATGAACAGCAACCGAAAATCTTGTATCCATTTGCTTTTCTCCTAAAAAATAAGTATCACTTACTGATACTTATTTTACACATTTTCATTTGTTTTGTCGACCCATAGATGTCGAATCTTTATCTCCATCATTTGTGCCTAAACAGAGAATGCCCATAAATAACGACCACTATTATCACAACTATCTCAGCAAACTTCAAAGTTTACTCTTCGTACCAATCTCTCCACAAAACTGAGAGTTATAGTGCTATCTTTTTCCATTTTCTAATCTTAGTTCTAAAGGTTCCGAATGGTGCAACCGTGTTAACATGTATAAACTTGTATACTTCCCAGACCGCTGTCTTAGTTGCTTCGTCAGCCCATTTTCTCATATGTGGTTTAAATAATTCTTCCTCACTCAGAGAATCAATCATTACATAAATAGAGTTGATATTCTCATTCAATCTGTCTTTCAATTCTTGCAGTGACAGCTGAGCATATGTATCTGTGAACCATTGATATAATTCGCCAAGCTGATAAGCAAGATTTTCTGCCGGAGTTCGATCGACCTCATCAATTCTCTTATCTTTTAAATGCTCCGGAATATCATTAAATTCTGAAATATACTTTGCAAAGCTTTTATTTATCTCGTTTTTAAGCTCGTCTTTATTCTCATATGTTCTCAATAGTCTATCTCCTCAGCTTCCGATTTTCCAGTTTCAAAAAAAGGATTTTTAAAATTAGTCTTTGCAAATAACCTTTGAACCTTCACCATCAATTACAATTCCCTGACGGTTGTTAATTGGGCATAGATTCAAATC